>ERZ773111.424-NODE-424-length-29650-cov-7.684406_pt1 | contig 29650 bp, 31 predicted proteins | sample MGYA00580567_ERZ773111 | MGnify/ENA primary metagenome ERZ773111 (study PRJEB29015, sample SAMEA2737875) | human gut metagenome | biome: human gut; feature: human-associated habitat; material: faeces | place: China | collected 2012 ...
GCACCAAGAACGGCCGCGATTCCGCAGCACAGCGTCTGGGCACCAAGCGTGCAGACGGTCAGTTCGTTCTGGCCGGCAACATCCTGGTTCGTCAGCGTGGCACCCACATCATGCCGGGTGAGAACGTTGGCAAGGGCAGCGATGATACCCTGTTTGCTCTGGTGGACGGCACCGTCCGTTTCGAGCGCGTGGGCAAGAGCGGCAAGAAGTGCAGCGTTAAGCAGTAACTTCTTTCTGAATAACTGCAATCGTAGAGCCGGACCCTCGTGGCCCGGCTCTTTTTGATGAAATAAGGCTATGCGTTCGTGTAGCGCTGTTTGCAAGCCTTCCCCCGGTCGGGGGAAGGTGGCACGAAGTGCCGGATGAGGGCGCTGAAACGCAAAGGCATATAAAGCTAAGGAGGGGCTGTATGGCAGCACAGACTAACTTTATCGACATCGCCACGATATGGCTCCATGCGGGCAAGGGCGGCGATGGTGCGGTGAGCTTCCACCGCGAAAAATTCGTGGCCGCAGGCGGCCCGGACGGCGGCGACGGCGGCCGGGGCGGCGACATCATCTTTGTGGCGGACGATCATCTGTCCACCCTGATGGATTTCCGCTATAAACGCAAGTATGTGGCCCCGGAGGGCGGCAAGGGCGGCGCAAGCCTGTGCCACGGCAAAAATGCCGAGAATCTGGTCATCAAGGTGCCGCTGGGCACCGTGATCAAGGATGCAGAGAGCGGCCTTGTCATCGCAGATCTGTCCGACCACACCCCGGTCACCATTGCTAAGGGCGGCCGCGGCGGCTACGGCAACGCACACTTTGCCACCCCCACCCGCCAGATCCCCAAGTTTGCAAAGCCCGGTATGCCCGGCGAGGATCTGCAGGTGACCTTGGAGCTGAAGTTGATCGCAGACGTGGGTCTGATCGGCTTCCCCAACGTGGGTAAGTCCACCCTTATCTCCACCATCAGCGCCGCCAAGCCCAAGATCGCAAACTACCACTTTACCACCCTTGTGCCCACGCTGGGCGTTGTGTCGGTGGGCGAGGGCGCAAGCTTTGTCTGCGCCGACATTCCCGGCCTGATCGAGGGTGCCAGTGAAGGCGTTGGTCTGGGCCACGATTTCCTGCGCCATGTGGAGCGCTGCCGCCTGCTGCTGCACGTCGTTGACGTTTCCGGCAGCGAGTGCCGCGACCCCATCGAGGACTTTGAAAAGATCAACGAGGAGCTGGCAAAGTTCAGCCCCGTGCTGGCCGAGCGCCCGCAGATCGTGGTGGGCAACAAGTGCGACCTTGCCACCGAAGAGCAGATCGAGACCTTCCGCCAGTATGTGGAGGGCAAGGGTCTGACCTTTGTGCCCATCTCTGCCGCCACCATGCAGGGCGTAAAGCAGCTGCCGGGGCTCGTGTACAACCGCCTCAAGGATATCCCGCAGGTGCCGGTGTTCACCCCCGAGTACAAAAAGCCGGAGCCCAAGAAGAATGGCCGCGATTTCACCATCCAGCGCATGGAAGCCCATGTGTGGAGCGTGGATGCCCCGTGGCTGGAGTATATTCTGGCCGGCAGCAACGTGGACGACTACGAGAGCCTGCAGTTCTTCCAGCGTCAGCTGGGCGAGAGCGGCATTCTGGACGCGCTGGTGCAGAAGGGCGTGGAAGAGAACGATACCATCCTCATCGGCGATTATCAGTTCGACTATATCTTCTAAGGATAAAGCAGCATGAACGAATCAGAAAAGATCGACCCGCGGGAGCTCAGCCCGCTTGCGCTGGCCTTTGTAGGCGACAGCGTGCTGGAGCTGCTGGTGCGTCAGCGTCTGGCGGAGCACCACCGCCTTTCAGCCGGAAAGCTGAACGCCGAAAAGGTCAAGTATGTCTCTGCCAAGGCGCAGTTCAGAGAGGAGCAGCTGCTGGAGCCGCTGTTCACTGAGGACGAGCTGGCCGTATTCAAGCGCGGCCGCAATGCCAGCAAGGCCAGTGTCGCCAAGCATGCCTCCCCGGAGGAATACCGTGCCTCCACCGGCTTCGAGTGCCTGTTGGGCTGGCTGTACCTGAACGGACAGCTGGAACGCGTGCACCAGCTGTTCGAGGTGCTGTGGCAGCAGTTTGACCCTGACCAGAAATAAGAATGCGAAAGCCCGCTGCTTTCCGCACTGGAAACCAGTGGTGGAGGGCAGCGGGCTTTGCTTGTTGGCATCTGCGGTCCGTCAGATGCCGCTTACGCCATCAGCGGCTGTTTTTTGCGTTGCTGGAACGGCTGTTGGTGGAGTTCTTGGCGCTCTCGTCATCGGCACCCTTGGTGTACTGGTTGGGGTGCTTGTGCTCGTTGGTTGCGCTGTTGGTGGTCTTGCTGCTGGTACGGTTAGAGGTCTGGTTCTTGCAATTGGTACTGCGGTTCTCACTGCGGTTTTCCATGATGTGAATGCTCCTTTCGGTCGTTGCTGTGGGGGCGGGGCCGCCCTCACAGTCCATAGTGTGGCCGCAGCCGGCGGCTTTATACATCCCATGGGAGGAAAAGAATATGCCTACGGAATATTTTGAGCAGCGGGAGCGTGCCCTGCTGGGCCAGCGGTACGAGCAGCTGTATGCCGCCCCGCAGCAGACGGCAGAGCGCGGGGTCACCGTGTCGGCGCTGCGCACCACACCGGAGCAGTTTGCGCAGAGGGCAGATTTCCCGCTGGAACCCTCGCCCTTCTGCAAGGCGGCTTTTGTGGTGCATCAGCCGGATTTTAAGCCCGGACGGCATCCGTACCACCATGCGGGTGTGTTCTATTCGCAGGAGCCCTCGGCTTCTTCAGCAGCGCCGCTGCTGGGAGTACAGCCGGGGATGCGGGTGCTGGATCTGTGCGCCGCGCCCGGCGGCAAAAGCAGCCAGCTGGCGGCGGCATTGCAGGGGCGCGGTGTGCTGGTGAGCAACGAGTATGTGGCTGCGCGTGCCGAAATTTTAAAAAGCAACCTTGAGCGCATGGGCGTTTCCAACGCCGTGGTGCTCAACGAGACTCCCGCCCGCATTGCCGAGGCGCTGCCGGAGTTTTTCGACCGGGTGCTGGTGGACGCGCCTTGCTCCGGTGAGGGAATGTTCCGCAAGGAGCCGGTAGCGCTGCAGCAGCACTGCGAGGCACTGGTAAAGCAGTGCGCAGAGCTGGGCGCACAGATACTGGACTGCGCCGCAGCAGCACTGGCTCCCGGCGGGCAGCTGGTGTACTCCACCTGCACCTTTGCGCCGGAGGAGGACGAGGGACAGGTGGCGGCGTTTTTGCAGCGCCACCCGGAGTTTGCACTGGCAGATGTGCTGGGCAACGTGGACTACACCTTTGGCAGCACAGGCGAAGAGAACCGCACCGGCGGTCTGCCGCTGGATGTGAGCAAGGTGCGCCGCATCTGGCCCTGTCAGGGCGGCGAGGGGCACTTTATGGCACGGCTGGTCAAGGCGGGCATGCCCCGCACCCTGCCGCCGGAGGGAGAATACACCCCGGAGGAGCAGCTCTGGCTTGCCGCCGCTGCCGAGGCGGGCAAAAAGGGCAAGGGCAAGGCGAAGCCTGCCAAGGCCGCAGATGCCCGCAGCGCCCGCCGCGCAGACAGTCGCGCCTGCCGGGACGCCGTGCAGGGCACGAGCCGCCGCACCCGTGATACCGGGGCAGGGGAGGCCACCCCTGCGCAGAGCCTTGCCGCATGGCAGGAGTTTGCCCGGCAGTATTTCCCCGCGCTGGCGCAGCGCCCGGCCGTGGTGCACGGCGGTGGTGTGTTGTTGCCGGTGGCCTTTCCGCAGACGGGACTTCATGTGCTGCGGGCGGGGGTGTTTGTGGGCAGCGTGCAGAAGGGCCGCTTTGTGCCGGAGCATCATCTGTTTACGGCCTTTGGAGGCCTCTGCACGAACTGCGAGCAGCTGACTCTTGCCGACTGCCGTTGCACCGAGTACCTCTCCGGCCGCGAAGTGGAAGCCCGCACAGCAGCGGACGGCTGGTGCTGCGTGACCGTGGACGGCTGGCCGCTGGGTGGCGGCAAGGTGTCCGGCGGGAGAGTGAAAAACCACTATCCCAAGGCGCTGCGGCTGCTGTAAACCGCAGATTTACACGCATCCGGGCGAAAATCGGGCTTTTCAGGCTTGAACGCGCCGGTGGATTGTGATAAAATAATAGAGTTAGATTTTGTGTGCTGCCACAAGCGGGCGACCACAGCCCGTCTGCCCGCAGGCGGAGATACCGATAAATTTAGGAGGCTCTTTCCCATGTCTGGACATAGCAAATGGAACAACATTAAGCGCAAGAAGGAAAAGACTGACGGCGCCCGCGCCAAGGTCTTTACCAAGATCGGCCGCGAGATCAGCGTTGCCGTCCGTGACGGCGGCCCCAACCCGGCTTCCAACAGCAAGCTGGCAGATCTGATCGCCAAGGCAAAGCGCATGAGCGTGCCCAACGATAACATCCAGCGCATCATCAAGAAGGCCGAGGGCGGCGACAAGACCGAGTTCGAGGCCATCACCTACGAGGGCTACGGCCCCGGCGGCGTGGCAGTCATGGTTGAGACCCTGACCGACAACCGCAACCGTACCGCTGCCGACCTGCGCCACTACTTCGATAAGAACGGCGGCAACCTGGGCGCTATGGGCTGCGTGGGCTTCCTGTTCAGCCAGAAGGGCGTCATCGACATTTCTCTGGAAGACAAGGATGCCGACGAGGCTATGATGGACGCCCTGGATGCCGGTGCTGAGGACTTCGATGCAGGCGAAGATGCCGCTGAGATCACCACCGACCCCGAGAACTACTCCGCTGTCGTCAAGGCAATGGAGGAGAAGGGCTACGAGATCCTCTCCGACGATCTGGCCATGGTCCCCATGACCACCACCCGTCTGACCGACCCCGATCAGCTCAAGCTGATGGGCAAGCTGCTGGATGCTCTCGAGGATAACGATGACGTCCAGAACGTCTGGCACAGCCTCGAGAACGAAGAGGACCTGCCGGAATAATGCTCTACAAGTCTGAATAAGGACGTAACAAAGCCGCTTTTTGTGCTGTGAGGCACAGAAAGCGGCTTTGTTGTTTGATAGTGGCTTCTAATATTGGGAGTGTCTGTAAAAGATAAAAACGCTTTTTGTTGCTTATTTATAATTCTGAATCTATTGCAAGCTTAGATGGTGGCTGTTAGACAAAAGCTGTTCAAAAAATCATTTATAACAATTCAACTTTGTAGAACAAAAATAGAACAAGGCAAAGAGGGTGACAAATCGGCGGCTATAGAAAGGGTATATGCTTAAGAGGAAAACTATTGAAGTAATGGTAAAATTATGATAAAATTGGTCGAGGAATAAATCATAATATGAAAATAGGCAGGGGTTGTGGCTCTGAAAGAAAAAAGCTCAGAAAAAGGATAAAAACAGAATGAAATCTCAAAGTAAAAGGGTTTGACTTTTGCAGAGTGCGTGCAGGAGTCTATTGAAGTTGTGCGAAACTGAAAGATGAAAAAAGAAATCGCGATTTCAAAAGTGTTGATGGAATGACACATTGAATCTGAAATGCCTCTGGTCAAAATACCGGAGAAAAGGTATTTCAGATGTGTCCATAAAAGCTCTGGTGGTCGTCATGATCGAAAAGCTCCGTTTATGCGGTAGTCGAGCGATTTTGGCAGGCTGAGATGAGCGGTGAGGCAGAGCAAAAACATCGAATCGTAAGTGAGGTATGCGGAATGTCAGCAAGTGTGGTTGGAATTGAGAAGCCGGTCGTCATCGACCGAAAGCAGAATCTGCGGGAACATCGGTTATATTGGGTCGGACGCCGGACGCAGGATGTGGTCTTATCGGCACTGGCGCTGGTGGTGTTGTCGCCAGTGATGATGGCAACAGCTATCGCTATCGTGGTAGATGACCCTTCTGCCGGGCCTATTTTTTCGCAGGAACGCATTGGACGAGATGGCAAACCCTTCAAGTTCTATAAGTTCCGCTCCATGTGCCCCAACGCAGAGGCAAAGCTGGATGACCTGCTGGATCAGAACGAGATGGATGGTCCTGTGTTCAAGATCAAGGATGACCCGCGCATTACCCGTGTGGGCAAGTTTATTCGCAAAACCAGTATTGATGAGCTGCCGCAGCTGTGGAACATCCTGAAGGGTGATATGAGCATCGTTGGCCCGCGGCCTGCCCTGCCCCGCGAGGTGGAGCAGTATGGGGATTATGAGAAGCAGCGTTTGTATGTGACGCCGGGCCTGAGCTGCTATTGGCAGATCGCCCCGCACCGCAATGAGCTGTCCTTCGAGGAGTGGATGGACCTGGACATTAAATATGTGCAGGAACGCAGCTTCTGGGTGGATTGGAAAATCATTTTCAAGACATTCAAGGTGTGCCTGCTGGGGCATGGAGAATAAAAAGACAGGCCTGCGTATGGATTGTGGCTGCAATCTGTATACAGGCTTGTTGTCGTATGGCTTATTATGAGCTTTACATACATTGTTGATGTAAAGGTTTCAGGAGGATATGGGATTATGAAAAAAGACTATAAAGTTGCAGTCGCCGGTACCGGGGCCAGAGATATAATACGCGGCTGTCATAATAGGGACAAGGGTACGGCAGAGAATGAAAGGCTCCGCGACTCGAAGTTCATATTTTCTTACCCGAAGAATGAACGATTGACCTTTCTGTGTGGCAGAAATGCCGCACAGAAAGAAATCTCGACCATGAGGGTGGGGTGACAGCCAGCGGACAGGCAAGCGAGCCTATCCGCTCTTTGTGTTGGCTGGAATGACCCAAAAATCGAATGTATGGGGATTGGACGTTGTTACAAGTAAAGGAAAGGACTGTTTTCCGAAATATACGAAGCAGTTTCTAAACCATTATTACGGTATGAATGAATTTTTTAGAGGAGAGAGTCAGATGAAGAAAAAAGATGAAATAAAAGTGTGCTTGGTGGGTTCATCTGGCGGTCATTTGACCCACCTTTATATGTTAAAGCCTTTTTGGAAGGACAAAAATCGTTTTTGGGTGACCTTTGACAAAGAAGATGCGAGAAGTCTTTTGGAGGGAGAAAAAGTCTACCCGTGCTACTTTCCGACAAACCGTAGCATCAAGGCGCTCATTAAGAATACTAAAATCGCGTGGGACGTGCTGCATAAGGAAAAGCCGGATTTAATCATTTCTTGCGGTGCAGCAGTTGCGGTTCCGTTCTTTTACATTGGAAAGATGATGGGCGCAAAGCTGGTTTATATTGAGGTCTTTGATCGGATTGATAAGCCGACAATGACGGGAAAGATGGTTTATCCCATTGTAGACAAGTTTGTTGTGCAGTGGGAAGAGCAGAAAAAGGTCTATCCGAAAGCGGTCAACCTCGGCAGCATTTTCTAAGTAGGAGTAAGAGTAGGGGTACGAAGTAATGATTTTTGTGACGGTAGGAACACATGAACAGCCATTTAATCGACTGATTCAAAAAGTAGATGAACTGAAACGCGATGGCGTTATCAAAGATGATGTGATTATCCAGACTGGATTTAGTACATATAAGCCGAAATACTGCCAGTGGAGCAAACTGATTTCATATCAACAGATGGTTAAAAATGTGGCTGATGCCCGAATTGTGATTACCCACGGTGGGGCTAGAGATATAATAGGGTCAACCAAGAAAAACCACGATAAATAAAGGGTTTCGACGGCTCGACTCGTTCAACAAAAGTATTTATTTGCTGACAGGCTGCGGAGAAGCTGAAATCCAGAGGTTATAGGTGGGAGGCTTTGGTGCAGCTCTGTTTTGACCCACAAAATGAGCAGCAAGTAAAAAATTAAGGAGAACGAATCGAGCCTACGGTGGATTGCCATTGAGCAATCCGCCGTGGGCTTGTTTGCTGTTTTATCAAATAAAAAATTAGTGAGGGAGAACAGAACTATGAGAAATTATAAAATCGCTGTGGCCGGCACGGGATATGTAGGTCTTTCGTTGGGAGTGCTGTTCGCGCAGCACCATCAGGTGGTTGCAGTCGATATTGTGCAGGCTAAGGTCGATATGATTAACAACAAGAAATCACCGATTCAGGATGATTATATTGAAAAATACTTGGCAGAAAAGGACTTGAATTTAACCGCAACGCTGGATGCAAAGGCAGCATATAGCGATGCGGATTTTGTTGTGATTGCGGCTCCTACTAACTATGACAGCAAGACCCAGCACTTTGATACGTCTGCGGTTGAAGCTGTAATCAAGTTGGTTATGGAATATAACCCAAACGCCATCATGGTTATCAAGTCCACGATTCCTGTGGGCTATACGGCAAGTGTAAGAGAAAAGTTCAACAGCAAGAATATCATTTTCAGTCCGGAATTCCTGCGTGAATCTAAGGCTCTTTACGATAACCTGTATCCTTCCCGCATTATCGTCGGAACTGACCTGAACGATGAGCGTCTGGTAGAAGCTGCTCATGAGTTTGCCGGTCTGTTGCAGGAAGGTGCAATCAAAGAGAAAATTGACACGCTGTTCATGGGCTTCACTGAGGCCGAGGCGGTCAAACTGTTCGCTAACACCTATTTGGCTCTGCGCGTGGCTTACTTCAATGAGCTGGACACCTACGCAGAAAGCAAGGGGCTGAACACCCAGCAGATTATTGATGGTGTCTGCCTTGATCCGCGTATCGGTAGCCATTACAACAATCCGTCCTTCGGCTACGGCGGGTATTGCCTGCCCAAGGACACCAAGCAACTGCTGGCAAACTATGCCGATGTGCCGGAGAACCTGATTGAAGCTATCGTGGAGAGTAATAGAACTCGTAAAGACTTTATTGCTGACCGTGTCCTGAAGCTGGCGGGCTACTACGGCTACGATGCAGAGAATGAGTTCGATGAGGATAAGGAAAAGGCAGTCACTATCGGTGTGTATCGTCTGACCATGAAGAGCAACAGCGATAACTTCCGCCAGAGTTCTATCCAGGGTGTCATGAAGCGCATCAAGGCTAAGGGAGCAACCGTGGTAATTTATGAGCCGACTTTGAAAGATGGTGAAACTTTCTTTGGATCAGTAGTAGTCAATGATCTGGCGAAGTTCAAGGGAATGAGCCATGCCATCATCGCAAACCGTTACGACAAGTGCCTTGATGATGTGAAAGAAAAAGTTTATACGAGAGATATTTTCCAGAGAGATTGAGGAAAAAGTCATGATAAAAACAAGAGATGATTTACAAGATTGCCTTGATAAAGATAAACGAGCTTTGGGGGTGAAGAAAAGCAGACCGTCCATTATCGGAGATGAAGTATGGAAATTTGAAATCGCTTTGAGGATGGATGAATTTTATAGAAATACTCAAAAGAACAAATTGGCTGGACTTTTTTGGAAATGGCGACATAAGCAGCTAGGATTAAAATTGGGGTTTTCAATTCCATGCAACTGTTTCGGGGGGGGGGCTGAAAATAAATCACTATGGTCTGATTGTAGTGCATCCGTTGGCAAGAATTGGAGAATGGTGTGATATTCACCAAGGTGTGAACATTGGACAAAATATCGAAAAAGGCTCTGTTCCGGTAATTGGAGATAATGTTTGGATTGGGCCAGGTGTCAAAATGTTTGGCAAGATAACTCTTGGCGATAATATGATGATTGGTGCTGGTGCAATCGTGAATAAATCGTTTGAGGAGGGTAACTGTACAATAGCGGGAAATCCTGCAATACGAGTAAGTGACCACGGAAATGTGTGGTTTAGAGAATAATATAGAAATTTGGAAGATGAAGTATGAAAGATAAAAAAATATGTTTTGCGGCTTCATCGGGTGGACATTATGAGCAGCTAATGATGTTAAAACCTTTGATGGAAAAATATGACAGTTTTGTTATAACGGAAAAAACGGATTACAGCGCAAAGGCAAAAGGCGAAAAAACATATTATATGAATCAGGTGAATCGTCGGGAAAAAGATTTTATCTGGCAGATGATTGTAAATACATGGAAATCCATTGACATTTATAGGAAAGAAAAGCCAGACGTGGTTATTTGTACTGGTGTTTTGGCGATGATTCCCATTTGCCTTATTGCAAAACTTATGGGGAAAAAGCTCATTTATATAGAATCATTTGCAAAGGTGACTTCGCCTACTGAAACAGGAAAGCTACTTTACAAGTTTGCCGATCAATTCTATGTGCAGTGGAAACCGATGCTGAAGTTCTATCCTAAAGCGATATATTTAGGAGGAATCTATTAAATGGCAGAGAAAATTTTTATAACATTGGGTTCCCAGAAATTTCAATTCAATAGATTGCTTATAGCTGTGGATAAGCTGTGTGAAAAAGAAATCATTTGCGGAAAAGATGTATTTGCGCAGATTGGTTACAGTGACTATGTTCCCCAAAATTATCGCTATAATAATTTTCTGGACAGAGAAGAATTTAGCGTGGAAATGGGTAAAGCGGATATAGTGATTACTCATGGTGGAACGGGTGCGATTATTGGTGCAGTAAAAAAAGGAAAGAAAGTCATTGCTGTTCCACGTCTTGCAAAATATGGAGAACACGTTGATGACCACCAGCTTCAGTTGGTTAAACAGTTTGATGATCTGAATCTGATTTGTCCGTGCAGAGACACAAGTGAATTAGCAGAGGCAATAGAAACAGTGAAACATACAGAGTATTCGGAATACGAATCGAATACTAATACTATCGTAAAAAGCATTGAAAATTATATAGAAACATTGAGGAGATAATTATGGGATTTGCGAAAAATTTATATAGAAATATTCTGCGTGTTTTGCCGGATAAGCCGGCTCTTTACCTGATTTACTTTAGAGGGTATCAAAAAATACTGAATTTGAAAAATCCGCAGTATTTTGGCGAAAAAATTCAGTGGTTGAAATTATACGGGCATCTTGATGAGCTAAGTCGGTATGTTGATAAATATGAAGTCAGAGATTTTGTAGAGAAAACTGTTGGGAATAAGTACTTGAATAAATTGTATGGCGTTTATAACGGACCGGATGAAATCAACTATGATAGGTTGCCTAATAAATTTGTACTTAAGTGCACAAATGGAAGTGGTGCGGTTCTTATTTGCAAAGATAAAAATTCTCTTAATAAAAAGAATGCCGCTACTACGATGAATAAGTGGTTGAAAGATGATTTTTACAAGATGAAAAAAGAACCACAATATAAAGGCGTGAAGAATAGAATAATTGCAGAAGAATATTTGGAAGATGAATCGGGAGCGTTAAGAGATTATAAGTTTTACTGCTATGATGGAGAACCTCTCTATTATGGCGTTTTTACAGACCGTTATACAGATGAAACTGTTGATATGTACGATATGGACGGAAATAAATTAGAGGGTATTATTAACGGTGGAGTAAAAAATAGTGATTATGTTCTGCCACAAGGGAAAAATTTTCCTGAAATGATAGATGTGGTACGAAAGCTGGCAAAACCATTCCAGTTTGTAAGGGTGGATTTGTACATGGCAAACGACCACATTTATTTTGGTGAGTTGACATTTACAGATGGAGCAGGATCTGATCCGTTTACCCCACGCTCGTTTGATCTTGAAATGGCTAAAAGAATTAAATTGGGCCGTGTGTTACAGGAAAAATAAAATTTAAGAGAGGTTTATTGTGGAAACACTTATTAAGATTAATGATTTTGTGAATGGAATTGTATGGGGCGTTCCCATTATGCTTCTGATTCTTGGAACTGGTGTCTATTATACAGTCCGATTCGGATTTATGCAGTTTCGCCATCCAGCATGGCTTGTGAAGCAAACAATTATAAAGGCTTTTAAGAAAAAGGATGAAGGGCCGACCGCACAAGGCGAACTTACGAGTTTTCAAGCGGCGATGACATCGGTATCTGCGATAGTTGGTTCCGGAAATATTGCAGGTGCAGCAACGGCAATTGTTATGGGCGGACCGGGAGCACTTGTATGGATGATTTTAGCGGCTTTTGTCGGTATGGCAACTAAATTTGCTGAGATTGCACTGGGTATTAAATATCGTAAAATACATAAGGATGGGACGGTCAGCGGCGGTGCAATGTATTATTTGGCAGACGGCTTGCACCAAAAATGGCTTGGTATTCTGTTTTCGATTTTGGTCATTCCGTTTGCATTTGTTATATCTGGCGTTGTTGATACCAATACAATTGCATTGACATTAAATGAACGATATAGTATCCCGACAGCAGTAACTGGAGTTATTTTAGCAGTATTGGTCGGTATTATTGTATTTGGTGGAATTGGAAGAATTGGTCATGTCTGTGAGGTTGTTGCACCTTTTATGGGCGGAGCGTATATTCTTGCTGGGCTGCTAATCATGATTGCTCATATTACTCAGGTTCCGGGAGCAATCGTAGAAATTATTACAGCAGCATTTAATCCGAAAGCGGTAACTGGCGGAATTGTAGGTTCGGTATTTGTATGCATGAGATATGGTATTGCGAGAGGTATTTATTCTAATGAGGCTGGGTTGGGAACTGCGGCAATGGTGCACTGTGGTGCAAAAGTAAACGATCCCATTGAACAAGCTGTATGGGGACCAGTTGAAGTATTTCTTGATACTGTATTTATTTGTAGTGTAACCGGAATTGCAATTGTACTTTCGGGATTATGGAATAGTGGTCTTGATGGTGCGGTGCTGACGATGAGAGCTTTTGATTTACTTTTACCTGGCGGAATTGGTGGATTTATTTGTCTGGCTTCGGTTGTTCTTTTTGGATTTTCATGTTTGATTAGTTATTATACCTATGCAGAAAGAGCTGGAGAATATATTTTTGGACAGAAGATAAAGCCGATTATCAAGGCGTTATGGGTTGTTATTATTCTAATTGGATCACAAAGTACACTCGGTTTTGCATGGGATTTGGCCGATACATTTAACGGATTGATGATAATTCCTAATCTTATTGGTATTATTTTGTTGAGTAATGAAGCCGTTAAAATGAAAAATGATTATTTTAAGAGAAACAATGTGGAGAAAATAAAAAAATGAGAATTTTGGTAGTTGGGCCAAGTCCGACAAAATCAAAGGGTGGAATGGCAACGGTTATAGAAGAAATTGAAAAAGATGAGACATTAAATTCTAAATTTAATATAGATATTTATGAATCCTATATTGACGGAAATAAATTAAAGGTTTTATTCTTTTCGCTATTTTCATTTATTAGGTTTTATTTCACAAAAAGAAATTATGATATTTACCATATACATGCAGCTTCATACGGAAGTACATTCAGAAAAGGTTTGTATGTTCATGCCGCGAAAAAGTGGGGCAAAAAAGTAATTTTACATATTCACGGTGCTGAATATATGCTCTTTTATGAAAAAAGCAATCAAAAGGATAAGATTGTTTCAATATTGAAAGAAGCAGATGAGGTTATTGCGTTGTCTGCTGATTGGAAAAAGAAGTTTGATGAAACATTTGGACTGAAAAATTGTGTTGTTCTTGAAAATGGTATAGACACTGAGAGATTGAAGCCTGCTATAACAATGGTCAAAGATCATCCGCACACTTTTGTATCTCTTGGGCGACTTGGAGAAAGAAAAGGAACGTATGACCTCATAAAAGCAATAGAACAAGTTAGGGAACAAATACCGGATATTAAATGTTATTTGGCTGGCGATGGGGATATTGATAGATGCAAGCAGATTGTTGAGGAAAAGAATCTCAAGAGCAATATCCTTATTGTGGGATGGGCTGATTTTGATAAGAAATTAGAGTTGCTTAAAAGATCTAGTGTATTGGTGCTTCCATCTTATAATGAAGGACTTCCAATGGCGATTTTGGAAGGTATGGCTTGCGGAAAAGCGATTATAAGCACTACGGTTGGTGCGATTCCAGAAGTTGTAAAAGAAGAAAATGGGATTTTAATAGAGCCGGGAGATATTAAAAAGCTTTCGGAAGCTTTAATTGGATATTGTATGAATCAAGAGACAGTAGAAAAAATAGGAAAAAATAATATTGCGCTTATTCATACAAAGTACAGCATGGACGCGATGCATCAAAAATTAGCTCAATATTATATTGATGTGATGTAGGAGAAAAGAGTATGAAAAAAATCGGATTAGCAGTATGCTATGACACAAAAAATTTCGGAAGTCAATTACAGGTGCTTGCCACCGTAAAAAAAGTTGAGGAGCTTGATTGTAAGTCGGAAATAATTCGTTATAAGAAAAAAATAACGCCAACTTTTATTGTTCAAACAATTCCTAGATTATTTAATATCTCGTTTGTGAAATCGAAACTTTCTGGAAACCAAAAAGATAATGCACTAAAAAGCAAACCTTTTTATCAGGCACAAGTGCAACAACGAAATCAACGGTTTGATGCTTTTGTAGATAAGTATTTTGCTCCATTGTTTTCGGAATCTTATGGTGGTTGGGAAACACTTGTGGCAAAATGCAAGAAAAACTATGATGCATTTCTTTGTGGAAGTGACCAGCTTTGGTTGCCGAATAATCTGGGAAGCCATTTCTACACGCTTGAGTTTGCACCGGACAATAAGACGAAGGTTGCATATGCAACGAGTTTTGGAGTGAGCCAAATTCCAAATTCTCAAAAAAAGGCTACCGCAAAATATTTGAACCGTTTTCAGCATTTGAGTACCAGAGAACTTGCTGGACAAAAAATCATTAAAGAATTAACAGGAAAAACGGCTCAGGTAGTATGTGACCCAACCTTGCTATTTGACGCAGAGGGATGGAAACAAATGCTTCCGGAAAAGAAAGTTGTAGAAGAACCGTATGTGTTCTGCTATTTTTTGGGAACAAATGAAGAGCATAGAAGGATTGCAAATGAGTTCAAAAACAAGACAGGGCTAAAACTGGCTACTTGTCCGTTCTTGGATAATTATGTGGAATGTGATTTGAACTTTGGCGATATTCAGCTCTTCGATATTGATGCAGCTGACTTTGTAAATTTGATTCGTCATGCTGAGTATATTTTGACAGATTCTTTCCACGGCTCTGTTTTCAGCATTCTGAATCACAAAAAATTTATGACGTTTAACCGCTTTAATGCAGGAGCAAATTCAAGAAATAGTAGAATTGATAGTCTCTGTACTTTGTTGGGACTGAGCGAAAGAAGATATAGTGGAAATGTTATGGACGTCAAAAATGGCATTGATTACAATGCTGTTGAAGAAAAATTGAAAAAGTTAAGAGCAGAATCTGCTAAATATCTTAAGGATGCCTTGAAGGAAAATTAAATGAAAAATGTATATACGAAAAAAGAAAATTGCTGTGGGTGTACAGCGTGCTATAGTATTTGTCCAAAACATGCCATTAGTATGAAACCAGACCAGGAGGGATTCTTATATCCAATAATAGATGCATCAGAGTGTGTTGGCTGTGATCTTTGTAAAAAGGTTTGCCCAACACAAAAAAACATGCCTTTAGAATCTTTTGAAAGACATGGTTATGTTATTAGGGCCTTGGATCAGAGTGTTGTTTCAAGAAGTACGTCGGGCGGTTTTGTGTCTCCTTTAGCTGATTGGATTAGCAAACAAGGTGGCGTTATCTGTGGCGCAACATATGATAAAAATTTCAAAGTTGTGCATGTAATATCCGGGGGGGGGGCAAGCATTCCGAGGCTCAAAATATGTTCAAAGTGATTTAAAAGATTGCTTTACGGAGATAAAGAAGCATATAGAGAAAAAAACAGTTGTATGCTTTATTGGTACACCCTGTCAAGTTTACGGATTGAAGTCTTTTTTAGGAAAAGAATATGATAATCTTGTTACAGTTGATGTGGTATGCCACGGAACTCCTTCACCAAAGATGTGGGAGAAGTATCTAAACTTGCAAAAAAGTAAATATCATTCAGAAATAGAGAGCGTCGCTTTTAGATATAAAACGTATGGATACCATAGTAGCACAATGCGTATTGCGTTTAAAAACGGAAAAAGCTATTTCGGAAGTGCACGAGTAGATTTAATGCTCAAGAGCTTTTTTGAGGGACTATCGTCAAGGCCAAGCTGTTATAAGTGTCATTTTAAGACATTGGAGCGGTGTAGTGACTTTACTATCTATGATTGCTGGAATGCAGAGAAATTGGTTAATAACCTAATTGATGATGATAAAGGATTTACAAACTTAATTGTTCAATCTTCCAAAGGAGAAAAAATACTGGAAGAAATAAAAGATAAATACGAGTTGTATTCTGTGGATCAAAAAAAGGCAGCAGATTTAGATGGTGTTATGATTTGGAATTCAGCACAACCTCATCCGAGAAGAAATGAATTCTATCATGGGATTGACGAGGAATTATTGGATAATCATGTTCAAAAATTTGCCCCGATAAAAGTGAAAGATTATTTAATAGAATACTCAAAAAAATATTTGTATAGTATGAGTGCATTTCGATATATAAGAAATAAATTAAGGTGATAGTCCCTTGATCTTCTGAATGAATAGTATTCTTCAGGAGATATATTATGATTAAAATTCTAAATAAATCGGATTGCTGCGGATGTTCAGCTTGCGCTAATATTTGCCCTAAAAGAGCGATTGAAATGATGGCAGATGAGGAGGGATTCTTGTATCCGAATATTGATTTGAAAGAGTGCGTGAAGTGCGGCTTGTGTGAAGATGCTTGCCCAATAAAAAATCCTAAGCCCTTTAAAACAGAAGTTAGAAAGACATACGAAATCCAGTGTAAAGATGACGATGCTTTGAAAAGAAGCGCATCAGGAGGATTTATGAACTTAATAGCTCAGTATGTCTTAAATAGAGGGGGATGCGTTTGTGGAGCAGCATATTGTGAAAATAATGAAGTAAGACATGTCATAATTGATTCATTTGCAGATGTTTATAAATTGAGCGGATCAAAATATGTTCAAAGTCAAATTGGAGATTCTTACAAAATTATTGAAAGATACCTTAAAAATGGAATGTTGGTCTGCTTTTCTGGAACACCGTGTCAAGTGGCTGGATTGCAGACGTACTTAAAAAAAGATTATCAGAATTTGATTTTAGTAGAAGTCTTATGTGCGGGGGTGCCTTCACCTGAGTTATGGAAAAAATATCTAATATATCAAGAGGATAAATATAATTCTAAAATTGACAGTGTGAATTTTAGAAATAAAACATATGGCTATCAATGTAGCACGATGATGCTTTTATTTGAGAACGGAGACGTTTATTCACAAAGCGGTAGAACTGATCCGATGATGAAACTGTTCGTGAGTGGAATAGCAAAAAGACCAAGCTGCTATCATTGCCAATTTAAGGGTGACAATCGAGTTAGCGATTACACTATTTTCGATGGATGGAGTGCTGGAAAATTGGCAGGAATAAAAGATAATGATAAAGGTTATACAGCTGTTGTAGTTCATACTAAAAAAGCGGAAAAAGTATTTAATTCGCTCAAGGAAATGAACTGCTTTTGCGTAAATTACGAAGAAACAAAGATAGCTGATGGTATTATGTTTGACAAACAGCCGACAATGCATCCAGATAGAGGAGAGTTCTACAAGTATTTGTCAAAATATGGTATTGAAAAGGCAATTGAAAAATATATGCCAATAAAAAAAGTAGATAAGGTTAAAGAATATATGAAACCAGTACTTTATAAATTGGGCATTATTAAGGTGGCCAAACGAGTGAGACAGATTATAGAATAAGAAAGGAGTATAGTGAATGTCGCTGAAAATTAATAAGCATGTTTTAGTTTGGTCGATTATTACATATTTGTTCGTTTTTCAAAGAGCATTAGTAGGCTCGATTTCTATATTCAATTATATGGATGAGTTGTTTGCAATTATAGTTGGAATGAGCCTTGTGGCAAAAACTCTGAGTAAAAAAGTTCGATTAAATGCTGATGAGAGGACAATCTTATGGTTGCTAATTCTTGTCTGCATTATTGGTGCTATAGGAAATGCAGTGTCCGGATTGCTGACCCAGCCAATGTATATTGTTATAGATGTGATTTCGACTGTAAAGGTTTGGCTTGCGTATTATGCTATTGTTATGACGAATTGGCAAAGACACGTTTATGACGAATTGATACAGTTAATGGCTAAATGGGGAAGATTACTGGTTTGGATTATGCTGTTTTTCATGGTTCTTTCTCAAGTTGTTGACATAGGTATGACTGCATCAGCAAGATATGGCATTCGATCATTTCAGTTTGTGTATAATGTGCCAGGAAATTTTAGCAAAATGTTTTACTTTTTAATTCCGCTGTTGACAGCAGATTTGTGTTATAAATCAACTCTATATAAAAAAATTGCTATTGCGGGAGCTTTGGTCGTGTGGGCTTCAACAATGCGATCAAGAGCGTTTTCTTTTATAGCTGTTTTTTTGTTACTGGCAGTTTTTTTCTTCACATCTAATGGAAAAAAATGGGGAGAAAAAATTAGAAAAAAAATAAAGGTGGCATATATAATTCCGATTTGTGTAGTAGCAGTTGCGATTTGCTGGAATCAGTTGGTGTTCTACTTTACATCGGATACACAAGCAAGATCGGTTCTTTTGAGATTTGGTATCATGACAATGGTGACATATTTTCCGTTGGGAGCTGGATTTGGAACATTTGGCTCTGATGTTGCAGCTACACAATATTCTCCACTTTATAAGAAATACGGCTTTAATTCTATTTATGGAATGCGTCAAGGTGAAACATACTTCCTCAATGATAACTATTGGCCTATGGTAATGGGACAATTTGGCTTTTTTGGCACGATGTTAATTTTGGTAGCTTTGATTAAATTCATGCGAATGACAATAAATTCAACAAAAGAAAATAAGTATATGTATTTCTCTACTTTCTGTGCACTAGGCTTTCTCCTTTTGTCAAGCGTTGCATCAAAGAGTTATAGTGAGTTTAGTTCGATTTGTGTTTTTATTTTGATTGGTATATTTGTTAAACGTTCAAGAACAGTAGAGGAAAAAGGATAAGAAGATATGGAAAGAAAAGGCACAAAAGTTAATTTTTTGTATAATATGGTATATCAAGTGGCACTGATGATTTTGCCACTTATAACTATGCCATACGTATCGAGAGTTCTTGGTGCAGAGGGTATTGGAACATATTCATATACATATTCAATTGCTCAATACTTCTTACTGTTTGGAATGTTGGGAGTTGAAAATTATGGAAATCGTAGTATTGCGCGTGTTAGAGATGATGAACAGAAAAGAAGTGCTGTGTTTTCAAGCATCTATACATTACAATTTATAATAGCATCTATATCAGTTATAGTATATGTATTATACATTGCGATGTTTAGCGGAAATAAACTTTACGCGTTTCTGCAGGTCTTTTATGTATTAAGTGGAGTATTTGACATTAACTGGCTTTTTTTTGGAATGGAGGATTTTAAACTAACAGTTACTCGAAAAGTGTTGGTTAAGATTATTAATGTTGTCTTAATTTTTGCATTTGTTAAAACGAGTGCTGACTTATGGAAATATTTGCTTGTGCTTAGTCTTGGCTATTTTATTGCGCAATCATCAATGTGGTTGTTTGCTTCAAAGTATATAAAGTTTCACTTTACGAGAATAAATGAAGCGTTTAAGCATTTTAAGGATATCTTAATTTTGTTTATACCGTTGGTAGCAACGAGTATATATAGAATGATGGATAAAGTTATGCTTGGAAACTTTAGCACGATGCAGCAAGTTGGATTTTATGAGAACTCAGAAAAGCTAATTAATGTTTGTCTATGTGTGATTAGTGCTTTTGGTGCTGTAATGATGCCAAGAATGTCAAATTTATATGCTAGAAGCAAATATGACGAATGTAGGGATCTGTTTGTTCGATCGATGGAAATTGCAATATTTATTGGATGTGCAATTACATTTGGAATATCTTCTATTGCTAATGATTTTATACCTATCTTTTATGGAACGGGATATGATGCGTGTGTTAGTATAACAATAATGCTTTCGGCAACTGTGTTGTTCATTACATGGGCGTGCATAGTAAGGACGCTATATTTAATTCCAACAGAAAAGAATAAAGTATATATTTATTCTGTGTTTTTAGGGGCGGGAGTTAATGTGATTATAAATTGGGCGTTAATCCCGCGGCTGGCTTCAGTTGGAGCAGCAGTTGGAACAATAATTGCAGAAGTGACAGTGGCTGTTTATCAAACTATAATGGTAAGAAAAGAACTGGATGTTTCTCAATGTATGAAAAAGTCCGTCCCGTTTATTATATTTGGTAGTATTATGTTCTTGGTTGTAAAGATACTTCCATTTGAAGTTGGAGGGAATATTGGACGCCTCATTGCAAAAATTTTTATTGGAGCGATGGTGTATTTGGCGTTGTCAGCAATTTATTTCCTGAAAACAAAAAACAAACTATTTTATGATGTGATTGGGAAGCTTATGAAAATATAATGATTTTTGATGTTAGGAGGATGGAAGAAATGGTTTATATAGTTGTGCCTATATTTAATACGGAAAAATATTTGGAGCAATGCTTAAAATCTATTCACAAGCAAACATATCAGAATTGGAAATGTTTGCTTGTGAATGATGGATCAACTGATGGTTGCTCTCAAATTTGCGAAACTTTTGCGAATGGTGATTCCAGGTATGTGTATATATATGAGGAGAACAAAGGATTATCTGCGGCACGAAATAAAGGAATAGAGTGTGCCATAGATTTTAGCGGGGGGGGGGGCATGACTTCGTTTGCTTCGTGGACAGCGACGATTATATAGAACCTGATTATTTGGAAAAAATGTTGGAACCATATCAGGCTAATAGCAGTCTCGATCTTGTGATTTGTAATTATTTTAATGATAATACACCTAAAGAAAATAGCTTTATTACACAGTCGAAGTATGGAATTCGTGACCGAATTGAAACAATGAGAGAATTTGCAAATCCAAAAAGTTTTAAAGGATTTGCATGGAATAAGCTTTATAAGCTTGATTTGATTGAGCAAAATAATCTTCGCTATGATATGAATTGCATTTTGGTGGAGGATGCACTATTTAATCATCAGTATATGAGTTGCTGCATGCAATCGTATTATGTGGATTGCCCGTTGTATCATTATATTACAAGAAGCGACTCTCTGACGAATCAATCTTTTAAAGAGAAAAATTGGAAGCTTTTAGAGTCATATAGAAATATAATCAAATTTTGTGGCTTACAAAAAGATAAGGAACTGGATGTACTATTAAATGAAAATTATTTAAACCACGAAATAACTATATTGAAAAAGATGAAATTTTCTAAAACGCCTGTTGATAGAGAAAAAATGCAGTGGTTAAAAGAAAAAGTGAAAAGCGAGATCCGGAGTATTTGGTGTGCACATAATATTTCGCTAAAGAGAAAATTAATGGCAATATATTTGAGTTTTTGATGGGATAAGGAGAATGGATGTAAATGAAATGGGAGACTGTGGGTTGTTTAATATATCGAATTATTGCGAAGGTACATCATGTATTACTCTGCTGTTATTTGCGATATAATATTAAGGGAGATTCCAAATCCTTACTTATTTATGATAATCCTAAAGTAGTGTGCCCTGACAATTTGACAGTAGGAGAACATTGTTCGCTTAATGAGGGAGGCTTACTTCATTGCGTAGGAAATGTTGTTCTTGGAAATAATGTTACAGTATCTGCGGGTGCCAAGATTTTTTCGACACAATATGATGTAAGTCATTGGACAGAATCTGAAAAACACTATCATTTAAGGAAATCAGTATTTATAAATGATGGCTGCTGGATTTGTTCAGGGGGGTGATTCTCCCCGGAGTGTATATAAATGGAAAGAATGTTATAGTGGGGGCAAATGCAGTAGTTACTAGAGATATTAATGAAAGCAATGTGTTGGTTGCAGGAGTGCCAGCTAAGATAGTGAAAAAATATGAGTGAGGTAGAGGTGCATCTACAAAGATAAAAAACTCTTCATAATAAGGTTCAAAAGAAAAGAGAAAAAGATGAAAACAACATTACTTATCATGGCAGCCGGAATTGGTAGCCGCTTCGGAACGGGAATTAAGCAGTTGGAGCCAGTCGATGATGCAAACCATATCATCATGGACTACTCGATCCATGATGCGATTAAGGCTGGTTTCAACCATGTAGTCTTTATCATCCGCAAGGATATTGAGAAGGAGTTCAAAGAGGTTATTGGTGATCGTATTGCCTCTATTTGTTCTTCTCGCAATGTAACTGTAGACTACGCTTTCCAGAATATCAACGATATTCCGGGAGAACTTCCGGAAGGTCGGACAAAGCCGTGGGGAACTGGTCAGGCAGTGCTGGCGGCAAAGAGTGTAATAGACACTCCGTTTATTGTGATCAATGCAGATGACTATTATGGAAAAGAAGGTTTCAAGGCTGTCCATGATTATTTGATAAACGGCGGCAAGTCCTGCATGGCAGGCTTTGTGCTGAAGAACACGCTGTCAGACAACGGTGGCGTTACTCGCGGCATTTGCAAGATGGATGAGGAAAATAACTTGACCGAGGTTGTGGAGACTAAGAACATCGTAAAGACATCGAATGGTGCAGAAGCAGACGGTGTGGTCGTCGAGGTGAATTCTTTGGTTTCTATGAACATGTGGGGATTAACACCGGACTTCTTGGAAGTGCTGGAAGAAGGCTTCAAAGAGTTCTTTGAAAAAGAAGTAGTGCAGAATCCGTTGAAAGCAGAGTATTTGATTCCGACCTTCATCGGTGAGCTGCTGGAGCAGGGAAAGATGTCAGTGAAGGTTCTGAAAACCAATGATACATGGTATGGTATGACCTACCATGAGGATGTCGCAGCAGTAAAGGATAGCTTCAAGAAGATGCTGGAGAATGGTGTATACAAGGCTGATTTATTTTCAGATCTGTGATATACTTGAACTACTATAACAGGAAAGAGGTTTGTGTCCTATGCCCAGAACAAAAGGTAGCAAGAATAAGCCCAAAACTGTGACTGCTGATTTTGCAACGCAGATTGCGGAAAAGCAGTCCGCGAAGGAAGCACTCACAGCGGAAATCGCATCCATCACCGCCAACATTGACACTTTAAAGGCTGACTTGAAAGAGAAGAAGACTGCTCTGAAGAAGGCCGAAAAAGAAGTGGTAACGCTGGAAGCGAAGAAGGCAAAGGCAGATGCTAAGGCTGCAGAGGAAGCGAAAAAGGCAGAAGCGGAATCCGTCCTGAAGAAGCTGCTTGCCGAAGGCATGAGTGCTGATGAAATTCTCGAAAAACTGAAATAACACGAAAAACCCGTGATGGACAGGCATAACGCACCGTCCATTACGGGTTTTAGGGTTATAAGAACATAAGCTCATCCGGCGCGGCCACATCAAAACTGAAAATGTGCCGGAAGGTTGAACTGTTTAATAAACGCATGGTGCTGGGCGTGATAGTGACGCAGATCGTACCCCAGATGATGCAGCTCAAGAAGTTTTACCATCACCAGATTGAGGTGAATCCGTTTGGCTACAGAGATTTGCGCAGCGTCTAACCCGCGCTTCGTCATTTGATAGACTTCATCACTGTCCAGCATCAGGTGGGATGTGAAAGCGTTATGCTCGTAAAGAAGGATGTGCTTGTCCTTAATGGTCAGAAACTTGTCCAGGGTATGCAGGTCCATAAGCAGCTGATGCTCCAGATAATGTCCGAGTGCGTAGCCGCACACCATCTGCTTTGTCTGTTTGTCCAGCTGGCGATTGATAAGAATCAAAGGCTTATCAAAATAGAGCGAAAGTAAACCCAACATATCTTTAATGCGGGATGTTTCACTGATGTCCAGACTGCAACTGCGCGCAATCTGTTTGATGTTGCGAGTTCCGGCATTTTGGACAAGTTCGTTGGCGGCTTGGTGAATGCGGAATATCGCTGGTATTGCTCAGACCGATGCGCAGAAATCCTCGGATATGTTTGCAAAGTGCCAGTATCTTGATGAGATCACTGGCGGCAAGGGTGTGACCTTTGCAACAGGTACACCCGTATCGAACAGCATGGTGGAGCTGTATACCATCATGCGTTACTTGCAGTATGACACCTTGCAGAAACTTCATCTTGGACACTTTGATAGCTGGGCGGCTTCGTTTGGCGAAACCGTTACGGCGATTGAACTGTCCCCAGAGGGAACGGGCTACCGTGCAAAGACGCGGTTCGCCCGCTTTTTCAATCTCCCTGAATTGATCTCACTGTTCAAGGAATCCGCAGACGTACAGACGGCGGATATGCTGAATCTGCCTGTGCCAGAAGCAGAGTACATCAATGAAGTGTTGAAACCCAGCGAAACGCAGCAGGAAATGGTGAGCAGCTTTGCCGACCGTGCAGAGCAGGTGCGAAACGGCAATGTCAATCCGAAAATTGACAATATGCTCAAGATCACGAACGATGGCAGAAAGTTGGCCTTGGACCAGCGGCTTATCAATGATCTGCTCCCGGATGAGCCAGAAAGCAAGGTCAACCTCTGCGTGGAGAATGCCTATCAGGTATGGGAAGAATCCACGCCCGATAAATCCACCCAGTTAATTTTCTGTGATTTATCGACCCCGAAAACAGACGGAACATTCAATGTGTACGATGATGTCCGGGAAAAACTGGTGGCAAAGGGAATCCCCCGTGAGGAGATTGCCTTTATCCATGAGGCAAATACCGAAACCAAAAAGGCAGAACTGTTTGCAAAGGTACGTTCCGGTCAGGTGCGTATCCTGCTCGGTTCGACCCCGAAACTTGGTGCTGGTACGAACATTCAGGACAGGCTGATTGCCCTGCATCATCTGGATTGTCCGTGGAAACCCTCTGACCTGGAACAGCAGGAAGGACGGATTCTTCGTCAGGGAAACCGCAACCAGAAAGTGAAGATTTTCCGTTATGTCACAGAAAATACGTTCGATTCGTATATGTGGCAGATTCTGGAAAATAAGCAGAAGTTTATCTCGCAGATCATGACCTCGAAATCTCCTGTCCGTGCCTGTGATGATGTGGACGATACCGCGCTGACCTATGCAGAAATCAAAGCATTGGCAACGGGAAATCCCCACATCAAGGAAAAGATGGATTTGGATATTCAGGTCAGCAAGTTGAAGCTGATGCGGGCCAACCACACCAGCCAGATTTACAGTCTGGAATCGGATATTGCACGGCGGTATCCGGCAGAAATTACGGCAGCGAAAGAGCGCATAGCAGGTCTGAAAGCTGACCTTGCAGTGGCAAAGCCGTTGCTGGAACAGGATAAGGAAAAGTTCTCCATCACGGTGGAGGACAGGGTTTATACCGACCGCAAGGAAGCAGGCTCGGCGATTCTTGCAGCCTGCGCCGCAATGAAGATCGCTAAGACAGAGGGACAAATCGCAGATTTGGGAGGGTTTGCAATCAGTTCCCGGTTTGATGCGTTCGCCCAGACATTCAAACTGACCATCAAGCGGCAGAGCAGTTATACGATTGAACTTGGCAGTGACCCGGCTGGAAATATCCAGCGTATTCTCAATGCGCTGGCATCCATCGAAAAGGCACTGCCGCAGGTGGAGCGCAGATTGGAAACCTTACAGCAGCAGTTGGCAGAAGCAAAGGAAGAAGTACAGCGTCCGTTCCCGCAGGAGGCGGAATTAAACGAAAAATCTGCACGGCTTGCAGAATTGAATGCCCTGCTGGATATGGACGAAAAGGGGGATGATGCGGCTCTTGGCATGGATGAGGAAGTACCGGATAGCGAACTTCCTGCGCCGAAGCGTGAGATTGAGTGGAGTGCAGACAGTGTGAAACGACCGTCGATCCTTGCACAGCTTCACGAAAAGCAGGCGGAACGCATGACAGAGCCGAAACCGCAGAAAAAGAAAAGTCACGATATGGAACTGTAACTGAGAATGCCCCGTCAGATCTCCGAAAGGGAATCTGACGGGGCAGATTTTGTAAAGGAGGGCATTTGCTGACATTAACACCGATCAATCTGAAAACTGCAAACGCATTTGTGCAGCAGTATCACCGCCATCATAAGCCAACAAGAGGACACAAGTTTTCCATCGGAGTTTCAGATAGTGGTTCACTGGTGGGTGTGGCAATATGCGGCAGACCTGTTGCGCGGCGGCTGGATGATGGCTATACGCTGGAAATCAACCGCCTTTGTACGGATGGTACACCGAATGCTTGCAGTATCCTCTATGCTGCTGCATACCGGGCGGCAAGGGCAATGGGCTATACCAAGGTTGTCACTTATATTCTGGACACCGAAAGCGGTGTATCGCTCAAAGCTGCCGGATATGTTTGTGAGGGCCGTGCTGGAGGATTGGAATGGAACGGCGAGAGAAAGCCGAAGATGGCGAACCAGTATCCGTATCAGATGAAAACTAGATGGGTCAAGAAAATCGAAAAGGAGGGCATGAATGGCAGATAAACGGGCAGACCAGCTCAAAGAAATCACGGAACGGTTGGAGCAGGGCGTAAAGGACATTTTTACTTCGGAAATGTATACGAAGTACCTGCTTACAATGTCGAAATTCCACAATTACAGCTTCAATAATACACTGCTAATCGCAATGCAGCGTCCAGATGCTACGTTGGTGGCTGGGTATAACGCTTGGAAAAATAAGTTTAACCGCTATGTGAAAAAGGGTGAAAAGGGCATCCAGATCATCGCGCCTGCCCCGGTAAAGGAACGGGAAGAGAGGGAGAAAATCGACAAGGACACCGGGCTTACGGTGCTGAATGAGAGCGGGAAGCCGGAAATCGAAGTGGTGGAGAGGGTGATTCCCCGGTTCCGGGTAACAACGGTTTTCGATTATGCCCAGACAGACGGAGAACCGCTGCCTACGCTGGAAGTGAATGAACTGACTGCCCGTGTCAAGGATTATACCCTGCTGAAAGATGCAATCGAACAGGTATCTCCTGTGCCAATTCGTTTTGGAGAGATCGAGGGCAGCGCAAAAGGTTATTACAGCCACATGGACAAAGAAATCTGTGTTCGTGCCGATATGGGTGAGAGCCAGACCATCAAGACGATGATCCATGAGGTTGCTCATGCCATGCTGCATGACAGCGACCAGATGAAACAGCGCGGCGAGAAAAAAGACCAGCTTACCAAAGAAACAGAAGCGGAAAGCATTGCATTTACGGTTTGCTCGGCACTTGGCATTGATACTTCGGACTACTCGTTCCCGTATGTAGCAAGCTGGGCAAGCGGCAAGGAACTGAAAGAATTGAAAGATTCGATGGATACGATTCGATTGACCGCTGCTGATTTTCTTGAAAAGCTGGAAACGGCGGTAGCAGAAAGGAGCGTGGAGCGCATGACAGCGATGGAATACGCAGAAAAGCTGATTGCGGACAAGGAACAGGATAAAACCATTTTTGACAACAACCAGCGAAATCTCATTGTGAACTTTGCTTACAAGCTGGATGATCGGGCGGCAACGGAAGAACTGGCGAATAATCTGGCGGCTGCGATTGCGGCAGAAAACACGGAAGAAGTCAACCGCCTGATGTGGGAAGCAGAAGAGAAAATCGAAAATCTGCCGGATGGCATGATCGGTCTTTCGGAAATGCACGAATACGGGTATCTGAAAGATGATGTTCTGCCGCTGACAAAGGAAGGCGCACGGGAGTGGCATCGGCTGGGCGAACGGATTTACCCACTGTTTCAGGATGGTACGGCAGGAAATTTCGCCAGTCAGGAAGAAATCGAACAGCATGATGGTATCTTCGGAATCAAGGCGGACGCATGGAGTGCAATTTTGCTGGAAAAGAACGAAGAGTATCTGGAAGATGAGTATGCTCGCCCGGATGCTGCATTGACGGTGATAAGCCGGGAGCAGGCTCTACGGCTGTTTGATGAGGGCAAGCAGATTTATCTTATCCGTATCAGCCCGTGGCCGGCTCTTGTCACAGGGCGTGAAGAAATCGAGCGTGGAAGTGACTATTTCCAGATTGCCAAGGAAGATTTGGAAAAAGACAAGCAGAAAAAAATGGAAAACAGCGAGAAAGCACCCGTTGAAAAGCTGGCGGCAGACCTTGATGATTTCGCCTTTGACTTCGATTTCTACCACTATAAGGACAGCGTGGAGGATCGGGAGCAGGCAGTTGAAGCACTGAAAGAACAGATTCAGACTGGGAATGTTCAGCCAATCAGGGAATGGCTGCAAGCCGCAGTGGAGGAATCAGAGGGAGAGTCCGCAGAAAAGGCGGCAGAGCTGATAACCCGGCTGGATGCGTTGGTCAAGGAGCAAAAGCTGCTTTCCGGCAATGAAAAGCAGTTTGGCATTTACCAGATCACTGCCCGTGACCCGGAACATGACTACCGCTTTATGAATCTGGACTTTGTAAAGCGACACGGGATGGAAGTAAACCGTGCAGACTATGAACTGGTCTATACCGCGCCTCTTGCAGAAAAAGATACGCTGGAAGCCATTTACGAACGCTTCAATATCCAGCGTCCAGCGGATTTTACCGGGCATTCGCTTTCCGTCAGTGATGTTGTGGTGCTGAACGATGGCAAGTCGATCAAAGCCTGCTATGTGGACAGCATCGGCTTTGCAGAGCTGCCGGATTTTTTCAAGGAAAGGAAGATGGATTTGCAGAAAGAAACGATTCTGGATGAACAGTTGCAGGAAATTGAAATCTTTGATAAGCCCGGTCTTTTCAGCAACAGCAGACTGCGAGATGAAGATGTGCCGGAGGGGGTGTACCGCTATGACCTGCGTGGGTCGGACTATGATCCGGGACAGCCGATTCTGGTGGAGAAAACGGTAATTGTAAACCATGCGGCATCCGTTCTGATGGCAGAAGAACTTGACCTTGGTGCAGATGGTCGGCTGGAACTGGGCGAAGAAGGTCTGAACTTTACGGGTGGATTGCTGACTGTCCGGGAATTTATGAAAGAGCAGGAAGACAAAACGGTAAGAACGGAAGTATTACGATGATCCCGATTCTGACGATGCCGGAAGATGATAAAACACACCCGATTCCTGACTTGACAGGGTATATTACGGAAGGTCAGATCATCTTGAGCCGTGATCTTTACAGAAAAGGAGTCACGCCTCCGATCGATGTTCTTCCGTCCCTTTCCCGTCTGAAAGACAAAGGAATCGGAGAAGGCAAAACAAGAGCCGATCACTCGAATACGATGAACCAGCTTTTCTCAGCTTATGCACGAGGAAAAGATGCAAAAGAGCTGATGGTCATTCTGGGTGAAGCAGCGTTGACAGAGATCGACTTGATGTACGCCAAATTTGCGGACGCTTTTGAAGCGGAATATGTATCGCAGGGATATAACGCAGACAGAAGTATTGAAGAAACTCTTGATATCGGATGGAAATTGCTTAGAATGCTGCCGAGAACCGAATTGAAACGTATTGATGATAAATATTTAGATCAGTATTACGCAGAGTAAGAGAATGTATCATAGTTGCCGCAAGGCAATCTGCGATACTTACAAATCAGCCGCAGAGATACAGCGCGCAAAAGAAAGTGGAGAAATATCTTCAAAAAACTGAGAGGAAGCATGCTGCGATCATCTGCGGCAGCAGGAAAAGGAGGTAGAATTTTGGCGGCAAAACAAGTGAATCCGACCAGAATGGAGCTGACGCGGCTGAAAAAGAAGCTCGTCACCGCCGTGCGCGGGCACAAGCTTCTGAAGGATAAGCGGGACGAGCTGATGAGACAGTTCCTGGATCTGGTACGGGAAAACATGGCACTGCGCCAGAAAGTGGAAGCAGGTATCAAGGCTGCCAATAAGAATTTTGTCATTGCCAAAGCAGGTATGTCGGAGGAAACCCTTCATACTGCGCTGATGGCTCCCAAGCAGGAAGTCTATCTGGAGAC
>ERZ773111.428-NODE-428-length-29413-cov-16.008379_pt1 | contig 29413 bp, 41 predicted proteins | sample MGYA00580567_ERZ773111 | MGnify/ENA primary metagenome ERZ773111 (study PRJEB29015, sample SAMEA2737875) | human gut metagenome | biome: human gut; feature: human-associated habitat; material: faeces | place: China | collected 2012 ...
CCAGCTTCAGGAACTTCTGCTCTCTGATCGACAGCTCGCCTGCGCTCTCCAGGGAAGCGATGAGCTCGTTTACTGTTGAGATGTTCATGCTGTCCACCATTCAATAAACATGCAGATACCAACGGTTACTACGGCAATAAGCACCCAGCAGATCACATTGAACAAGGCGGCGAACCGACGTAGGGTGTATTTGCTGTAATTCTCAGGATCAATATTCATACCGCCTCCCCAAGCACCCAACGCAGTGCGTTTGCATACTCACCCTCGGCAGATTCCAGGGCTTTTGTAATTTCTTTGCGGGTTTTCAGGCGCGGCTTTGCATCGCCGAGGATCTGACGCTGGCGCCGGGCTTTTTCATGGCCGGTTGTGCCAGCAGTTGCCGCTTCGATTTCGGAGACCTTCTCCCGCTGCTCTTCGGGTTTAAGCGATGCCAGCTGACGCGCCTGGGTAACGGTGACCGTTCCGGACTCCACTGCATCGCGAACAGCCTGGGTGGCATCAAGCAGTGACAGCGTTGCGCGTACGGTCTGAACGCTGCAGCCAAACAACACCGCAATGTCGTCCTCATCGAGCCCGCGGTCGAGCGCATCAGACATTTTTTTAGCCCGGCCCAACGGTGTATCAGGTCGGCGAATTTCGTTTTCGCTAACCATGTATTTAGCCATCTGATTTGCTGATCCACGCTTAACGACCCCAGGAACAAGCCGTGGTTCTTTACCCTCTTTCAAAAGGAGCTTATTTGCCTCCAGCGTATGTTTAACGCGCTGACGGCCTGCAACTACGCAGGTGAGCCCTGTTTCAGGGTCTTTCCAGACGATGATAGGCTCCAGTACACCCAGCTCCTTGATGTTCAGTACCATCCCTTCGTCGATAGGAAGGTAGACCCGTTCATCGTAAAGCGGGTGTGTTTTGTCGGTAACCAGGTGCAGGCTTTCAGGTTCGAACGTTAAAACGTTCGTTTTGCCACTGGCGCCGTATACAACCTTTGAGTCTTTAGCCATCAGAGAGCCTCCACGTTACGGAAGCTGGCGGGGCAAATTGCTTTCAAATCGCGCATAGCCTCTAGAACATGCATATTTGTGCGATTCTTGGTGTGTCGCTCGGTCAGGCGATCACACTCTTTCGCCCATGATTTGACCTCTGCGAGAAGGGCGTCACGTTCGGTGCGCGTCTGGCGCAGAGCTACATTCGAAACATCGAGGACGGTAGCCAGTTCCTTGATGATTGCTGCCTGTGCTGGTGGCATAGTTTTGGCTATTTCGTACGCCTGTTTAATCAGTTGATTTGCTGTCTTAGCCATCTTTTGTTCTCCATCTGACGCGCTGCAACGCGTAAATTTAGGGTGCAGCAACCCAACCCATGAGAATGAGGTAATTGCTGCTGTTCTAATCAGGCTGCTGGTTTTTGTTCTTCGGGCTCTTTGTAGGCGAGCAGATCACAAAGCTGGTTAATTACTTTACAGAACTGGAACATGTCCGTACCTGCCTGGTGACGCCAGCGGTAGGCTTTGTCGTCATCATCAGAATAATCATTATCCTTGGTATCGATCCGCCGGAAATGGAACTTATCTGTAAGCAGAAAAGAGACGCCGCAGCCTCTTAATTCCATGTTATCGACGATAAAACCTGTGTTCAGGCTCTCCAGAATTTCACTGGTAACGGAAGTGTGTTCCGCAGAGTAGCGAATGACTTCTTTCTGTTCCGCCAGGCGGGATAGCTGGACATAATCACCGACCTCAAACCCGGCAAAGGCTGATTCTTCGCCGTCCAGATGGTTTTTAAGGCGCGTTGTCAGGCCGTTTTTGATATCACTGATGTTGATCGTGACTGTTTTTACTGAGCCAATCACTTTAACCAGCATCGCCCCGACTAAATTGGCAATATTTTTATTGGCGGAATTAATGATCAGCAGATTTTCTTCAGTGTTATACAGGGCCAGGATCAGAGACGACTTGATGAATGCCTGTTTGCAGAGCTGAACCTTAGCATCCTGGATAATGTTGTTACGGTCAGCGCGCTTTAATTTTTGACCACACGCATTTTCGATGCGCTGGATACGCTCATTTGCTTCTTTCATCACGACGTGCTGGGGGATTATTTTTTCATCGCGGCGAACCACGATTGCATAACCGCCAGTAATTGGCGTAACCAGCTCACCGGTAATCGGGTTAGGGACGAAGGAAGCCCGCGCGAACTCCGTTTCTGTAAGTTCAGAGTATGGCAATTCCTGCAGGTGCCCTTCAACCGCTTCAATACTGGGCAAAGTAGCCCGATAGACAATGGCGTTACGTAACTTTGATAATTTCATTTCTGTTTCCTCTGCAAAGGATTAGTTAGTTATCTCCACACAACACAGAAGAGCACCTGCGGCTGCAAATCCGCCAGAGCGGATTGGGTTATGGGCCCGTCACTCGGTGGTGCTCTCGTGTCTTGTGTAAAAAGGGCGGTTACCCATCAGAACATTATCCTCTTCCTCCTGTTTGGCTGGTGGAAGACTGGATAGCCGCCAAAATAAGCCGTTATGCGATGTATTCGATAATTTCAGCGCCGTCTAAGTCCCAGTAACCTGAATAGCGGCGCTCCCTGTCAAACCCAAAAGCGCAAAGGTGATAATCCCGATCCGCAGATACAGCCGGGTCTATGTCCACGTCAAACGGGTCACATTCGACGATAGAGCCATTGACAGTGCGGAACACAACTACCGGACGGACGGCACGCAGGTGGAATCGATGTGCTTCATCCCAGCCGATAGCCTCAATCGCGGCATAACGCCATTCGTCGGCCATATCGGTTGCTACTTCAGCGCTAGCACAATCGTGGAAAGGGAAATATTTAACTTCAGTAATACCGTTTAAAACTACCGCCATGCATGAAGACATGTGTTTACCCTCAAGAAAACGTTATCGGGTGGATTAAAAATTGCGTCTACCGGCGCTGCAGTACGCTTGTACACGCCACAACGAAGAGAGCACTGCCGGTGTCCGAATCGAACGGACCTTTTCCCTGCCCATCACCAGATCTAGAACTATCCTGGCGTCTGGAATCGAACCAGACTCTGTGCCTTGCTCGTCAATGCCCTCATCGTTGTGTCCCGGACTCTTCCCGGGCGTCACACCTTTTCGCCGTGCTGGTGGGGCGCACGTCGTGCCTGAAACACTTAGCTTGCACATGGAGCCGCCAAGATGACATAGTCCATCAGACTCACTTGATATTAGGTTTTGCCTAATGATATGTCGTAAGCGTTAAGTGAGCGCCGTATTGACGGTTATTTATCGGTAAGAACCACGTTCCATGGCAGCAGTTCGGCCACTTTGTTGCTGGGCCACTCCGGCAGTACGCTCAGGATATGGCGAAGGTAGGCTTCCGGATCGATACCATTCAGCCTGCACGTCCCGATCAGTCCGTACAGCAGGGCTCCGCGCTCACCACCGTGGTCGCTGCCGAAGAAGATAAAATTCTTTTTCCCAAGACAGACGGCACGAAGGGCTCGTTCGGCAGCGTTGTTATCAGGCTCTGCCAGGCCATCTTCACAGTAGTAGCACAGCGCATCCCACTGGTTCAGGACATAAGCGAACGCTTCGCCCAGACGGGACTTTTTCGACAGCGTCTCATTTTTTTCTACCAGCCATTCATGCAGCGATGCCAGCAGTGGTTTGCTTTGCGATTGTCTGGCTGCCAGACGCTTTTCTGTCGTGAGGCCGCGTATTTCTTCTTCTATCGCGTACAGCTCACCGATACGTTTCAGGGCTTCTTCTGCTGTCGCTGTGTGAGTGCTTATATAGACATCATGGATTTTTCGGCGGGCATGGGCCCAACATGCGGCTTCTGTCAGCGGCCCTCCTTCACGTTCCGGACTGAACAACCGATCGTAGCCTGCGAAGGCATCCGCCTGCAGCACACCATGATAGTGGCGAAGGTGTTGCTGAGGATGTTTTCCCTGCCGGTCTGGCGAGAAGGCGAACCATGCCGCTGGCGGATCTGATGAACCTGCGCTTCTGTCGTCACGTACATACGTCCAGATACGCCCGGTTTTCGTCTTCTTTCTGCCCGGTGCAAGCACCGGAACCGGAGTGTCATCCGTATGCAGTTTGTGGCAGTCCATCACGTAGTGGTAAAGGGCCTCATCCAGCGGGGCCATTAACCGGCAACAGGCATCCACCCAGTTGGAGAGCAGAGCCCGGCTCAGATCCACGCCCTGACGGGCAAAGATTTCGCACTGGCGATACAGCGGCAGGTGTTCGCAGTATTTGGCCGTTAACAAGCGGGCCAGCAGACCCGGCCCGGCGATACCCCGATCGATGGGACGTGATGGCGCAGGTGCTTCAACGATACAGTCACATCGGGTGCAGGCCTTTTTCACCCTGACCGTGCGGATCACTTTCAGGGCGCTGGAGACCAGTTCCAGCTGCTCCACGCTGACTTCGCTGAGGTACGCCATACCGCTGCCGCATTCCGGACAGCTGGTTTCCGCAGGATCCAGCCGATGTATCTCGCGGGGAAGGTGTGCCGGTAACGGGCGACGATGGCGGGACTGACGTAACTGGCGAGGTACCTGCGGATCGTCTTCCCGTCCGTTGTAGCGATCGCTTTGCTGCTCCTGCTGTTTCAGCAGGGCTTCGGCTTCTTCAACCTGTCGGCGAAGTTTTTCGGAGCGGGTACCGAACAACATTCGACGCAGTTTTTCTATCTGTGCCCGCAGATGCTCTATCTCGCGCTCTTCGTTCTCTATTTTCTCTTCTGCGCGGGCCAGTGCAGAACGCAGGAACGACTCAGTCTCTGCAACGAGACTGAACTGACTGTCTTTCTGGCGAAGCGCGTCTTCCAGCGCAGCGATACGGGCGAGATAGTCGTGATTCATAACCGCTTTTATAATGCGGTTATGATTTTTTTACAACATTGTCAGTGAGTTAAGGCGGGATATTTTGGGCTGGCGCCAGTCCAGCTTATCAAGGAGCATGGCAAGTTGTGAGCGGGTGATCGCGATTTTGCCGTCGCGTACAGCAGGCCAGACGAACTGTCCCTCTTCCAGGCGTTTGATAAACAGGCACAGACCATCAGCATCAGCCCAAAGTATTTTCACGGTATCGCCACGGCGTCCCCGGAAGATAAACAGATGGCCGGAGAAGGGATCCTCATCCAGAACGTGGTGTATCTGTTCGCCCAGCCCGTTGAAGGATTTACGCATATCCGTGGCCCCGGCGACCAGCCAGATGCGGGTGCCTGACGGGAGGGATATCATTGTGTCCTCCCGGTCAGTTCGCGGATCAGCACAGTCAGCAACTCTGACGACGGGTTCTCCAGCGTCATTTTGCCGTGGCGGAACTCAACATGACAGGAAGTGGCGCTGGCGTGAGCGGAGGAGAACGTACACAAAGTGTCATTCTCTGCTGCGGGCAACGGGTCGTTGATAACGTCGACGGACAACAGAGTCGGAGAAGCCGGAAGAGATTGAGGTACCACCGGCCCCACGATAGTTGCAGGCATTCGACGAGAGATTCGCCCCTCTCTCTGCCAGAGGCGTAGCCACTTAAAAATGAGATTATTATCAACGCCATGTTCCCGCGCCAGTTGTGCGACGTTGGCATCTGGTCGTGAAGCCAGTTCGACCATCCGAAGTTTGAAGTCACTGGAATAGACGGTACGCGATTCAGTTCGCCAGTTGGCAGCATTTTCCATGAACAGAACTCCTTCTAAATTAGACGGAGCTCTAAGCTAGCGATCCCGGGACTGGAATCACAGGCGGCAGTGACTTGACGCTTACGATATGTCAATAGGCTTAGCCTAATGTTTGTCGGCGGTCAAAAAAAATCCCGCATAAGCGGGATTTGTGTGAAATAAAGCTAGTGTTTTTATGATTATGGACGACGCTTTCTGAAATTCTCATCATTCTGTACATATTGTAAAGAATCAAGGATTAAACCTGAAATCCTTAATACATCCTCGGGATGTTCAATGAAAATACGATTGTTATCATGTTCAAGTCCGGCTCTTTTAATTTCATTACCTGTTATTTCATTGATATCAATTGGTAACTGTATGTTTGAGCGGTTCTTCTTGTCATAATAGCGAACCAGCCAGCGGTTTGTTTTTCCTTGGAAAAGAATAGAGTAATATGACTCTGTGTCTTTGGCTTGAAGTTCGTATGCAGGACCTATAATAGAACAGATTTTTTCAAATAAAATTCTTTCATTATAGGTTGTTACTATGTTGGGATTCTCTGCATCGACAATATCTGCGCGCTCATCAATTACATTATTTTCAGTTACATCAGCAGGGGATTCTAATTCAGGAATAGATGTTCTTGATGAAAGACCAGAAACAACCATTTCACTTACTGACCTCTCTACGGCCTGCCTCACCAATGGAGTTATTGTTTCTATAAATCTTTGATTTAATTGACGACCAATGTTTGCTCGTCCTGCAACATATCTAACAAATTCATGATCTACTTCCCGAAGGCTTGTACTCACAACTTTAACAAATGCAGAAATATATACACTCTCTTCTGCAAGTGTTCTTAAGGCCTCTGGTTTGAATTTGTCATGCCGGAATCTAAATAATTGCTCAGCATCAGAATCTTTAATGTCATCCATCATGATTCGTAAAAATGGCGTTGAATCCATTATGTTTTTCTCATTGAGATCCGTAAAAAAACGCCATTCAATGCCATTAGTAATTGCTGATATTGTCACCTCAGGAGTAGAATTAAAATACCTAGATAATTGAGGGCAATGGTTGTCCATTTTTTCTTTACAACCTTTGGCCTCAATAAACATAACGGGAACACCTTGGCAGAATAGAGCATAATCTACACGCTCACCCACTTTCACACCAGGGAAGTCCGCACCATATTCAGCTTTGACTTTTTGCGGATCATATGCGTTAAAGCCTAGGATGTCCAAGAAAGGAAGTATCAAAGCCTGCTTGGTTGTCTCTTCCGTTGTGCAGTGTTCTCTAACATTTTTAACATGTTCAATGTGATTTTTAAGACGTACTTTGAAGTTTTCCATGCATCCTCCATGCAAAGTGAAAACCTGCTGTTAAATCAAAGCAAGTCACAATCCCCGGATGGGCTTCATACAAGCCAATCCCCCACAGGGATTGAGTTATGCAAGTGAATCAATCTCAGAGCTTTTAACATGTATGGAGCTTAGAGATATTGTCCGTTAGACCATATAAGCTTAAGCTCTGGCTTTCGTTTGTTTTTTTCCATCTTCCTCCTGCTCTGCCCATCTCCTTATCTTCATCTCTAGTGAGTCTAAATATGCTTTAGCGTCGCTATCTACCCAGCCAGGTATACGCTGTCCTTGCTCTAAGAGGACAAAATCAATGATAGCCTTTTTCTCTCTCGAAGCCTTATTATAGAGTTCGTCAATAGAACCATTTTTAACTATGGGATCTGTTGCGGGCTCACATGTATCAGTTAGCGGGTATCCTTTTAGTCCCCAGTGCTCGGGGCCCACAACATCAGAAAAGTAGTTCCAAAGCTCTGGTAGCTTCTCTTTCGATATGGAGCCTTTATTGATCCAGTCATGGATTGATGGGGGTTTTATTTTGAAATGACGTGCGATTTCCGCCTTACTCTTGGCAGAACCTATTGAAAGCTTCTTGTCTATGGCCTGCTCGATCGCTCGGCCCAATTCTTTACCACTAAGCATTGCCTAATAATCCTCATAACCTTTAGCTTAGGCAATTCCTATTGATTGTTTATTAGGCTTAGCCTAATATCTGCTTGTGTGGAAATCATAGGAATCCGTTTATGAGAAGTAGCCTTGAAGCAATCAGTGAAGCCTGCCGCATTGTTGGGGGACAAGCCGCTTTGTCAAGGAATCTAGGCATCTCATCACCAACAGTGAATCAATGGACAACGGGCATTAGGCAAATACCTGCGGAACGATGCCCTGAGATTGAGAAAGCTACTGGTGGTGCTGTCACCTGCGAAGAGCTTCGTCCTGACATTGACTGGGCCTATTTAAGAGGTACAGCAATGCGAAAGCTTAATGTCACTGCATCAAATTTGTAACTACCACCCGAGTTTGAAAGGAGTAGGTATGAACCTCAAAGAAGTCGTGAAATCTATGTGCAAAGCATATCCAGGTGGGCGCGAAGCAATGGCTGGCGCACTGGGAATGACGGTGACGCAGTTTAATAACAACCTTTACGAGAAAAACGGATGTAGGTTCTTCGAAGTATCTGAGCTTGAAGCGATGGAGGACATTTCCAACACGTCGTTACTGGCTGACTACTTCGCTCGCCGCCGTGGTGCTCTGCTGGTGGATGTTCCGCACCTGGAAGAACTAGACCGCGTGGACCTGTTTAGCCGGGCAATGCGTACCTCTGCCGCCAGGGGACAGGTTGATCAGATTATCGAACAGGCACTTGAGGATGGGGTAATCGAAAGACATGAAGCTGAAGAAATCATGGTGCATCACCGCCGCCACCTGGCTGCGCGTGAAGAAGAGATCGCGGCAATTATCACGTTGTTTGCACGCAAAAAGAAGTGACGCCAGCGAGTTGCAGCTCCTGGCGTCGTGGCGTGTCGTTATCAGTGGAGATTACTAACGCATGAACAGTTTATCAACACAATACCGCAGGTCGCAACTTGTAGCGCTGCCAGTTCCTGGTGGAGCAGGGCCGGTGCAGTTCGTGTATGGGGTAAGAGTACCAGGCGGTTTCGAACCTGTCTGCTACCAGTTTGCTCAGTGGGTGGTAGGGGACTTTAACGGCCAGGCGGAGAGGGTATGCGAGAGCTCAACCGATGGTTCAGAGATCACTACGGTGTCCCAGTCAGGGTCATACGCTGGGAGCCCCAAACACAGCGCGTTATATACCTGCGCGAAGGGTATAAGCACGAGTGTTTCAGCCCCCTCGAGCAGTTCAGACGAAAATTCAGGGAAATAGAGGGGTCTTATGAGCCTGTTAATGCCATCAAGGCCGATAGTCATCAATCCTGACCTTGCGTACAGCATAGGCCTGAATGAAGCCATTGCGCTGCAGCAGCTTAACTACTGGCTGCAGGAGACTAACTCAGGGCTGGAGCGTGACGGCGTACGCTGGATCTACAACACGACAGAGCAATGGCTGGAGCAATTCCCGTTCTGGTCTGAATCCACTCTGAAGCGCACCTTCACCCGGCTGAAGAGCCTGGGCGTGCTTAAAGTTGAGCAGCTGAACAAGTCCCAGCGCGACATGACGAACTATTACACGATCAACTACGAGAGCGCGCTTTTAGATGAGGTCAAAGTGACCAAATCGAAGAAGTCAAAATGCGCCGTTCCATCAGGTCAAAATGACACGATGGAAGAGGTCAATGTGAAACGCTCCACCGGGTCAAAACGAACCGCTGTCATCAGGTCAAATTGGCACGATGATCTTACAGAGAATACAACAGAGAGTACTACAGAGATTACAGGTAAAGACTCTTGTCCGGTTGCGCTGCAACCAGACCAGACCGATCCGGCAGATCTCGTTCTGGATCATTTCAATCGGGTAACCAACTCGACCTATGGAAAGGGGGGACGAACCAAAACGACGCTGGGTTATATCCGGGGACGCCTGGCCGAAGATTACAGCCCTGAAGACCTGATGCTGGTGGTTGACTACCTGAACGAGAAATGGGCTCAGGATCCGAAGATGAGCGACTACCTGCGGCCCAAAACGCTGTTTGCTCCCGAGAACTGCGTCGAGTATTTCGACAAGGCCAAAAAATGGGAGGCCGCCGGACGCCCAGCCTGGACTGGCGGCAAGTGGGTGAAACAAGACACGGCGTTCAAGTCCAGTTATTCCGACGTGGATTATTCAGTGCCAGCGGGGTTCCGTTCATGAGTAAGCCATTTTTGAAATGGGCTGGTGGAAAGTATACCCAGCTGGCTGACTTGTTCGTGCATATCCCGGCAGGGAAACGCCTGATAGAGCCATTCGTTGGTGGTGGGTCGGTATTCCTGAACAGCGAAAAGCACGCAGATTACCTGCTGGCGGACGTTAATCCGGACCTGATTAATCTGTATCAGATGTTAGCGGTGGTGCCGGATGAAGTGGAACTGAAGGCCCGCTGGATGTTCGAGCACATGCGGTCACCAGATGGTTATGAGCTGATCCGTTCCGAGTTCAACGCTCAGACGCTGGATGCTACTGAACGCGCAGCTGCATTCCTGTATCTCAATCGGCATTGCTTCAATGGCCTGATGCGCTACAACCAGGCGAACGAGTTCAATGTGGGCTGGGGAGGCTACAAGGCCCCGTATTACCCGATGGATGAGATGAAAGCCTTCGCGGATATGGCGCATAACTGCGTATTCATGACCGCTGATTACCGCCGAACAATCAGCCTGGCCGGGAAAGGGGATGTGGTTTACTGCGATCCACCGTACGAACCGATGCCTGGAACAACCGGATTCACCGCCTACGCCGCTGGTGGTTTTAACTGGGAGTGCCAGGTAGACCTGGCGAAGCAATGTGTATCTGCCTTCCACCGTGGGGCTCGGGTAGTAATTTCAAACTCATCTGCACCGAAGGTTCTCGACCTGTACCGGGAGCATGGTTTTAACCTGCAATTCATCAAAGCGCGCCGTTCGATCTCCTGCAAAAGCAGTACGCGGGAAGTCGCAAAAGACGTTGTAGCGATCCTTTAAGGGGGCTAAATGAAACTGACTTTACCATTTCCACCGAGCGTAAATAGTTACTGGCGCGCCCCGAGCAAGGGACCGCTGAAAGGCAGGCATCTGGTTAGCGAGACAGGGCGCAAGTTCCAGCAGGCAGCGAGAGCGGCGATTATTGAGCAACTGCGAGCCGTTCCCCGGCCATCCTCTGATCTGGCTGAGGTTCACATTGTGTTGTATCCGCCGGATCAGCGCCGTCGGGATATCGATAACTACAACAAAGCGCTGTTCGATGCCCTGACTCTAACAGGCGTCTGGGAAGACGACAGTCAGGTTAAGCGCATGCTGGTGGAGTGGGGGAACATCGTGAAGAAAGGGAAAGTAGAAATCACCATCCGACGTTTTCGTGCAGCTGCCTGACGTGGAGATGATATGAGAGCACTACTAACCCCTGAGATTGCCCCACGCATGGGCGTTGTTCTTCTTCGCCCAGGCGCTGATCTCATGCCGATGTTCAGGAGAGGGCGGGTACTGATTGAGCCTGCACCGGAAAAATACAGTGACTTCGCAACCGGCGCTATCCCTCCCGCCACGCAGCCACTGGCAGAAGACCCGGTTTTGAAGCCAGTCTTCGAAAACAAAGACGTCATTCTGCGCGCGGGTGGTATCAGCTCGCTGGAGGCCGAGCTGGAGCGTCGTTTTGAATGCCAGTATCCCCACGGCTCATGGCACAGCGAAAATTTTACGCTGTTCCGGCATGAGCCTGGCAGCATCCGCCTTTGCTGGGCCTGCGATAACCTGCTGCGTGATCAGTACACAGAGACGCTGGCAGGCATTGCGCGTGAGAACCTGGTATCCTGGCTGATAACGGTCATCCGCTCACAGCTGGGGTTCAATGAAGACCATCAACTGACGATCCCCGAGTTGTGCTGGTGGCTGGTAATAAACAATCTGGCGCACGTCATCCCTGAATCGCTGGCCCGGAAAGCCCTGCGATTGCCGGATATAAAGCATCAACCAGTGATGAAGGAGAGCGATATTGTGCCGGAGCCAGCGGCGAGCGAAGTGGTGCAGAAAAAGATTCTCGGTCTTCGCGTAGATCCTGAAACGCCGGAATCATTCATGCTGCGACCAAAGCGCCGCCGCTGGGTAAACGAGAGCTGGACGCGCTGGGTTAAGTCCCAGCAGTGTGTCTGCTGTAACAAACAAGCAGATGATCCCCATCACCTGATAGGCCACGGACAAGGTGGAATGGGAACAAAAGCGCATGACCTGTTTGTGTTGCCGCTTTGCAGAGCGCATCACGACGAGTTGCACGCTGACACCGTGGCATTTGAGGAGAAGCACGGCTCACAGCTGGAGCTGCTGTTTCGATTTCTGGATCGTTCGCTGGCAATTGGCGTGCTGGCATAGTGGAGAACGCATAATGATTAACCCGTCCGAGGTTGGAAAAGCTGGTGAAATGGTCAGGCTGAAAACGCTTGAGGCCATCTGGATTCAAGGGAAGCTGCGCATGTGGGGCCGCTGGTCTTACATCGGCGGCGGTAGTGGTGGAAATATGTTCAATCAGCTGTTGGCGTCAGGGAAGATAACGAAGACCGCTATAAACGATGCTTTGCGCCGTATGAAAAAATCAGGCATTACCAAGCCGGAGCTGGAAGCGTTCTTTAAGGAAATCCTCAGTGGTAAAAATAAAAGCGGCCTGGCGTTTTGTACTGACGAGGAAGGGTTGATAATTGATTCTGTGCTTAGTGCTCAGCTTGTGCGTTCCGGTAATAAAGCTCTCTATAAGTTAATCAAGGATCGATATGTCTACCGCATGAGTAAGAAGGCGATGGCGAAAGAGCTAAACGAAAAGCATCCAGAATGGTGCTTACGGACTTGTGAGAGCAGGATCGATGTTTGGCTAAATCTTGCAGAATCGATGCTTTACGCTCCAATGTGTGATGCATTTGGCACAAATGGCGACAGATTTTACTTGAATAGTTGCGCGGAAAGTGCTTGAATTGTGATAGGCTCGGGACGTTAAAGCGAACTGAGCAGCAACAAAAAATTAAAAGCCCAAGGTTCATTACTTTGGGCTTTGTCATTTCTGCAATCCGAAAAACACATGGCATAATTCATTTACAACTTATTGACCAGAAAATTAACATCTTGTTAATCTATTCATATGGTGAATCCCCCTATGCGGAGGGGCGACCAGTCACTTACAGTGATCTGTAAATGCAGCGCGGGCCATGTCGACTGGGACATGCTCACCGGGAGGCACCCGGCACCATACAATGCTACTAAGCTATTTGGTAGTGGGGTTGCCGTTTCGGCTTCTCCAGCTATGTTTAAAAGGTAGTAGCGGAAAACGAGCTCTCTCCTGGTAAATCGGTAGCTCGGACTATTAGGTGCGTCTCGATCCGGTACAGAATCAGAACTATCTACCTTTCTGCCCGCCCGTTAGAGCGGGCTTTTTTTTGCCTGATTAAGACATTTCAACTAACCAAAACATTTAAGGGCTGCGCTATTGCGTGGCCTTTTTCATTTCAGGCTCACGGGAACCATCATCGATACGGCTCGTTGTTAAATCAGCCCGATGGGCCTGACCCTTTCAAACACACAGCACCCCGTTAACCCGGAGGTGAACCTATGGCAAAGCATATGCAAGACAAAGAAAGCATGGCCGGAATCACCTGGCTGGCTCTGCTGATCATTGCTGGTTGGGGCGGCCTTGTCCGATTCCTGATGGATGTGAAGCAGGGCAAAGCGAAATGGAGTTGGATAAATGCTTTTGCGCAGATTGTGGTTTCGGCGTTTACCGGGGTCATTGGTGGGCTCATCAGCATTGAAGGTGGCCTGAGTATTTACATGATACTGGCCACTGCCGGTATCAGTGGTGCTATGGGTTCCGTAGCGCTCACGTATTTCTGGGAACGAATTACCGGAGTGAAAGCACAATGACAGCAGAAAAGATTATCGAGGGGATCCTCGGAAAAGAGGGTGGTTATGTCGATCACCCCTCTGATAAAGGCGGGCCAACCCGCTGGGGCATCACGCAAACCACAGCTCGCGCACATGGCTACACCGGTGATATGCGAAACCTGCCCAGGGAAACAGCAAAGCAAATCCTGCTGAGCGATTACTGGACTGGCCCCCGGTTCGACCAGGTGGCGAGTTTGTCTACGTTACTGGCAGATGAGCTTTGCGACACTGGCGTGAATATGGGGCCCAGCGTCGCCAGTAAGTTTTTCCAGCGCTGGCTCACTGCTCTGAACATGCGCGGGAAGCTATACCCCGATCTGATCCCGGATGGCGCCATTGGCCCCCGAACCATCACCGCGCTTAAGGGATATCTTTCAGCCCGCGGGAAAGAGGGTGAGCAGGTTCTGCTGAGAGCACTGAACTGCAGCCAGGGCGCCAGATACCTCGAACTGGCGGAGGGCCGCGAAGCCAACGAGGATTTTCTCTACGGCTGGGTTAAGGAGCGCGTGCTATGAAGATGATCATCTTCGCTTTGCTCGTGCTGGTGGCTGTGCTCGTTCTGTTACTGCTGCGCAAATATACCCGGCTGGAGTTCGTTGGCCATGCCAGCCTGCTGCAGAAAACGTGGTCTGTAAAGCTGGGTGCTATCGGCGCGCTGATTGGCATGTGGGCGCAGTCGTTCCCGGATGCTGCGCTGCACGCCTGGGCGGTGCTGCCGCCGGATATTAAAAACCTCCTGCCGCCAAACATCGTGGCATTGATTAGCCCTGCACTGGTGGTGCTGGCGGTGCTTTCGCAATACGTGCGCCAGCCAGCATTGAAAGAGAAGGCCGACGAACTGAAGGATACGCGGCAATGAGCTTTGAAATTATCGCGGGGCTGGTGGTTGTAATCCTGGGTGCTATCGCTGGCGCGTTCGGCATTGGTCATGCTCGCGGAACAAGCAAGGCAGAATCTAAAGCCGATCAGCAGCGTACCGAAGAAAACGCCGCTGCTACTGTCGCCGCGGCAGAACGTAAGGCGGAAGTCATGAAAGAGGCCAGCGATGCACAAACAACTGTCAGCCATATGCCTGATGATAATGTTGATCGGGAGCTGCGCGAGAACTTTACCCGCAAAACCTGAAGTGATCGATACCGCCTGCAGCTGGGTGCGGATCATCTACCTGACTGACCACGATATCGACGTGCTGGATAAGCAGACCAAACGCGACATTCTGGCGCATAACAAATCAGTGCAGACTAACTGCGGTAAGGTGCAGAGAAATGAACATCAATAATGTTAACGCCGCTTCAATCTTATGCGAACAGCTTAGGGAGCTCGAAGTACAACGCGCAATCGTCGTTCGTGGATAGGGGCTAGGCATCACGATTCAAAGTCGTTATCAGGATGGTGCCTTTGTTAATGCAGTACGCAATAGCGTCACTGGTGAGCTTAGCCGACGCATTGGTGCGGTAAAGCATCAGCTTGCTGAACTCGGTGTAACGTCATTTACCAAAGATCACTAGGCATTACAGAGCCACTTCAATAGGTGGCTTGATAATGTCTATCATAGGGAGAAATCATCCGAAGCCATTGCTTAAAAATCACTTACCAGGATAGTATCTTTTATGTTCATTAAAGGGAGGTGGTTGACGTGAAAGTACTTCAAACTCTGGGTGTGCATCAAGGTGGGCAAGCGGGCATTTTTCAATATAAAAGAACCAGCGAAGGTGTAATAATTGACCCTACCGTTGGCTTCAATGAGTCAGCAGAAAAATTTACTGTTTCTAGCGAACAGTGGGATGATATGCTAACTCGATTGGAAAATATTGGAAATAAAGTTGTTAATTTAACAGATTTAAAAGATGAAGTTTCAGATGAATTAGGCTTAAACAATAGTGAGGCCGCGGCTATCGTGGCAATTCTTGAGCATGAAGGGACATTTGATCACTACGGTGGTGTTGCAGGGCGTGGTGAGTCTGTTTCTATTACTTTAAGAAGAGATGATTAAAGCATCTAATATAACGTTGAAATTGAAAGCCTCGCAATAGCGGGGCTTTTTATTACCAGAAGAAGAACGATAACCTCGCATCTGCGAGGTTTTTTTATATGCAAAAAGAGGTAATACCCAATGAACTTTAAACATGAACTTGGTCAGGTGGTAACCGTCACTATCAGTGATGAAGAAGGGCATATCAAAGCTCGAGCTGAATATACACATGGCCCCAATCAGTACCTTATTCATTATCGTGCAGCAGACGGGCGAGCTGTAGACGCATGGTTCGAAGAAGGGGAGCTGTCTCCATCTGCACTGTAGACGCACGCATTACAGAAGGCTTTCACATCGCGAGGGGCTTTGATAATGCGAATGAATGTCATTATCGAAAGTTAGAAGGGTATTAATGGACGTCTGGATGTCTAAATGCCTAATGGAGGCGATTTCTATCGACTTTATGCCAAATGATATTCATTATCATTTGTGGGTCCTCCCGGAGGGGGAGGCTACCACGGGGCGGCGGACTCGCGGAAAACGGCTAGTTTTCATTTTTCATAGTCATCATCATCATGTGCACAGGTTATTGATTTTCCAGATGTCGGATTTTCAATGATGTCGAATCGTATAAAAAGTGTTCACCATCATGGACCAGGAAATCGCTGCTTTAAAACTCAATATCAACCAGCTTGCCGGGATTACTGGCGTACACCGCCAGACCGTCGCTACCAGGCTAAAAAATGTCAGTCCCGCCCAGGGAAGCAACAGCAAACTTAAGTTGTATCTTGTCACCGATATTCTGACAGAATTAATGATCCCGACGGTTTCCTCATCGAATCTTGAAGAGATGACACCCCCTGATCGCCTCGCTCACTGGAAAGCAGAAAACGAGCGGTTGAAATTTGAAGTAGATACCAAGCAACTTATTCCCGCCGAAGACGTCGCACGTGAATTTTCAATGATGGCGAAAGCCGTCGTCATGGTACTTGAAACACTTCCGGACATTCTTGAGCGCGACTGTGCACTTACGCCGGTTGCGGTATCACGCGTGCAAAGCGTGATTGATGACCTGCGCGATCAGGTTGCCCAAAAAGTAATGGACGCTGAACCAGAGGAGGATGAGCCAGAGGAGGACTGATGACAAAACGGGCATCTGCCAAGGGGATACGCCGCGATGTCTCCGGTATTCTTCGTGCCCCACGTCGTATGCAGGTGGCCGATGCGGTCAGCTCATATATGCGTGTGCCGATGGGGGCGGGTAACTCCGTACCATGGGACCCCAATCTGGCCCCTTATATTATTGAGCCGATGAATTGTCTGGCATCCCGTGAATATGATGCGGTGGTGTTTGTCGGACCGGCCCGAACCGGGAAAACGATTGGCCTGATTGATGGCTGGATTGTCTACAACATCGTTTGTGATCCCGCTGACATGCTGGTTATTCAGGTCTCCGAAGAGAAAGCGCGTGAACATTCCAAGAAACGCCTCGATCGCACATTCCGGTGTAGTCCGGAAGTAAAATCGCGACTCAGTCCCCGTCGTAACGACAATAACGTTCACGACCGCACATTCCGGGCCGGTAACTATCTCAAACTGGGCTGGCCGTCAGTCAACATTATGTCGTCGTCAGACTATAAAAGCGTGGCGTTAACTGACTATGACCGCTTTCCTGAAGATATCGACGGGGAAGGTGATGCATTTTCCCTGGGTTCGAAACGTACCACTACGTTTATGTCCAGCGGCATGACTTTGGTTGAGAGTTCACCTGGCCGAGATATTCGTGACACGAAATGGCGACCAAACACTGCACATGAGGCACCGCCGACTACCGGCATATTATCGTTGTTTAATCGTGGTGACCGCCGCCGCCTTTACTGGCCTTGCCCGCATTGCGGAGAATATTTTCAGCCGGAGGTTGCAAATATGACGGGCTACCGGGATTCCCTTGATCCCGTTGTGGCAAGTGAGTCTGCATATCTCCAGTGCCCGGCCTGCAAAGGCAGGATCACCGCAGATATGAAACGTGAACTGAATATCCGCCATGTCTGGTTACGCGATGGAGAAAAAATAGACCGTGATGGCAACAGATTTGGGGAGCCGCGGCGATCACGCATCGCTTCATTCTGGATGGAGGGGCCTGCGGCTGCATATCAGACATGGTCGCAGATGATATACAAATTCCTGACTGCTGAGCAGGAATATGAGTCCACCCAGAGTGAAGAGACGCTGAAAACGGTAGTTAATACCGACTTTGGTCGGCCTTATCTACCCCGAGCCAGTCTCGAACAACGTAAGAGTGAGCTGCTCGAACGACGCGCTGAAGACGTGCCGAAGCGATCTGTACCAGATGGTGTGCTCTTTATGACTGCAACCGTTGATGTGCAGGGCGGTAAATCCCGTCGTTTCGTGGTTCAGGTGACTGGCTACGGTGAGCAGGGTGAGAGATGGCTGGTCGATCGCTACAACATCCGCCAGTCTCTGCGGGCAAACGAGCACGGTGAATGCTACTCCATCGATCCGGCAAGTTACCCGGAAGACTGGGATTTACTTTTGTCTGACGTGTTCGAAAAGTCATGGCCCTTAGCGAGTAACCCTTCAAAACGCATGCGGATCATGGCGATGGCTGTCGATTCCGGCGGTGAGGATGGTGTCACCGATAACGCCTACAAGTTCTGGCGTAAGTGCCGCCGGGATGGGCTTGGTAAAAAGATTTTCCTCTTCAAGGGCGACAGTGTCCGACGCTCAAAACTAATTACCCGAACATTTCCTGATAACACTGACAGATCAACTCGCCGGGCAAAAGCCGCTGGCGATGTGCCGCTTTACCTTCTTCAGACTGATGCGCTCAAAGATCAGGTGAATAACGCCCTGTGGCGAGAATCACCCGGCCCGAACTATGTGCATTTCCCTAAATGGCTCGGCAGCTGGTTTTACGATGAGCTGACCTATGAGGAACGTTCACCCGATGGAAAATGGAGCAAACCGGGCCGAGGTCCGAATGAAGCTTTCGATCTACTCGTTTATGCCGATGCGCTGGCCATATTGCACGGATACGAAAAGATCAAATGGCCGGATGCGCCTGAATGGGCGAGGCGGGCAACGTGGATTGAAGAAAGCACGCCGGAAACTGGCGAAGCGTCACCCACGTTATCAGCAAAAACGACCCATAGCAGAAAAAAACGGAAGGCAAATAAGACGGATGTCGAAAACAACCCGTGGACTACATCATCAGGAGGCTGGGTGTGAAACAAACCGATATTGAATCCATTATCCAGCGTTATACCGATGCGGAAATAGCTGTGCTGGATGGAAAGTCTATAACATTCAACGGGCAGCAGATGACGCTGGAGAACCTGTCTGAAATCCGCAAGGGGCGTCAGGAATGGGAGCGTCGTCTTGCTTCCCTGCTGGCTCAGCGTAACGGGCGACCCGGTTATAAGCTCGCGAGGTTTCCATGAGCCTGTTAGATGATGCGATTGGTGTCTTTTCCCCTGGTTGGAAAGCTGCGAGGTTACGTTCGAGAGCAATGATACAGGCATATGAAGCTGTTAAGCCTACTCGTACGCATAAGGCCCGCAGGGAAAATCGTTCCGCTAACCAGCTTAGTCAGATGGGAGCTGTTTCACTTCGAGAACAGGCTCGCTGGTTGGACAATAACCACGATCTGGTTATTGGTGTATTCGATAAGCTCGAGGAAAGGGTAGTTGGAGCTAAAGGAATTATTGTTGAGCCACACCCGGTACTAAAAAACGGAAATATCGCAAAAAAACTGGCAGAACAAATCAGAACGAAGTGGGCCGAATGGTCAGTCAGCCCTGAGGTTACGGGACAGTTTACCCGCCCGATGCTTGAGCGGTTGATGCTCAGGAGTTGGCTCAGGGACGGGGAAATTTTCGCTCAGATGGTGAGTGGCTCAGCGCAGGGACTTGATCCAGTGGCTGGTGTACCTTTCTGGCTTGAAGCGCTAGAGGCTGATTTTGTGCCGATGACCAACAATGAGTCACAGCAACTTTGTCAGGGGGTTTATGTCGATAATTGGGGACGCCCGAAAAAGTACCTGGTTTATAAAAGTCTGCCTGTTACCGGCCGTCAATTGGATACGAAAGATATTGATGCCGGGAATATGCTTCATCTCAAATTTACCCGTCGCCTTCATCAAACCAGAGGGACGTCTCTCCTTTCTGGTGTTCTCATGCGCCTCAGTGCGCTGAAAGAATACGAGGATGCGGAGTTAACTGCCGCACGCATAGCCGCCGCCCTGGGGATGTACATAAAAAAAGGGGACGGGCAAAGTTTTACGGATGAGAACAGCAAAGATAATCGTGATGTAATGATTGAACCAGGCATTATCTATGATGATCTCCTGCCCGGTGAAGACATCGGGATGATCAAATCTGACAGACCAAACCCTAACCTTGAAACATTCAGAAATGGGCAATTGCGCGCCGTTGCTGCTGGTGCTCGTCTCAGCTTCTCCAGTACAGCCAGAAATTACGATGGAACGTACAGCGCTCAGCGCCAGGAATTGGTTGAATCAACAGACGGTTATCTGATCCTCCAGGACTGGTTCATCGGAGCAATTACCCGGCCAATGTACCGAAACTGGTTAAAAATGGCGGTGGCTTCTGGCGAAATTCAGCTACCACGTGGGCTGGATATGGCGTCGCTTTACACCGCAGTTTATTCCGGTCCGGTCATGCCGTGGATCGACCCAGTTAAAGAGGCTAATGCCTGGAAAGCGCAAATCCGAGGTGGTGCTGCGACAGAATCTGACTGGGTGCGAGCTAGCGGACGCAATCCGGATGATGTGAAACGTCGTCGCAAGGCTGAAGTTGATGATAACCGCGAACTGGGACTGGTGTATGACACCGATCCTGCAAACGATAAAGGAGGCACCAGTGCCGAAGTCAAAGAACCGGACGCTTCGTCGTCCGAAAGCCAGCGCAAGAAGTAATTCGTGGTTTCGTATGCAGGCCAGCGCCGATAATCAGGCTGAAATCTACATTTACGATGAGATCGGCTACTGGGGCGTGACAGCCAGACAGTTTGTTAACGATCTGAAAGCGCTGGGCGATATCAGTCACATTAACCTTCACATTAATTCACCTGGTGGCGATGTCTTTGATGGCATCGCCATTTTTAATGCTCTTAAACATCATGGTGCGTCAATTACCGTTCATATCGATGGTCTGGCTGCGTCTATGGCGTCGGTTATTGCTATGGTGGGTAACCCGGTCATCATGCCGGAAAATACCATGATGATGATCCATAAGCCCTGGGGCTTTGCTGGTGGCGATGCCAACGATATGCGTGATTATGCAGAACTTCTGGATAAAGTTGAATCTGTTCTGATCCCTGCGTATGCAGAGAAAACCGGCAAGAGCACCGATGAAATAGCGGCAATGCTGGAAGATGAAACCTGGATGGACGGCAAAGAATGCGTCGCGATGGGTTTTGCCGACCAGACCACTCCCTCTCTTCAGGCGATGGCCTGTATCCAGTCTAAACGTATTGAGGACTTCGAAAAGATGCCAAAAAGTATTCGCAACATGGTAACGCCGCCGCGAGCCACCACTCAGCGCGATCCGCAGCAACCACAAGTGCAGCAGCCGGTGGTGAGCCAACCCGACGAAAACACCATCCGTGCTCAGGTTATCGCAGAGCAAAAAGAGCGCGTTAATGGTATTAACAACCTCTTTGCAATGTTTGGTGGTAAACACGCCGAACTGCAGGCGCAGTGTGTAGCAGATATGGATTGTTCTGTCGATCAGGCTAAAGACAAACTGCTGGCGCTGCTGGGTAAAGATGCTTCACCATCGGCGAAAACCACGCCAGCGCATATTCATGCAGGTAACGGTAATTTTGTCGCCGATGGTATTCGCCAGGCATTGATGGCGCGTGCCGGATTTGAAGATCAGGAACGTGACAATGTCTACAACGGCATGACCCTGCGTGAACATGCCCGCATGGCCCTGACTGAGCGGGGAATTGGCGTATCCAGCTATAACCCGATGCAGATGGTAGGGCTGGCGCTGACGCATAGCACCTCTGATTTTGGCAACATCCTTCTTGATGTCGCCAACAAATCGATTTTGCAGGGCTGGGACGAAGCTGCAGAAACGTTTGAACAGTGGACAAAGAAAGGCCAGTTGTCGGACTTTAAGACAGCGCATCGTGTGGGGATGGGCGGATTCCCGTCTCTGCGGCAGGTTCGCGAAGGCGCTGAATATAAGTATGTGACTACCGGCGATAAAGGTGAAACCATCGCGCTAGCCACCTACGGAGAAATTTTTTCCATCACTCGCCAGGCAATCATTAATGATGATCTGAACCAGCTCACAGATGTTCCGATGAAAATGGGCCGTGCCGCTAAGGCGACTATCGGTGACCTTGTTTACGCCATTCTGACCAAAAACCCAAAACTCTCAGATGGTAAGGCGTTATTCCACGCAGACCACAAGAACCTGTCCACCGGTGCTATTTCCGTCAGCAGCCTGGACGATGCCCGTAAACTGATGCGCCTGCAGAAAGAGGGAGAACGATCTCTGAACATCCGCCCGGCATTTATGCTGGTGCCGGTCGCGCTGGAGACACTGGCTAACCAGACGATTAAATCAGCGAGCGTAAAAGGGGCGGATATCAACGCTGGGATTATTAACCCGATCCAGAATTTTGCAGATGTGATTGCAGAGGCCCGCCTTGACGAAGCTGACGCAAAAGCCTGGTATCTGATGGCGGCAAAAGGGACGGACACCATCGAAGTGGCGTATCTGAATGGTGTTGATACTCCTTACATTGATCAGCAGGAAGGGTTTACCACTGACGGTATCGCTACAAAAGTTCGTATCGATGCCGGTGTGGCGCCGCTTGATTACCGCGGCCTGGTGAAATCCAGCGGCCAGTAATCATTACAGTTCTGAAAACGACGCCCGGAAGGGCTTTTTTTATACCTGAAATCAGCCCTGCGGGGCTGACAGGAGACGTTATGGCTAAAAATTATGTGCAAGACGGCAAAACCATCCCCGTGAAAAATTCTGGTACCGAGGAAATTCTCAGCGGTACACCCGTTTCTTTAGGCGGGATGATTGCGGTTGCAATTACCGATATTCAGCCGGGTGATGTAGGCGACGGATTCGCTGAAGGTGTCTTTCTTTTACCTAAGCTGCCAGCTGATGCCGTGACCGCCGGGGAAAAGGTATATCTCAAAGCTGGAAATGTTCAGCTGGATGACACCGATGCGGTGTTAGCCGGGACTGCCTGGGAGGATGCTGCGGCAGGCGTTACCGTCCTGGAAGTCAAAATCAATGGCTAATGCCTTTGACAATATGGTTGGCAGGATGGATGAACTGACGGCGAAAAGGCTGGGCAGAACGGTGACTATTAATGGCGATGAGCATATTGCTGTTGAAAGTCACCTGCTGCCTGAGCTGGGGCCGGTCGCGGGGGATGGGATTAACCTGGTTATTTTCAGCGCTGGCTATCAGCCGGCGCGGGGAGATGAGGTTATTTATAAAAGTCAGGTTTACACCGTTACCCGCTGGCTCCTCTTTAATGGTAAGCCGCAAATATGGATTGAGGAGGTCACAGGTGACGATTAAAGGGCTGGAAGAGCTCAGGCAGAACCTGAGCAATATCAGTAAAAATGCCATTCCTCGGGCGACATCCCAGTCCATTAACCGGGTGGCTGGGCGTGCAATCAGCCGCAGCTCTACGCGAGTGGCGAAAGAGACTAAGGTTAAGCGCAAACTGGTCATGCAGCGCGCCAAACTTAAACGGGCAAGCCCTAAAAAACCAATGGCTACCATCAGAGTAAATCGTGGGAATCTCCCGGCAATAAAGCTGGGTCATGTCCGCGTTCAGCTTTCGCGGCGTAAGCGTGATAGCGGCAGCTCTGGAAGCGTTCTGAAGATCGGGAATTTCAGCTTCCCTGGCGCTTTTGTGCAACAGCTTAATAATGGTCGCTGGCATGTTCTTCGACGAACCAGTAAATCTCGTTACCCGGTAGAAGTGGTGAAAATACCTCTGTCCACCCCCCTGACTACTGCATTCAAAGAAGAACTTCCCAAACTGATAGCATCTGATATGCAAAAAGAAATGTTGGCTGCGATCAAAAATCAGATAAGGCTGGTGACAAAATGATTCACCCGCAAATACGAAAAGCTGTTCTGGACAAACTGAAGTCAATCAACTCCGGAAAAATATTCTGGTATGACGGTCGGCCAGCTTTCCTGGCTCCAGAAGAGTTACCCGCGGTCGCAGTATATCTTACCGATGCAAAGGCGACGGGCGGCAGTATTGATGAGGAAGAGTGGGAGGCTGTCCTTCACATTGAAGTATTCCTTAAAGCAACTGCTACCGATAGTGAGCTGGATAAATGGATGGAAACCCGCATATATCCGGCGATGGAAACCGTCCCTGACCTTACGAGTCTTGTCGAGACCATCAGCGTTGTCGGGTACGACTATCAACGAGACGATGAAGCCACTACATGGGGTTCCGCCGATCTCCAATATTCCCTGACTTATATTATGTGAGGACTATATGCCAACTCCAACACCTACCACGCCGACGAAAGGTGCCGGGACTACTTTTTGGATTTATACCGGAACTGGTGATCCCTACGATGATCCGTTAAGTGATGTCGGCTGGACACGAACGGCAAAGGTTAAGGAATTAACACCTGGGGAACTGACTGCAGAGTCATATGATGATTCCTATATTGATGATGATGCGCCTGACTGGGATTCAACAGCTCAGGGTGTTAAGTCAGCCGGTCAAACCAGCGTGACACTAGCATGGAAACCGGGTGAATCAGGCCAGAAGGATCTTATTGACTGGTTTATGAGTGGTGACGAGAAATCCTACAAAATTAAATATCCAAATGGTGCCGTCGATGTATTCACCGGCTGGGTAAATAGTCTGGGAAAAACTATTTCACGAAACGAAGTGATTACCCGTAGTGCACAAATTACCAATAAAGGCAAACCGTCTCTGGCTGAAGATAACGCCTCCACTACCGTGTAAATTATTTTCACCGTCGGCGCTTCGGCGCCGCTCAGGAGTATTTCTATGAGCAAACTTAAAAAGGATGTTCTCACTGCTGGTGAGGACATGGTAACACTTTACGAATTATCAGCGCTAAATCGCATTGAATATCTGGAATATGTCTTTGATGCGAAAAATACTCTCCCTGCTGAGGGAGCATCGCAAGATGAAACAGTTAAAGCGGTTACTTTGTTGGCCATTCGTGATTATGCCATGCTTGTGGCGCTTTCGCTGTCCCAGGCTTCTGATGAAAATCGCGATATCCCGGAGCTGATGAACGAAGTTCTGAGTGATTATGGTACCGATGCTCTGACACGTGCGGCGACGATGGTACGGGAATTGTCAGGAATGGCTGTAACGGAACGTAGCGATCCAGAAGAAGATATGGAGCCGCTTTCTCTGGAAAAGTCCTGACCAGTGCACGACGATTTGCCATGAAACTGGCCAGGGAATTTGGTCGCCCTGACTGGCGTGCCATGCTTGCAGAAATGTCCTCGCGTGAATGGCTGGAATGGGGGGAGTTTTATCAGGAACACCATTTTATGGATGAACTGATTGACAGCCATTTTGCCAGCCTGAGTCACCTCGCCGTTTGCCTGTTCACCGATCCCAGTAAACATAACCTTTCCGTCGCCGACTTCAGCCTGTTGGGAATGTTGGCAGACGTCAGCGATGAATTATCTGATGAACAGTTAATGTCAATAGCTGAAAGCATACCCGGAGGAGTCCGCTATGTCCCAGCCAGTGGGTGATCTGGTCGTAAAAATTGATGGCGACAGCGCAAAATTTGATGAAGAAGTCACACGCCTGAACCGTCAGCTGGCTGGCGTTGGCAAAAATGCAAATACCAGCAGTGAACAGGTAACAAAAGCATTTGCGCGTGAAGAACTGGCAGCGAAGCGTGCTGGCATATCTGTGGGGCAATATCGTGCAGCAATGAGAACACTGCCTGCGCAGTTTACGGATATTGCCACACAGTTGGCTGGTGGTCAGAGCCCATGGCTGATTCTGCTACAGCAGGGAGGGCAAATTAAGGATTCCTTTGGCGGGCTGAGACCCACATTCAGCGCTCTCATGGGGTCTCTTAATCCGGTAACACTTGGCATTACCGCGCTTGGAGCGACAGTTGGTGCACTGGGATATGCATTTTATACCGGACAGTCAACGCTTTCTGATTACACAAAAACACTGGAGTTAACGGGGAATAAGGCAGGACAGACAGCGAATAATCTGCTGTTTGTTACGGAGCAACTGGAAGACTCTGGTAGTTCATTTACCAAAGCAAAGGCTGCCGTCATCGCTCTGGCCAGTGCCGGGGCAGACCTGGGGGGAAATTACCAGGCCATTGCCTCTGATATTGCGCGGCTTTCTGATGTGGCAGGGGTAGAAGTCAACAAACTGGCTGAAATTTTCGGGAAAATAACATCTGATCCCGAAGCCGGGCTTAAGGCCATGTCAGAACAGTACGGGCATGTGACTGCCGCCCAGCTTGATTATGTCCATTCCCTGCAGGAAGCCGGAAAATATACTGAGGCCCTGAATTATGCCAATACGTTGGCAGCGAGCGGCTTTAAGGATGTGGCCGATAATATCCAGCAGAATATGGGCTTTCTGGAACGGGCTGCAAATGCCGTAGGCGATGCATTTTCGTGGATGTGGAATAAGCTTCTTGATCTTGGGAAACAGGATTCTCTTCAGAAGCAACTTGCAGATGCAACTGACCAGTTATATGAACTGGACAAAGCTCTGCGCGGCAATGTACAGGGCCAGCAGCGTATAGGCTTGGAGAGAGCTGCAGACCAGGCCCGTAAAGCGGTTAATTCTATCACCGATCAACTTCATGCCGAACAACGGAAATCAGAGGAGAAAGAGCGTCAGGCTGCCCTGGAACGCAGCTCCCTGGCTAATCAAAAACATTTTCAAAGTATTGCTGATGCAGGGCTGACGAAAGAACAGCAGCGCGCACAGGAATACCAGCGACTTAATCGCTACATTGAAGAGCGTAAAAAGCTAAATCAGGCGCTGAGTGCTGAAGAGATTGCTCAGTATAAAAAAGGAATTGAAGAAAAATATAAAGACCCGAAAAAGCCAAAACAGAAAGGCGTAACTGTATCCGCAGGCGACAGAACTTCCGACCAGACCAGCGCCGAAACCCTGCAATTGATGACCCAGTTGAAAGTACTTCAGCAGCATAAAGGTCTAAACGATACTATCAGCGAGGAGCGGAAAAAACTATGGTCTTTGCAGGCAAAATTCACCGTTATTGAAGAGGCGGCACAAACCCGCGCTCTCAGCAAAGAGGAGCAGTCTTTACTTGCCAGCAAAGATAAGGTTCTGGCTCAGGCGGAGGTTAATGCAAAGCTGGGGGACCAGATTTCCGCTCAGGAGCGCCTGAATAAACTGCAGGATAACTCGCTGAAGTATGTTACTCAGATGCGGGAAAAAACAGCAGCTATCACCGAGAGCGCAGGCTTAAGCGACAGGGACAGTCAACGGAATATTGAGCGTGCACAGTTGCGGCAGGGCTGGCAGAACCAGGGTGGAAACCTGGAAGATGAAGGCTACAAGAAAGAGCTGTCTGCTCTTGAGGGCTATTATGCCGCTCAGGATGAAATGCGGAGTAACTGGCTGGCTGGTGTAGAGTCTTCCTGGCAAAATTATGCCGATATGGCCACTAATTATAACCAGATTGCAGCGGAGGCGACCAATACTGCGCTGAGCGGAGTTACGAGCACTCTTCAGCAGGGTTTATATGACCTTGCTACTCAGTCTGAAGATGCCGGTGATGCCCTGAGTAATATGATCGAAGGTTTCGGAAAAACTGTCATCCAGACGTTGACTCAGCTTGCTGCTCAATGGTTGGTATATCAGGGCATTCAGCTGCTAGTAGGAAAGACCACTCAGGCAACGGCCGTTTCTCCGATGATAGCTAATGCTCAGGCAACAGCGCTGCAAGCTCAACTTGCGGCATATGCCTCCACCGCAGCAATCCCAATCGTTGGACCTGGCCTTGCGCCCGCTGCACTGGCCGCAGCCGCTGGCGTCACAACACCTCTTGTCGCAGCTATATCCGCATCAGCATTAGCAGGTATGGCCCATGATGGTATTGATAAAATCCCTGAGACGGGAACTTGGCTATTGAAAAAAGGAGAAAGGGTAACTACCGCTGGAACTTCTGCCAAACTGGATGCGACGTTAGACCAGGTTCGGCAGCAAAGGACTACTGGTGGCCGTCCAATTGTAGCTGAATTTCATAATACCTTTTCTGGTAAGCCAGATGATGCAATGCTTGCCTCATTTGATAAGCGGCAGAGAGAGTCTGAAAAGCGTCTTGTGAAATATCTGACCTCTCAGGTTATGGAGCCGACAGAAGAATATGGGCGCGCGATAAGGTCAGTATATCCGGGACGGAGAATGAAATAATGGCAGATATTTATTACCCACATGATTATCTTCCTGTTCCCCTTTATGATGGTTATGGGTTTAAACCTGTATCACCGTTATTAAGAACTGAAATGATAACGGGGAGAGCACGACAACGACGTAGGTATTTGTCAACACCAACACAAAGTAGCGTTAAGTGGCTATTTAAAAGTGATGGTCAGGCTCAGCTATTTGAAGCTTGGTTCCGCGAAACTATCACCGACGGTACTTCCTGGTTTTATATGGTACTCAAAACTCCAATGGGTATTGAGCCTTATAAGTGCCGTTTCGTCGATATTTATGAAGGTCCGACCCCGGTAAAACCGGGAAAGTGGATGTTTACTGCAACTTTGGAATTATGGGAAAGGCCCGTGTTACCACCTGGCTGGGCCGAGTTCCCTGACTTCATTGTGAACAGCGATATTCTTGATCTTGCAGTTAACAGGGAGTGGCCTGAAGCATGACAAGACTTAACAGGCTCTATGCCAGCAGCGGGCCGGAGGTGATCATTGAAACGCTGCAGATCACCGTTGGGTCAGATGTTCACTACCTGTGCCAGGGGTATGAGGATATTACGGCGACGACAGAGAGCGGCAATACCGTAACGTTTACCGCCTGCGCGATTGACATTGCGCTGCCGGCGCGCAACGCGGACGGTACGCAAGATTTGAAATTCGCCCTGTGTAATGTCGATGGTGTTGTGTCCACGACGATCCGCAATGCCCTGGCTAACAGGTTATCTGCATCGCTGACATACCGCAGTTTTATCTCCACGGATTTAGCCGCGCCTGCGGCGGTACCGTATACGCTGAAAATCAAGTCGGGTTACTGGACGGCAACAGAGGTTCAGATCACTGCGGGCTATATGAATGTCCTCGATATGGCCTGGCCGCGTTACCGCTACACGCTCCCTGTCTTCCCCGGACTACGTTATATAAGCTAAGGAATCCATCATGTTTAACCCTGATAAATACCTTTCAGTCACCTGGCTGAAGGGCGGGCGCTCATGGCCGGATCTCGACTGCTTTGGCATTGTGAACGAGATACGCCGCGATTTGGGCTTGCCTCTCTGGCCTGATTTTGCCGGGGTCACGAAAGACGACGGCGGCCTCGACCGGGAGGCGCGTCAAATGATGCTTACCCTGGAGCGCTGCGACCCCTGCGAAGGGGCTGGCGTAGCTTGCTATTCCGGCTCAGCCGTCACCCATGTGGGGATTGTCGTCAGTATTGATGGCCTGCTGCATGTGGCGGAATGCAATCCAGGCTCTAACGTAACGTTTCTTCCGTTAGCGCGGTTTAAGCGGCGATTTGTCAAAGTGGAGTTCTGGCAATGACCATTCGTTTTTACCCGTCCCGGCTTCCCGGTGAACCTCTCGAAACGCATGAACATGGCGTAACCAGCC
>ERZ773111.432-NODE-432-length-29264-cov-14.440549_pt1 | contig 29264 bp, 29 predicted proteins | sample MGYA00580567_ERZ773111 | MGnify/ENA primary metagenome ERZ773111 (study PRJEB29015, sample SAMEA2737875) | human gut metagenome | biome: human gut; feature: human-associated habitat; material: faeces | place: China | collected 2012 ...
GGTGATGCCATAATGTGGGACGAATTACATAATTCTGGATTTAATCCCAGTCATGACTGGAATTAATTACCAACACGTTTTGTCCTATAACCCAAAATTTCATTATAGGATTATCCAGCATCGATGTGTATTGATTTTATATGAACACCTAAAAACCTCGCTTCGCTCGAAGAGATGAACCTCCTCAGGCGACTCCGTCGCCAGCTCCCCCTACGGGGCGAGCTCAAACACCCTTAAACCGAACTTCGTTCGAGAAAAGGGAAAATAGCGTTTTATCGGATTTTGTCACATCCCCTTTTTCCATGGTCAAATTGCACAGAAAAAAGAGGAGATTTCTCCCCTCTCTTTTTATTTTTCTATTATGCTTCTACAGCAGCGGCCGGTTCGAGTTTCCCTTCCAGATCATGGTCGGTCATAGCGCATACGCAGGAATCAGACCATACGTTTTCTGCGGTTTCAATCATGTCAATGATTGTATAGATTGGAAGAATGATACCCATGAGTCCTATTGGTGCACCGATACCGCTCATAAGAGACAGTGTCAGGAAATAGCATCCCATCGGAACGCCCGCATTGCCGATGGCTGCAATGACAGCAACGACGAGCCATGTCAGCATAGTCGGCATATCCAGCGAATATCCTGCATTCTGCATAACGAACAGGGAAGTAACGAGAATGAAAGCTGCACAGCCGTTCATGTTGATAGTCGTGCAGATTGGAAGGACAAAGCGGGAAACAGCCGGATCTGCTTTCAGATTCGTTTCAGCAGAAGCCAGTGTGACAGGCAGTGTGCCGGCCGAACTCTTTGTGAAAAGAGCAACAGCTATCGCCGGTGACATTTTACGGAATACAGAAATTGGATTCAGTCCGCGAAGCAGAAGGAATACCGGCAGTACAAGGAAGAACTGGATGCAGTTGCTTCCAATAATAACCAACGTGTATTTTCCAAGAGCTCCGACAATGACGCCTGCTTCAATCTGTGCAGAAAGCTGAGCGGCAAATGCCAGAATGCCGACCGGAAGAATATACAGCAGTGCTTTGATCAGTGTGAAGAGCAGTTCCTGGAAACCGAGGATTCCCTTCAGCAGCGTTTCCCTGTTTTCTGTCTTTGGCATGAAAGCAAGTCCAAGACCAAAGGAAGCGGCAATCAGCATAACAGCAAGGACATTCCCGGAAAGGAACGGCTGAATCATATTATTCGGAATAACTCCCAGAATATGATCATAGTAGGAAAGATGTTCCAGATTCTGCGGGACACTGGCTGCACCTGCACCAACTACATCAGCAGGAAGATTTCCCGGTGCAATCCAGAGGAACATGGCAAGTCCGATGCCGGCTGCACAGAATGTAGTGAGGAGCGTATAAGTAACAGCATGAGCAAAAATACGTCCCGTATTCTTATTGCCGCCCAATGCAGCAAGTGTAGTAATCACTGCCAGTGCAATCGTCGGTACGGCGATAAACTGGAACAGTCTGGTAAATACTGTTGCAATAAATGTGAAAAGTTCATTCAGCGGTTTGATGCCAAGCCATCCAAGTGCGGCACCAACGACAAGCGCCAAGATCCATAACATAAACTGCCGTCCCTGACGTTGCGTCTTGTTGGCTTTCAAGACCTTATCCGCTATGTCCTGAACTCCTTCTTTCTTCTCCATAGTAAGACCTCCTGAAAAAATTTCTCGGGCAGGGCTTTTTGCAATAAAAAAGCCCTCACCCCAACCATGGGACGAGAGACTCGTGATTCACACCCAATTTCGCATATGTGTCACCACACATGCCTCGATAAGTCCTTTTTCCTAAGGACTCAAGCCCTGTATCGGGAGCTCCCGGAAAAGCTTACTCTGTTTCGGCTCTTCACGCTCAAAAATGCACTTCCGTATTCCTTCCATATCCGCTTTCACCGTCCGGACTCTCTATGATGGATTCAGAAAACGTACTCTCTTTCTTCCCTGCGTTTGATTGCATCTACTATAGCATTCCATCTATGACCTGTCAACACAGGCCGTATTTTTTACCTGTGCTGACAATTTAAAATACAAATCTGAAGATTTAAAAGGCTCAGGCAAAGCGCTTCCTCCACACACCCTGATGCCAGCGCCAGAAGAAGACAAGTCCTCTCGTGCATTCATCCGCTGCCATAGCAATCCAGATTCCTGCCAGGCCCCATCCCCAATGGACGCCCAGGAGCCAGGATCCGAATGTAGCTACAGACCACATGAAAATAATACCTATGGTTACAGGCGCCCTGACATCACCAGCCGCATTAAGTGCCATAACCATGCTCATATTGACTGCACGGCCGATTTCCAGGAATATTTCAATGAAAAGAATTGTTTTCCCCAGAGCATGGACTGCCGGATCGTCCGTGAAAATAGGAAGAACCGCATCCGCATTGAGGTATAGCAGCGTCGATATTGTCCCGGAGAGAAGCATGGCTACTGAAATTGTAAATTTGACACGTTTATCAACTTCATCATTATCCCCTGCCCCTTTGAAATAGCCGACCAGAATCTGCGTCGCCATCGCAAGCGACTGGGAATACACATAACTGACCATCGCTATGATATAGCAGTAAACTTTTGTCGTAATAACAACGACGCCAAAAAGATTGACAAACTTCATAATCATAGCCTGAGAAAACTGATAAGAAAACGTTTCTCCAGCTGACGGTACGCCCAGATAAAGAATCTTGTGGAATGTTTTCCATGGGAACGGTCTTAAATAAGACATCGAAAATCTGGCAGGCGTGTACTTGTGGAATAAGTAAAGGATCAAAAAGAAACCGATAAATTTAGAAATATTTGTCGATATGCAGACACCGGCCACGCCCAGGGACGGAATCGGTCCCCAGCCATGGATCAGAAGCATATTGCCGCCGATATTGAATACATTCATGACCAGGGAGCAGAGCATCGTCAGTTTAAGCTGGGAAAATCCCCTGAGAAAGGAAATAAAAGCCATGTACATGCTCTGGATGAAAATAAATATGCCAATCCATCGTAAATAAAGAGAAGCATCCGCACGTATTTCATCCGGCATTCCTAAAACATTCAAAAAGAAATCATCAAAGATGAAAAGCGCGGCACTGATCACAAGCCCCAGTACCAGATTGACAGTCAATGAAACCGTACATACTTCACTGACCTTGGAAAGATTCCCGGCGCCCCTGTAATGTGCAATTAAAATCGTCGCAGCCTGCGAAAGGACTGCGAGTGTCAGTATAACTAAATTAAATATGACATTATCATTGCCTACGGCTGCCACGGAATCCTGAGAATAATGACTCAGCATGAACTGATCCACGTTGGGCACCATCATTTGAAGCGTTGTTTCTACAAAAATAGGAACCGACATGGAAAATACCGTCCAGCGGCTCTTATACATTTCACTACCTGGCATCATACTGCCCCTTTCTTTAGTGTTCAGATGCTAATCTTAGCACGATGTCACAAAGGGCGCAAGAAAATGCATTGTCTTCTTATGTATTTGAAATAAAAAGTATATACACAAGCATTCTTATGCTCACCTGAAATAGCTGTATATACTGAATTTTATGAGAATTCCTGATTAGGGCTTGCATTTTTCTCATAAATGAGGCATAATAAACATCAGATACACGGGCGATTAGCTCAGCTGGGAGAGCGTCTGCCTTACAAGCAGAATGTCGGCAGTTCGATCCTGTCATCGCCCACCAAGATAAGAAGACATCACGTGATTGATCTCCGTGATGCCTTTTTCTTTTGCTTTTTTGTGGGCGGACGCAGGCTTACCAGCTATCTCACTTGTCATTTAACCTCACTGCATCGAGGTTCACTCCTTTTTGCGCGTCGCTTTGCTCCTTCAAAAAGGGTTCACTTTCGAACCGTTTCGATCCTGTTATCGCCCACCAAATCGAAAGACACCATGTGACGGAAACTCCATGGTGCCTTTTTCTTGCTCTAATTGGTGGGTGAAATGCATACTGACTGATTGCTTTTCCTAGGTATTAAACTTCTGCAGCGAATCTTGTTTCAATGCATCAATATTATATTCCGGTTATCTCATACAATGAGATTTCTGCTAATGTAAATTTTTCATTATCTTTTAATCATAAGATTGAAAAAAGGTGTTGCAAAATTTAAGTCCGTTTGTTATTATATTGAAGTACCTTTCGTACGGATTCCTGAATAGCTCAGCCGGTAGAGCGCGTGACTGTTAATCACGATGTCGCAGGTTCGAACCCTGCTTCAGGAGCCATATAGGGGTATCGCCAAGCGGTAAGGCAACGGACTCTGACTCCGTCATTCGTAGGTTCGAATCCTGCTACCCCTGCCAAATGACTCATTAGCTCAGTCGGTAGAGCACTTGACTTTTAATCAAGGTGTCCCGCGTTCGAGTCGCGGATGAGTCACCACGATGGCCTGTTCGTCAAGCGGTTAAGACACCGCCCTTTCACGGCGGGTTCGGGGGTTCGAATCCCCCACAGGTCACCAATGTGGGCGATTAGCTCAGCTGGGAGAGCGTCTGCCTTACAAGCAGAATGTCAGCAGTTCGATCCTGTTATCGCCCACCAAGTACGGCCCGGTGGTGTAGTGGTCTAACATGCCGCCCTGTCACGGCGGAGATCGTCAGTTCAAATCTGATCCGGGTCGCCACTTATTTTTGCCTCGGTAGCTCAGTTGGTAGAGCAAAGGACTGAAAATCCTTGTGTCAACGGTTCGATTCCGTTCTGAGGCACCATATCTATGCGGCTGTGGCGGAATGGCAGACGCGCTACTTTGAGGGGGTAGTGGACTTACGTCCGTGTGAGTTCAAGTCTCACCAGCCGCACCATTCCATTTCTTGTTTCTCGTTGTTGTAACTACATATGCGGTCGTGGCGGAACTGGCAGACGCGCTATCTTCAGGCGGTAGTGGAGTAATCCGTGAGAGTTCAAATCTCTCCGACCGCACCAGCTCAAAAATAATCTCATCAGAAATGATGAGATTTTTTTGTGGTTGAAACAGGCTGCCTGAGACAAAGACCAGGACCGGATGGATCGAATCCGCCTGGCAGTGTATCCAGCGCCTTACATTATATAAGGAAATGATCCTGCTTTTTCCATTTCTGGTATGCCTTAAGGGAAAAGATCCTTCCCTGCCTTTTTGTACAAGAGGGGCCGGAGGCCTTCCGTGAACAGGCACCCTCAAATATGGTATAATGTAATACATATTGTGTCCTTAAATGGGAGGTATCCATGGAAAATAAATTAGCCATCATCGATGGCAGCAGCCTTCTGTACCGCGCGTTTTATGCGCTTCCTCCGACGATGACGTCGCCTGACGGCGTGCCGACGAATGCCGTCTATGGTTTTCTTCGCATGCTGCTCTCTCTTTACCGCGAGCTTGATCCGGCTTATGTCGCTGTCACCTTCGATAAAGACCGCCAGACGTTCCGCACGGAAATGTATGACGGGTACAAAGCGACAAGAAAGCCGGCTCCGGCCGAGCTCGTTCCGCAGTTCGATCTCATCCTTGAGGTCATGCATGTCATGGGCGTTGCTGTCTACAGCCTTTCCGGCTATGAAGGCGACGATGTCCTGGGCACGCTTTCTGCACGCTATGAAAAGGAACTGCCTGTCGCTATCGTGACAGGGGACCGCGATGCCCTGCAGCTGGCAAGCGACAGGACGACCGTCTACCTTACGCAGAAGGGAATTTCCTCCATGTCTGAAATGACGCCGAAAGCTGTCGAGGAAAAGTACGGCATCACGCCGTCCCAGGTCATCGACATGAAAGCGCTCATGGGCGATACCGCCGACAACATCCCGGGCGTTCCGGGCATCGGCGAAAAGACAGCGCTGAAGCTTCTGACGCAGTACAAGACGCTCGACAATCTCTATGCGCATGTCGATGAAATCAAGGGCGCACAGGGAAAGAAGCTCGCTGCCGGAAAAGACATGGCATACCTTTCCTACAAGCTCGCTGCGATCAAGAGAGATGTTCCGATGGAAACGACGCTTGAAGAAATGGCGCAGCCCGTTCATATCAGCGAAATGAAGGAACTCTTCAGCCGCCTCGGCATCAATCTCCTCTCCCAGTTCGGCGAACTTCCGCGCTTCACGGCTCTGGCCGAAGCGAAGAAGGAAGAAGTCGCAAAGGCAGGGGAGAAGGCAGAAGACTGGAAGGATGGCCTGTCCTTTGAAGGAAAGGAAACCGCCATTTCCTTCGATCTTGAAGGAACGGCTCCTTTCTTTAAAGCAAAAGGCGTAGTCATTGCAGAAAATGGCCATGCCTACCTTGTAAAGGCAGAGCAGTTTGGAAAAGCGGCAGAAGCTTTAAGGAAAGCCAAAGTCGTCATCACGGAAAACAGCAAGCCCATCATGGAAACGGATTTCCCATGGGAAGGGATTCCTTTCTTTGACACGACGATTGCCGCCTACCTCCTCGATCCGACAAGAACGACGTACCCGCTCTCTTACCTGGCAGGCCTTTTCAAGAAGCCGGAAATCTATGCTGACGAAATGAAGGACTTCGCTTCCAAGGGCGCAGCCGTTTCCCTCTTCCTCCTTTCCATTTATGAGGACGCTAGGGACATGCTCAAAAAGAACGGCGTTGAAAAGCTCTATGACGAAGTCGAGCAGCCACTCGTGAAGGTCCTTGCCGCTATGGAAAAGGCAGGTATTGCTACGGACACGAAGCGCTGGGAAGAAGTCCATGCTGACATGAAGTCCAGGGAAGAAGCGCTGATTTCCAAGATTTACGAACAAGCAGGGGAAGAATTCAATATCAATTCGCCCAAGCAGCTCGGCCATATCCTTTTTGAAAAGATGGGCCTTCCTGCAGGAAAGAAGACGAAGACAGGATACTCGACGGCCGCTGACGTGCTGGAAGAACTGGCTGAGCAGTACCCGTTCGTGAAGAATATCCTTGAATACAGATCGCTTTCCAAGCTGATTTCCACATACCTCGAAGCACTGCCGCTTTTGATCCGTAAGGAAACAGGACGAATCCATACGACGTTCAACCAGACGGTCACGGCAACAGGACGCCTTTCAAGCTCCGATCCGAACCTGCAGAATATTCCGGTCAGGACGGAAGAAGGAAAGAAGATCAGATCGCTCTTCGTTCCGGGAGAGGGTTACGATTCCTTCATTTCCTCCGATTACTCGCAGGTCGAGCTCCGCGTGCTCGCGCATATGTCGGAAGATGAAGGGCTCATCCGTGCTTTCCTCAATAAGGAAGACATCCACAGAAGAACAGCCGCTGAAGTCATGGGCATCCCGTTCGAGGACGTCACGCCTGAGCAGCGTTCGCATGCGAAAGCCGTCAACTTCGGCATCATCTATGGCATCAGCGATTTCGGCCTTGCGCGCCAGCTCGGCATCACAAGGACGGCTGCTGCCGACTATATCAAGGCATATTTTGAAAGATACCCGAGCATCCATGCGTTTATGAACAGGATGATCGAGGGTGCAAGAAAGACCGGCCGCGCCGTGACGCTCTACGGGCGTTACAGGGAGCTCGCCGATATCAACAGCAAGAACTTCCAGCGCCGCTCCTTTGCGGAAAGAACGGCGATGAACACGCCGATCCAGGGGACGGCCGCCGACATCATGAAGATGGCGATGATTGCCGTCTATGACAAGATGAAGGCAGGAAATTTCAAGAGCCGCGTGCTGCTACAGGTCCACGATGAACTGGTGGCAGAAGTCACGGCCGATGAAAAGGAAGCAGTCGCAAAGCTTCTGAAGGAAACGATGGAATCTGTCGTAAGCCTCAGAGTGCCGCTTGTGGCTGATGTGAATGAAGGGAAAAACTGGGCGGAGACGAAGTAGCCCGATAGAAGGCAGGAGAAAAGATTGTACAGGATAGGGCTTACGGGAGGGGTTGGAAGCGGAAAAAGCACCGTTTCCAATTACATGCATACACTGGGGATCCCGGTGATCGACGGGGACAAGCTGGCCCGCGAAGCGGTCACGCCGGGAAGCCAGGCCATGGCGAGGATGGAGCAGGTCTTCGGGAAGGAAATCTTCAATGAGGACGGCACTCTTGACCGCCTGAAAACGGCCGAGATTATTTTTACAAATGAAGAGAAAAGGCAGCAGCTGAACGACATCATTCATCCTTATATCTGGTACCGCACGCAGGAGGAGCTTTACCGCGCGCAGGATGAAGGCCATTCCGTTGTCGTCCTCGATATGCCGCTCCTTCTTGAAATCAGCTGGCAGCTTCGTGTCGAGGCCGTATGGATCGTCGAGGTGCCGCTTGAAGTCCAGATCAACCGCGTCATACACCGTGATCATTTCACGAGGGAACAGGTACTGGAAAGAATAGGCAAGCAGATGCCGACATTAAACAAGCTGAACTATGCCGATGTCGTCATTGACAACAGCCATTCCGTCGAAGAAACGGAAAGGCAGGTCAGGGAAGCGCTGAAGCATGTTCCGGGATTTGTATTTCCGGAGGGAATGGAAGTATGAGAATTGCTCTGAAACGCAGGAAAAGGGAAGTCAGACGCCACCAGGGAAACACCGGGGCTTTGGTGTTTGTCCTTTTGCTTGCGCTTTTGAGCATGCTTGTGCTTTGGCTGATTCATAATTCCGCATTCCTCCGACCGAGCGTAGAAGTGTCGATCTTAATCGAGAAAAGCGCGGAAGAGCAGCATGTATCACCTTCTCTCCTGCAGGCTGTCATCCTGACGGAGAGCAAGTTCGATGCCAAGGCTGTTTCCCATGTGGGAGCGGTCGGAATGATGCAGCTCATGCCGGAAACGGCGGAGTGGATTTCCGAAGAAAGCGGCCTTCCTGCAGACGACCTCAACCGGCCGGATGAGAACATCCCGCTTGGCGCATGGTACCTGAATTTCCTTTTGAAGAAGTACCACAATAATGAAGTCCTGGCTCTTGCCGCCTACAATGCAGGACGCGGCAATGTCGACGAGTGGGTGGAGAAGTACAACTGGGGCGAAGGCTTCTCCAAAGTCGATGAGATCCCCTTCCCTGAGACGCGCGAATTCGTGAAGACGGTCGTCAGCGCAAGGGACAGGCTCGAAGCGGAGAGGAAGGAAAAGGAGAAAGAGAAAAATGGCAGTTGATGATGAAAAGTTAAAAGCGGAAAGAGAAGCGCGCAGGAAGCTTTTCATGGACTGGGACATAGAAAAGGAGCTGCCTGCCGATATCAGCGGATACAAGCTTCACCGGATCGACAAGCAGGACGGGCGCATCTACTATGCCTTCGGCTGGACGAATGAGGAAAACGGCTGGGAAGTCCGCGCACTCTTTGATGAGGAAACGATGGATTACATGGTAAAGATGTACCTGCGCCTTGTGACGCTGACGGAAATCGAGCTCATCACGGGCGACTTTGATGAGTTCAAGAGAAATCTCGTCCTCCTGACGCCAAAAGCCATCGATCACGAGCTGATCCACCGCGAGAATGTATCTGTCCTTGTCAGGGGCAAGGGCTTCATGGTCTGGGACAGCGAGCCTTTCCTTCCTGAAACGATCGGCCATTACCAGAGGATGATCAAGCCGTCCATGCCGGTCCTCGGCCTCAACGGGTCCTACATCATAGGGGCGTATGAGTGCCGCGAGAAAGATACGGGAATCCTTTTCTTCTATAATATGTACAGAGACGAGTACTACGGCGAGCTTCGCGCCGGCGGAATCCCGGGCATCATCCATCAGTATGACGCCAAGACGATTCCCGAACTGGAAGAAGCGATCAATAAAAATCTCAAGAAAGATCTTCATGCCCTGTATGAAAATCCGGTCATTGATGATTAAGCACGAAGAAACCGGGGGAAAGTTTGCTCCCCTTTACAAGATGTGATATAATAAATCAGTAAATCATGTTCGGTTTATTTGTTTTATTTTATCGTTTATAGAATTTCCTGTGGAGTGAGCCTCGGCTCACTTTTTCTTATATTTAACATTCATAGGAGGGTATATGGCGCACAAGGAAGTCGAGGATGCTGTAGAAAAATTACTGGAACCAATTCTTGAAGCGGACGGCATTGAAGTTGTCGACGTGGAATACGTCAGGGAAAGAAACTGGATTCTTCGTATTTTCATTGATAAGGAAGGCGGCGTCGATCTGAATGACTGCCAGGTCATCAGTGAAAAGGCAGGAGCCATACTCGACGAGAAGGATCTGATTCCGGACAATTACATGCTGGAAGTTTCCTCGCCGGGTCTTGACCGCGTACTGAAGAAGGACAAGGATTTCATCCGCTATACCGGCGAAGAAGTCGATGTCAAATTGTTTGCTCCCCTTGAAGGTCATAAAGGCGTAAAAGCTTTCACAGCTCTTTTGGACGGGCTTTCCGAAGACGGAAGCCTGAAGCTCACGCTGGAAGGCGGCGAAAGCATTGTCCTTGGCAGGGACAAGATCTCGCAGGTCAGACTGCATTTTTCATTTTAATCTCGGAGGAATAATTCATCGTGAATGGCAATTTATTAGAAGCAATACAGAGTTTGGTCAAAGTAAAGAAAGTCGACGCCGATGTCGTATTCGACGCGCTTGAAATGGTGCTGCTCACCGCTTACAAGAAGGAAACGGGAAGCAACGCAAAGACATCCATCAAGCTGAACCGAGAAACCGGCGATTATCAGATTTTTGAAGAAAAGACCGTTGTTGAATCCATCGATCCGGAATCTGAAAATGCAATTAATGAGATCACAGTAGAAGATGCCAAGAGGATCGACAGAAGCTACGAAGCAGGCGATCTTTTGAGCATTGATGTGACCCCGAAGAATTTTGGACGCATCGCTGCCCAGACAGCTAAGCAGGTCATGATCCAGAAGCTGCGCGAAGCAGAAAGAGGATCCCTCTATGAAGAATTCTCCGGCCGCGCAGGCGATGTCATCACCGGCACCGTCAAGTGGAGCGAATCCAGGGCGATTTTCGTGGATCTGGGCCGCTGCGAAGGCATCCTTCCATATGCAGAACAGATCGAAGGCGAAGAATTCAAAGCCAATGACAAGATCAAGTGCTACGTTCTTGAAGTCAAGAAAACCACCAAGGGACCGGAAATCATCCTTTCCAGAACCCATCCGGGACTTCTGAAGAGACTTTTCGAACTTGAGGTTCCTGAAATCTACAGCGGCACCGTTGAAATCAAGAACGTGGTCCGTGAAGCAGGCTCCCGTTCCAAGATCGCTGTTTATGCCATGGACCCAACCGTCGATCCGGTCGGTGCCTGCGTAGGACCGAAGGGCCAGAGAGTCCAGAACATCGTCAATGAACTGCATGGCGAAAAGATCGATATCGTCCGCTGGGACGAAGATCCGGCCATTTTCATTGCCAATGCGCTCTCCCCGTCCAAAGTCATTTCCGTTTCCGTATGGGATGAAGAAAATTCTTCCTACGTCGTCGTTCCTGACTACCAGCTGTCACTGGCTATCGGCAAGGCAGGCCAGAATGCAAGACTGGCTGCCAAGCTGACGAACTGGAAGATCGATATCAAGAGCGAAACCCAGGCCAGAGAAGAAGGCTTCGGCCAGGCCGCTGAAGAGGACGATGGAGATATCCTGGGAGACATCGAAGAAAGCGGACAGGAGGAAGAAACTAAAGAATGAAGCAGAAGAAGATCACGATGCGCATGTGCGTCGGCTGCAAAGAGCTGAAGCCAAAGAAGGAACTCCTCCGCGTCGTAGCGCTTTCGACAGGAATCATTGAACTGGACAGGACCGGGAAGAAATCCGGCCGCGGCGTCTATGTCTGCGACAACATCGAATGTTTCGAAAAGGCATATGAATCCCACGGGCTGGAAAAATCCCTGAAGCGCCCTGTGTCCAAGGAAGTCTATGACTCCCTTAAGGAACAGATTGAAAATGGATGATCCATTATACAGGATGCTGGGCCTCTGCATGAAAGCGGGGCGCCTGCTTTCCGGCAGCGAACAGGTCTCTGAAGGCCTTCGGAAAGGCACGGGCAAACTGCTGATCATCGCGGAAGACAGCTCCCCGAGAACAAAAGAGGAATACACGAATGCAGCGGAGAAATGGAAAATCCCTTACCGTGTATTCGGCGAAAAAGATAAATTAGGGCAGGCCCTTGGCAAGGGGGTACGGACAGCAGCCCTTATAGTAGATAAAGGATTCGGCAAGGCGATCGCTGAAAAGATCGACAACCGGAAATAAGAACGGACGGGAGGCTGCTTATGCAGAAAAAGAAGTACAGAGTATATGAATTAGTAAAAGAGTTTAAAAAGTCGGATAAAGAGGTCATGGACGCTTTGAAGAAGAACCATATTGAGGTGACTAGCCGCCTGTCCGGAGTAGATGAAGGGGCGAAAACCGTTTTGGCAAAAGAATTTGAAGCATCCAAGAAACCAGCAAAACGTCCGCAGATGCGTACCGTAAGGTTCGATCAGCAGGGCAGACCGACTGACAGGAAGTCCGGAGAAGCAGGCCGCAAAGCCGCTTACTCGAGCGTGGAACCAGAAGCACAGAAAGCTCCTGCAGCGCCGAAGCCGGCAGAAGTGAAAGAAGAGGCTCCGAAAGCGGAAGCCGCTCATCAGGAAAGAAAAGAAACCCGCGGAAGAGAGGAAAATACCACGCGCCCCGTAAGAGATAACAGAAACGACCGTCCGAATAATGACAGGAACGACCGCAGAAATGACCGTTCCTCCGGAGATAGAAACGACCGCCCCTCCGGCGACAGAAATAACCGTTCCTACGGTGACAGAAACAGCCGCCCGTCCGGCGACAGAAATGGAAACCGTTCCTACGGCGACAGAAACGGCCGCCCGTCCGGCGACGGAAATGGAAACCGTTCCTACGGCGACAGAAACGGCCGCCCGTCCGGTGACAGAAATGGAAACCGTCCATCCGGCGACAGGAATGGCAACCGTCCGTATGGCGACAGGAATGGAAACCGTCCGTCCGGCGACAGGAACGGAAACCGCCCGTATGGCGACAGAAACGGCCGTCCGGCTGGCGATAGAAATGGCAGACCCGCTGGCGACAGGAACGGCAGACCGTTCGGCGGAAACGATCATTCCAGAAATGATCATTCCCACAGCCAGCATCCGGCAGCCGTTGCTGCTCCGGTAGAAGAAATCGCTCCGGAAACTCCGGCAGTCAGACGTGAAAAACCGGCCAAGAAGAAAACAAAGAAGGACTGGGAAAAGGCAAGAAGAGAAAAGGAAGGCGGCTCTTTGATGGCCCGCTCCCTGAACCAGGGTAAGAAGAAGAAACACAACCAGGAAAAGAAACAGGATACCTATCCGACAGAAGTAACTGTCCCGGCTGCTGTTACCGTCAAGGAACTGGCTGAACTTTTCGGCTGCGAAGTCAGCGAGATCATCAAACACTTGATGGCTCTTGGCGTCATGGCTACCATCAATCAGAACCTCGATCCGGATACCGTCGAAATCCTTGCTGAAGAATTCGGTGTAACCCTTCTGAAACCTGAAAAGGAAGAAGATCCGACGGAATACATTCCGGAACCGGATGATCCTCGTTTCCTCGTACCGCGTCCTCCGATCGTTACGATCATGGGCCATGTCGACCACGGCAAGACGACACTGCTTGACGCCCTGCGCCAGACAAATGTCGCTCTCCACGAAGCCGGCGGCATCACCCAGAGAATCGGTGCTTACCAGATCCGCTACAAGGGTCACAAGATCACATTCCTGGATACCCCGGGCCATGAAGCATTCACCGCTATGCGTTCCAGAGGCGCTCAGCTGACGGATATTGCCGTCCTGATCGTTGCTGCCGATGACGGTGTCATGCCGCAGACCATCGAAGCTATCCACCATGCAAAGAACGCAGGCGTTCCGATCATGGTTGCCATCAATAAGATTGATAAGCCGGGCGCAAACCCTGACCGCATCAAGGAAGAACTTTCCAAGGAAGGGCTCCTCGCGGAAGACTGGGGCGGCGATGTCATCATGACCCCGATTTCTGCCAAGAAGAAGATCGGCCTTGATGACCTCCTGGAAAACATCCTGCTCGTAGCAGAAATGAAGGAACTCAAAGCCAATCCGAAGCGCGAAGCTTACGGCGTCGTCGTCGAAGCACAGCTGGATAAGGGCAGAGGTCCTGTCATGAGCGTGCTCGTACAGAACGGCACACTCCATGTCGGAGACGGCATCCTGGCCGGCAAAAGCTGGGGCCGCGTCCGCGCCATGAACAATGAAAACGGCCGCAAGATGAAGAGCGCCGAACCGGCTGCACCGGTTGAAATCCTCGGTATGGACAGCGTTCCGGAAGCAGGCGACCATTTCTATGTCATGGATGAAAGAAAGGCAAGAAACATCGCTGAAATCCGCGCATCCCGTGCGAAGGAAGAAGAACAGAGAAGCGTACAGAAGGTAACGCTCGACAACATCTTCGAAAAGATCAAGGAAGGCGAAATGAAGGAACTTGACCTCATCGTCAAGGCAGACGTACAGGGCTCCGTTGAAGCGCTCGTTCAGTCCCTCATGGGCATCAAGAGTGATGAAGTCCGCGTTTCCATCGTCCACTCCGCTGTCGGCGCCATCAACGAATCCGATGTCATGCTGGCATCTGCCTCCAATGCGCTGATCATCGGCTTCAACGTCCGTCCGGATGCCAATGCAAGAGCACTGGCTGAAAAAGACGGCGTCGATATGCGTCTCTACCGTGTCATCTATGACTGCATTGATGATATCAAGGCAGCTATGGCCGGCATGCTCGCTCCGACCATCCGCGAAGTCGTTCTCGGCCACGCAGAAGTCCGTCAGGTCATCCATACACCGAAACTCATCGTTGCCGGCTGCTATGTACAGGACGGCAAGATCACAAGCAGCTGCCGTCTCCGCCTGATCCGCGACGGCATCGTCATCCACGAAGGCAAGATCGCATCCCTGCGCCGCTTCAAGGATGATGTGAAGGAAGTCGCACAAGGCTTCGAATGCGGTATTTCGCTGGAAAGCTACCGCGACGTCAAGGAAGGCGACCAGCTTGAATCCTTCGAGCTGAAAGAAGAAGCTGCCACCTTGGAATAATCAGGGCAGGCGTTCTTAATTAAAAAGTAAGAGGCCCGCATCCCTATTTCGATGACGGGCCTCTTTATTTCTTAGTATCCGCAAAGAGCGGAAGATCCTGCCGCATGCGGCAAGAGAGGAATCCATATGTCAGAATTACGCGTTAGAAAAATACAGGAATTCATCAAGCAGGAAGTCAGCCAGATACTCCTCTATGACCTGAAAGATCCGCACATCGGCTTTGTCACCGTGACAGGCGTCCATGTGACCGGAGATTTGCGCGAAGCAACGATTTACGTCAGCCTTTTCGGGAAATCCTGGGAAAAGGCAAAATCGCTCGAAGCGCTCAACAAGGCAAAAGGCTTCATCCGCAAGGAACTCGGCCAGCGCCTCAAGATTTACTACACACCGGAAATTACCTTCGAAGAAGACAAGTCCCTTGATTACGGCATGCACATTGAAGGTCTCCTGAAAAAGGTGCATGACGAAGAAAAGGATAAAGCTCCGAAGGAAGATACTGAAAAGGAGGACTGAAAAATGAGTCTTGGCAAAGATCATGCTGTCGAAATCGACAAGCAGCAGGCTATGGATTTCCTGAAATCCCATAACCGTTTCCTTCTCGTAGGACATGAGCATCCGGACGGAGACGACGTAGGCTCCATCTGCGCGCTGCACAATGTCCTTCTCTCCATGGGCAAGGAAGCCGACATGGTTCTTTCTGATCCCGTGCCGAGAGTGTACACCCTCGTTGAAACATCTGCACAGGTCATGACATCCATTCCGGAAGGAAAGGATTATGATGCCATCGTTTTCACGGACCTTTCCAACCTGGAAAGAGGCGGAAATTTTGATTTCCCGGACGTGGACAGCCTCTGCATCGACCATCACAGAAGCAATGAAAGATACACCGATTACCTTTACCTGCGCTACCACTATGCAGCAACGGCAGAAATGCTTGCTGAAATGTTCTTCGACGAAGGCATCCAGATGGACAAGGACACATGCAATGCCCTTTACATGGCAATCGGCACCGACAGCGGATTCTTTAAGTTCAGCTGCACATCCCCGCATACGCTCCTCATGGCAAGCAAGCTGGTAGAAATGGGCGCTGATCCCTCCTACATTTCCAACCGTCTGGAAGAAAAAACAGAGGAAGCCATGAAGTGCTACAAGATCGTGGCAGGCACCGTCCATTCCTATGCGAACGGCAAGATCGTCATCGCATACATGGACAAGGAAGCCATGGATCTTGACGGTGAAAATTCCGATTACTACGCAACGATTCCGCGCTGCATCAAGGGATGCGAAATCGCTGCCCTCTTCAAGTACAGGGGAGAAAAGGAAACTCGTATTTCCCTGCGTGCCAAGGAATATGCCAATGTAGGAAAGCTGGCTGAGGAATTCGGCGGCGGCGGACACTGGAAAGCATCCGGCTGCACCATCCATGAAACATTTGCAGACGCAGAGCCCGTTTTCGTCAAAGCTGCGGAGAAGTATCTCTGATGGACGGCGTCCTTAATGTCATCAAGCCGAAGGACTGGACCTCCTTCGATGTCATTGCAAAGCTCCAGAGGATCTACCACCAAAAGAAAATAGGGCACGGAGGGACGCTCGATCCCATGGCATCCGGCGTTCTTCCCGTGTTCCTGGGACGTGCGACGCGCCTCATCGAGTATGCGCCCATCCATACGAAGAGATATGAAGCAGAATTCATCATGGGCATCAGGACGGATACCGAGGACATGACGGGAGAAATCCTCGAAAGAGGAGAAGTCCCGTCTGACACGTCCATCTGGGAAGGTGCTGTCAGTGCTTTCCGCGGCGACATCATGCAGGTGCCTTCCATTTATTCAGCAATCAAGGTGAATGGGGAAAGGGCCTACAAGCTTGCCCGCGAAGGAAAGGAAGTCGAGCTCAAAGCGCGCCCCGTCACGATTTATGACCTGACCATCCGGGAAATCGCGCCGCCCGTCATCAAGCTGCATGTGACCTGCTCGTCCGGCACGTACATCCGGGCGCTTGGAAGAGATATCGGTGAAAAGGCAGGATGTCTTCTTACGATGTCCTCCCTTGTCCGTACCGTCGTCGGTCCCTTTTCCATTGAAAACGCAAAGACGATGGAGGAAATCGAGAAGGATCCGGAAGGATCCCTCATGACGAGTCTGAAACCGATCCTTTCCGGCCTTCCCAATATCGAGCTTTCCGAAAAGGAAGCCAGGGATTTCCTTCAGGGGAAACGGCTCAAGACGAAAAAAAAAGACCTTGATATGGCGGCTGCCTTCCATGGGGACACGTTCCTCGGCACCGCATACGTCAAGGCAGGCATCATTCATCCAAAGAAAGTTTTTTCGTGAGGAATTATGAAGATTTTACATGCATTGGAAGAAATCACGGACGGAGAACCCCGCGTCTTCGTCCTTGGATTTTTTGACGGCTGCCACCTGGGCCATCAGGCGGTCTTTAAAGAAGCAGCAAAGCTTGCGGAAGAAAAAAGTGCCGGAATCGGCGTCATTACCTTCTATCCGCATCCCATGAGCGTTCTTGCGCCCGGCATCCGCGTCCCTCTTCTCCAGTCAGAAGAGGAAAAGGCAGAGTCCTTCCGGAAGGCAGGCATGGATCTGGCCGTATTTATCCGCCCGACGAAGGAATTCCTCTCTGAAACAGCAGAATCATTCCTGAAAAGCCTCGCAGATATTCCAGGCATCAAGGGCATTGTGACGGGAGATAACTTTTCCTTCGGGAAAGGCGCTTCCGGCAATGTTTCTTCCATGAAATCCTATTTTGAAGGAAGCGATGTTGCCGTTGTGACAGCGCCCCTTGTTTCCGAAGGCGGAAAAGCACTGTCGAGCACGACGGTACGCACGCTGATCGAGGCGGGAAAAGTCGAAGAGGCAGCAAAACTTCTTGGAAGGAACTATACGATGTCAGGCGACGTCGTTCACGGCTTCCACAGAGGAAATGATCTCCTGGGCTTTCCGACAGCGAACCTTCGCATGCCCGATGCACGCGTCCTTCCTGCCGACGGCGTCTATGCGACGAAGACAAGGATCGAAGGGAAATGCTATCCGTCCGTCACAAACATCGGGACGAATCCGACCTTTGGCAACAGCGAAAAAACAATCGAAACCTTCATCATTGATTTTGATGAAGAAATCTATGGGAAAAGCTTTACCCTGGAATGGGTGAAATATATCCGCGGCGAAGTGAAGTTTGATTCCGTAGACGCACTGAAAGCACAGATAGAAAGCGATATAGAAACAGCAAAGAAGATCCTTTTTTGATGCTTCCAGCGATAAAGACCTCCCCGAGCGGATCAGGGAGGTTTTTTCATGCGCGGAAGAGATATCATGGATGTCATGCTGCCATTTCCTGCATATCAGACTATGAAAAGGCGGTTTATTAATAGATTGCATGCTATGAATTAAAGAATTAACAAGCTTCTATGTATTTAAATTGTATACTATAAGTTATAAATCATTGTATAATTCATAGACAAGTTACAACTTATAATAAAAATAAATGATTATGGCGATTTTTTATATATTGGAATCTATGATTAAAAGATGAAGGGATTTTTGAAACTGCTGAAAAGAAATATTGGATAGTATTCTATTCAAGAAGTATGATAAGACCATAGTTACAGGTTCGGGGAAGCCGAACGAGTTATACCGGAGGCACAGACCATGAGAGATCAGCAGATCGAAAACGAAGTTGTAGAAGAAGTCAGACCAGAAGAAATTTGCTTCGCATTACTTGAACTCGTAAGCATGGGAAAACATTAATACTTCTCCAAGAGCTGCCGCCGGGCAGCTTTTTTCTTTAGGGCTTTATAGTTTCTAGATGAGACAAATCATAAATATGCTGGTATCCTCTAATCGAATATACCGGCACAAAAGGGATTGTGGCAAAATGATTGCGTATTTGTCACAGCCCTTTTTTGCTGGCTGAAATATAGACATTCTCTATAAGTATATACATGAAGATGGGAGTAAATGGCAGTATTTTGGTACATTTAAACGATAACTGCGGCCTCTTCATGATTGACATCCCTTTATGGTAGATTTAAAATAATAACACTAGCATTATATTTGCCTACGATTCCAATGAGAATCTTTGTTGGTAGCGGCCGCAATTATAATATGGAAAAATGGGATTTTCCTAGTCAATTCTGTAGAGTAAAGGAGAGATTATTATGGCTATTCACTTTTCTGAAGTACTGTCTAAGATGAAAGGCTCCGACCTTGGTCCATTGCTGGCTCTTACCGCTCAGCCGGACATTATTTCCTTTGCCGGCGGTCTCCCAGCTCCGAGAACATTTCCTCTGAAAGAATTGACTGAAGTTGCAGTCAAAGTCAGAGAAGAAGACGGCGCCGGCGCTATGCAGTACGGCCCGTCCCTCGGTTTCATGGGACTTCGCCAGGCTATTGCCGACCGCATGAACCGTATGTATTGTCCGATGGGCATGGATAAAGTCGATCCGAAGAACATCATGATCACCACTGGCTCCCAGCAGGGTCTTGACATCACCGGACGCGTATTCATCGACAAGGACGATGTCGTTCTCATTGAAAGCCCGTCCTACCTGGGCGCTATCGGTGCATTCGCTCTCGAACAGCCGAAATTCGTCGAAGTTCCGACCGATGATCAGGGCATGATCCCGGAAGAACTGGACAAGATTCTCGCAACAACCGACAAAGTCAAATTCATCTACGTCATCCCGAACTACCAGAACCCGACCGGTATCTGCTGGTCCCTGGAACGCCGCCAGAAATTTATGGAAGTCGTTACCAAGTATGAAATCCCGGTATTCGAAGATAACCCGTACGGCGACCTGCGCTTTGAAGGTGAAGAAATCGCTCCGCTCGTTTCCATGGATCCGAAGCACCTCGTCATCTATTCCGGCACCTTCTCCAAGACACTGGCTCCTGGCATGAGACTGGCATGGCTCGTATGCAACGATGAAATCCTTGCAAAGATGGACCTCGTCAAAGGCTCCACCGACCTTTCCACACCATGCGTCACCCAGCGTGAAGTTGCTATGTACATGGAAAACTATGATTTCGAAGGCCATATCAAAGAAAACTGCAAGCTGTACGCTCACCGCCGCGACGTTATGTGCGACGCTATCAAGAAGTACTTCCCGTCCGATGTGAAGTCCACCTATCCGCATGGCGGCCTCTTCCTCTGGGTAGAACTTCCGGAAGGCTGCGACGCACGCGACCTCTTCAAGTATGCCATCGAAAGAAAAGTCGCTTACGTACCAGGTGACTCCTTCTTCCCGGCATCCGGCAAGAGAAACTACTTCCGCCTGAACTTCTCCTACAATGACGACGATGTCATCGAAGACGGCGTAAAGAGACTCGCTGATGCACTCAAAGCTTACCTGGCTGACAAGAAATAATTGATGCAGGCACTAAAAAACTCCATCCTCGGATGGAGTTTTTTGTTTAACGGAATATTATTTCTCGATTTCATAAGGCCAGTCAAGAATGCCGCCAAAGTCATTGACGTGCTTGTAGCCCATGGAAACGAGCTCCCTGGATGCCTTGAGGCTTCTGACGCCTGAGCGGCAGTACACGAGAAGGACAGCGTCCTTGTCCGGAAGGGCTTTTTCAGCAGAAGAGGAAACGGTCCCAAGCGGAAGGAGCATGGCGCCCGGCACATGGCCTCCAGCGTACTCAGAGGGTTCCCTCACGTCGACGATGGTGACATTTCCCTTATCCATCATCTCTTTGGCTTCGGATGCGGAAATTTTCTTGTATGCGCCGTCAGCTTCAGCACTGCAGCCGGTCAGCAGAAGAGCGGCTGAAAAAACGGCGAGACTTAAAATCATGTATTTAATCATAGTGCCTCCTGTCAGGAATTTTTGGTAAATAAAAAGAAATCACGGATTTTTTGCCAGAGGGAGCGGACCGGATTGAGGTGCATCGGCTCTGCAGGTTTTCTTGCATGCTGCGCCTGGCGGACGAGGCTCATGTTCCTGTGCGCCGTCCTTGTGACGATCCTGGGCGGGGGAGTGAATTTCTTCTCCGTCTGCACAGGTTCTTTCTTGATCACGGTGACAGGCCTTTCAGGTGCTTTGATCGTGCGGCGTCTTCCCGATGCTAGGCCGCTCTTGAAAGCGGCATAGCCTTCCTTTTCTTCCTTCTTCTGCGCAGAAACCATGCGCGACTTTGGCGTGGGGGCCGGGGAAGGGGAAGCGGCGTCTTCCGATGTGACTGCCATGCCCGTCCTCATATCGAAATGGGCAAAGCCAGGTTTTGCGCTGAAAGGATTGTCCCCGAAATCATGGGCATGGGAAGGCTCCGGCGCTTTCTTTGGTGGAAGCGGCGCTTCTTTCCTGCCCGCATTCCTTTCAAGCTGGCGGACGACCCTTTCCCGTACTCTTGGGTCGAATGTGGATTCTTCCTCGCTCCAGAAACCGGACTGCTGGATTTTTCTCTTGTCCAGGTCATAGGAGACGCGCGCGCCGCAGCGGGTGCAGCGCACGGATCCTTTTCTTTTCTTTACATCAATATCAAATAATGTCAGCTTCTGCCCGCAGGCGTGACAAATGAGTGTGAATGCCATACATGGACCTCCGTTCCTGTTTAAGTATAATCTAGTTGGAACCTTTGGGCAACGGATAATGAAAAGGGCGAATAATTTTTTTCCCGGAAAAAGGCACAGGAATTGACCTTTCCCTGCGTCATGGGGCTGAGTATGGTATAATATTTGGATATGGAGGGCAATGATGTTTACTTATAAAAGAAGAGTCAAATTCTATGAAACAGACGGCATGAGAGTCGTTCATCATGCCAACTATCTTCGTTATTTTGAAGAAGCGAGAGTCGAGTACCTGCGCGCAGGCGGGATTGACCTGAATGATCTCATGAAAGAGGGAATCGTATTCCCGATTCTTGAAATCAGCGCCAAGTACATCAAATCGGCCGAGTATGATGATGTGCTTCTCATCAAGACGTACCTTCGCCGGGTAGACCGGGCGCGCCTTGACTTCGAGTATGAAGTCGTGCGTGAAAAGACAGGCGAGGTCCTGACGACCGGGAAAAGCACCAATACATACACCAATATGAATACAGGAAGGATCGTCAGACTTCCTGCAGAAAGGCTGGAGAAACTGGTTTCACTCTCGGAAGGAGACAGATAATCATGGACAACAGGGCAGTCGGAGTGATGGATTCAGGCGTGGGCGGTCTTACCGTTGCGCGCGTGCTGGCAGAGAAGTATCCGAAGGAAGGCATCGTCTTTCTGGGGGATACGGCAAGAAATCCCTACGGGGAACGTCCCGTAGAGGAAATCGTGCGTTTTTCGGAAGCAATCAAGGATTTCCTTCTGAAGAAGGACGTGAAGATGATTCTGGTGGCGTGCAATACCATTTCCTTCAACGTGCCGCCATCCTTCCTTGAAGGGGATGTTCCTGTCATCAAGATGAGCATGAACGTCGCGCTGCCCGAAGACGCGAAAAAAATCGCTGTCTTTGCAACGCCGGCTACGATTTCGGCCCATTCGCACAAAAAGTATCTGGCAAAGGCGCTTCCGGAAGTGGAAACCGTCGAGATCCCTTGCGAGGGACTGGCGGCTGCCATTGAGAGGAATGAGGATAAAAATTCCATCCGGGCTCTTTTGCAATCCATACTGAAGGAGTATGATACACAAGGGGCGGACACGGCGCTTTTGGCTTGCACGCACTTCCCGCTTGTGGAAGACGTGTTCAAGGAAGTGCTCCCCGGCGTCCGTTTCCTCGATCCGGCGCTTCCGACCGTCGAAGACGGCATGAAGATACTCCGTGAAAAGGGAGCTCTCGCGGATAAAAAAGGGGAAAAGCATTTTTATTTTACGGCGGGAGAAGACCGCGCAGCCGGACTGGTCAATAAGATCTTCGGTATGGAGACAGTGGAAAAAGCAAATCTATTAGGAGTGTGATCAGAGAAATGTTGTTATTAGTTGTAAAGATTCTGGCAGTCATCGTACTGCTCATCTGCCTGGGCTTCATTGCATACTGGGCAGCGGCAGTCATCAAGGGTGACTGTGTGCTGAAAGTGGAAAAGACGAAGAAGACGCCTTTCAAAGTAGTGGACATGGGACCGAGAAGCGTCACCCTTGCCTGCACGATTCCGATCAAGAACGTCGGCCGCCAGCTCGGCACCATCATGGATGCCTTCGTCCGCACGTACCTTCCTTTCGAACAGTATGACGAAGCAAGAATCACTGCCCATCTGACAGACAACGATGTACCGAGAGATGACGATTACTGGCAGGCTTACATCGTCGATCCGGGTAAATCCAAGAAGTTCCTGATCACGCTTGAAATCAAGGGCAAGGGAGACAACATTCTCCGCGACCTTGAAACGTTCCCGGAAATAGCCATGGACATTATTTACCAGGTCGTTGCCAGAAGCGATTATTACTATGCAAAGACACGCATCATTCTCACGAAGGAAGAACTGAGAAATGCACTGTATGAATACACATCAGCGGAGGTGAAATAAGATGGCAGAACTCGAACTCATCCCTGTTCATACCCGCATCCTGACACACCATGATGATATCGTGGATGCCATTAAGGAATACGCAGGCGCTGACATCACAGACCATGATATCGTCTGCACCGCTGAATCTGTCGTAGCAATCACGCAGAACCGCTATGTACGCCCTGAAGAACTGAATGTCTGCTGGCAGGCCCGCCTTATGAACCGCTTTGTTCCGGCAGCCGGCTCCATGGCAAGCATTTACGGCATGCAGGCCGCTATGGATGAAGAAGGGAAATGGAACATGCTCTTCTCCTTCATTCTCGGCGCTGTCGCCAAAGTATTCGGGAAACGCGGCGTATTCTATGCCCGCTGCCGTCAGGCATCCCTGATCGATGATGTCACAGGCACCATGCCTCCTTTCGACAAATGCCTCGTATACGGCCCGGCCGATACGGACAATGTCTGCGAAAGGATCAAGCAGGAAACAGGCGCATACGGCGCTGTCATTGCAGACGTCAATGACCTCAAGAGAGCAGCCGTCCTTGGCAAGAGCAAGGGCCTCGATCCGAACCAGATCGCACAGATCCTGATCGACAACCCGTTTGGCAATGACAACCAGAAGACACCGATCGTCATCATCAAGAACTTCACGGATGTCATGCATCAGAGCTAAGAAGTAAAAGGCAATTAAAAAAGCTGGCAGAACGCCAGCTTTTTTAGTTGCTCTTAATATCCTTTTTTCTTGTCCACTTCATTCATCAGTTTTTCGCCGCGACTGAAGTTGACGAAGTTCGTCTGAAGAAGCGCTGTCAGCTTGTTCCAGAAATCCGGCACCATGGATGCGGTGTGCGGGGTCATGATGACATTCTTCATTTTCCAGAAGGGATGATCGGCAGGGAGCGGTTCCTTGGAGAATACGTCAAGGCATGCGCCTGCAATGGAACCTTTTTCGAGGGCATCGATGAGCGCATTTTCATCGACAATCGATGCACGGGCGATATTGATGAAGAGAGCTGTCTTCTTCATGGCAGCAAACTGATCAGCGCCGAAGAAGTTTTCCGTGTCCGGTGTGGATGGGAGAGCGGCAATGACGATATCCGCTTTCGGAAGTACATCCATGAGTTCTTCCTGCGTGTAGACGTGATCGGCAAAGAGTTCGGTGGAAAGGTGCTTCTTGACGGCAAGGATCTTCGTTTCGAAGACCTTGGCCCTCTGTGCAATGGCGCGGCCGATGCTGCCAAAGCCGACAATCAGGATGGTTTTTCCAAAGAGGGATTCGCCGCGCGGACGGATCCATTTACCCGCTTCCTGGTTCCTGACAGCTTCAGGAATGCGGCGCATCCAGGAAAGGAGAAGCGCCATCGTATGCTCGGAAACAGAACGGTCATGGACGCCGTGAGAATTGGTGAGGATGATCGGGCGTTCCATCATTTCCTTGGTGAGAAGACGTTCGACACCGTCAGAAAGGGAGTGTACCCAGCGGACTCTGGGAGCTGCTGCAAGGAGCGGTGCAATGTCCTGGAAGCCCCAGAGAGCGATGGCATCTGCATCGGAAACGTGCGGCAGAGCCTCTTTCGGGGATTTGTACGCTTCAACGACAGAGCCTGGCACTGCATTCTGCAGTTCGGCCAGTTTTTCTTCGGAGAGTTTATTAATGACTACGAGTTTCATGATTGACTCCTTTCTGTTGATTGCGCAAATAGATTCATTTCCTTCATTATACCATCATCGGGGAAAAGGGGCTCGCCTTAAAAATGAAAAGGCAGGAAGGAAAATGACGAAAAGGCATCCCTCATTTTGATGTGGTTTCCAATCTGCTATAATAAAAACAATGAACTATAAAGGAGAAATTATGGCAGAAAGAAAAAACAGCACCAGAACGGGAAGGACAAGGCGGCTGGCCAAAAGACCCGTCAGGAGAAGACGCTCGAAAAAGAGCGGCCATCCGCTTCTCTTCTGGCTGATATTCATGATTGCGGTCGCGGGCGCCGCTTACATGACAGACCGCATGACAAATGAGCCCGGCGGACAGCCCATCCAGAATGTGACGGCCATTCATCATCTTTTCAATGATAAGGAAGAGCAGGGCGTCGTTCCTTCTGAAGATGCGGGTAGTCCGGAAAGCTTGAAGGAAAGAATCAAGGCAGCCGTCAAGAAGATCACGAAGGATAAGGGAAATGACGATACAGAGACCGAGACGTCGATCACGGGAAGCGTCATGAGCGCAATTACAGGAAAGAAAGCCTCGGAATCAGAGTCGTCTACCAAGAAGGAAAGCGTTTCCAAAGAAACATCTTCGGAGGATACCAGTTCCTCATCTGATTCTTCCTCTAAATCCTCTACATCGTCCAAAACAGTCAAGGCGGAGGCCAAGGCACCTGCGCCAGCGCCTGCAAGGAAGGAACCGTCTCCTTCCACAGTGACGGGACGTCTGGCGGTCGTCATTGATGATGCGGGAAGAGACCTTGCTTCCCAGGAAGTGTATGAATCGATCGGCGTCCCGTTCACGCTGGCTGTCATGCCCAATCAGGTGCATACAAGGGAAGCGGCGGCGTCCTGGGCGGCGCATGGCATGCCCGTCATCCTGCACCAGCCGATGGAATCCGTTTCGGGCTCAGGCATGGAAGCCAAGACGATCCTGACGTCGATGAGCGATTCCGAAATAAGAAGAATGCTTTCAGACTCCCTCTCGCAGGTACCGGAAGCTGTCGGCATCAATAACCATCAGGGCTCGAAGGCAACGACGGACAAGCGCGTCATGGATGATGTCATGAATGAACTCCATCACAGGGGCCTCTTCTTCCTCGACAGCGCGACGAATTCCTATACGGAAGCCGATGGCGCGGCCGCTGAGTACGGCGTGCCCTATGCAAGAAATGACCTCTTCGTGGACAATTCTTCGGATGTTTCCGCCATCAAGGCCATGATCCGGAAAGCCGCTGAAAGGGCGAAGGAACATGGCACCTACATCATCATCGGCCACTGCCGCCCGCACACGGCAGAAGCATTCCGCCAGATGGTCCCGCAGCTTGAAGCAGAAGGCATCAAGTTCATTTATGTATCATCTCTCATGAATTAGGAGGAAGCATGGTAAGAACCATCATCATATCCGGCGGCACGTCGGGAATCGGCCTTGCTGCGGCCAAAATCCTTTCCAGGGAAGGGGCAAGGACCATCCTCCTTGGAAGAGATACGGAACGCGGCAAAAAGGCAGAAGAATCCGTTCCGGGAAGCCTTTACGTTCCCTGCGACGTGACGAAGACGGATGACTGCGAAAAAGCCGTGAAAGCCGCAAGGACGGTTGGAACGGTTACGGGCCTTGTCCTTTCTGCCGGCGTCTATGAAGAGAAACTTCTGGAGAATACGACCGATGAGGATATAGAAAAACTTTTTGCTGTCAATGTATTCGGCGCCATGAAACTTGCACGCGCATCCATTCCTGCCCTTCGGGAAGGGAAAGGTGCTATCGTAGGCGTTGCATCGGATGCGGCGATTGAAGGAAATGTCCAGTGCAGTCTTTACGGCGCGACAAAGGGAGCGCTTGTTTCCTTCATACGATCGCTTGCACTGGAACTTGCGGTCGAAAATATCCGCGCCAACGTTGTCTGCCCGGGCGATGTCGATACGCCCCTTCTTGTAAAACAGCTTGCCTCCTATGGCGGAAGCCGCGAGGAAATGGCAGAATGGTATCCGCTTTCCCGCATTGCAAAGCCTGAAGAAGTCGGGGAAGTCATCGCCTTCCTCCTTTCGGAAAAAGCATCCTTCATGACGGGGACCGTGTTACCTGTAGACGGCGGGCTGACCGACTGGTAACAGCATAGGAAAAAGCGAAGCACCTTTAGAGTGATATAGAAAAATAATATAAGAGGGACTAGGGAAGGAGATATTTCCTCTTTCTTGCGGTCCCTCTTTTAATGTACACTTTTTCTTCGGTGGATTCGGCCTTGGATAGGGATGGGGAAAGCCATTGGTCAGAAAGGGAGAGAGCCGGTCATGAAGAAGGATTCCGCGTCTTTTGTTTGTCAATCGGTCAGAATATTTGTATAATAAAAATATAAAGTTTCATAAAGTTTCTGAAAAAATAAGTGAAATTCACTTGTCATTCACGACCGGCCGCGCCGGGCAAGGAGGAAATTATGAACGAAGATAAGGATTTGGAAAAGACACCGGTTGTTCGTCCGGAAAATGCTCCTGTAGTCAAGAAGGAAGCAGAAGTTCCTATGGAAAAACCGCAGGCAGGAGTGCCAATGGAAAAGGAAGCCGCAGGTGTCCCGATGGAAACCGCTGCCGAAGTCAAAGAAGCTTCGGCTGAAGAAGTCAAAGAAGCTCCGGCAGAAGCTCCGAAGGAAGAACCGGCCGCAGAAGAAGCACCGAAAGCAGAAGAAGCTGCTCCTGAAGCAGAAGAACCCGCTGAAGAAGTTCATGTCGATTCCCCGGAAGCCGATGTCGAAATCAATATCATCGACGACCGCGATGAAACAGCAGACAGTTTGATCCGCTGGGGCGCAGGCAGAGCCGGCGTCATCGTTGCCGCTCCGCTTCTCGGCACAGTCGCTCTTATTGCCAATGAAGTTTACATGATTTCCAAGATCGGCAAAGTATATGGCGTGGAACTCAACCAGACCGCCGTTCTCTCCTTTCTGGGATCGATGGGCGCTACCGTTGTGGGAAGCACGCTTGCCACACTGATTCCGATTGCTGCCATGCAGATTCCGATCGGCGTTTCCGTCACCTACGGCGTAGGCAAGGCAGCGCAGAGATGGATCAAGGACGGCATGCCGGATGATACACGTCCGTACAAGGAAGTCTTTGAAGAAGAAAAGGCAAACGGCGAAAAGGACGAAAAGGAACTCGAAGCCAATCCGAAGAAGGATGAACCGCTCGGCGATGAAAAGAAAGATTTCACCAAGGAACTGAAGAAGAGCTGGAACGACATCTATCCGGAAAGAGCTCACAATACCATCAATCAGCTGGCTGACCAGCTGCAGGACAAGGCAAACATTTTCGGAGACAAGCTCGTCAATGCGCTGAAGAAGGCAGGAGTCACGGACGAACAGATCGAAAACGCCAAGTACACCATCCTCGGTGCTTCCGAAGTCGCTCAGGAAACAGCACAGAAGACGGCAAAGGATTTGCAGGCCATCGCCCGCATCAAGAGCCGTGAATTCAGGAAGGATGCCGCTGAACGTGCCAATGATATGAGAGGCATGGCCAGAGACCAGATGGACGTCCTCCAGAAGAAGACCGATGAAATGAAGTACAGGACAGAAGTCCAGTCCGAACAGATGAAGCTGAGATCTGAAAAGCTGAAAGCCCAGGCACGCGTCCAGATGCAGGAAGCAAAGATCCAGGCTGGAAAGCTGAAGATCCAGGCGCATGACCAGGCACAGGCTGCCCAGGAACGCGCACAGGAAATCACCGATACCACAAAGACAAAGGTACAGGAAGTTTCCGATACCGTGAAGACAAAGACAGCAGAATACAAGGAAGCTGCCCAGCAGGCTGCTGCTCAGACGAAGGAAACATTTCGCCAGACAGCAGAAGACTATAAGGCAAAAATCGAAGAAAGAGCTGCCCAGAAAAGAGCCGAAGCTGAAGCAGCAGGAAAGGAAAATGCTCCCGTTGAAGATGCCGCAAATGCTGAAGGAAAAGCTGAACCAGCTGCTAAACCTTCTGACGAAGCCAAATAAGAAAGAAACAGCCGATCTTTCCGCTCTTCATAAGGAAGAGGAAGGATTTGTCATGAGGAGGCGGATTTTCCCCTGGGCCAGAAGAAGGCACCACGGGAGGAGAACCAACCACCCCTGGGTAAGATAAATAAAAGAGGCTCTTCACGGAAATTTGGGGGATGAATAATTTTTAGGTAAAGAATGG
>ERZ773111.443-NODE-443-length-28712-cov-9.878564_pt1 | contig 28712 bp, 27 predicted proteins | sample MGYA00580567_ERZ773111 | MGnify/ENA primary metagenome ERZ773111 (study PRJEB29015, sample SAMEA2737875) | human gut metagenome | biome: human gut; feature: human-associated habitat; material: faeces | place: China | collected 2012 ...
ACTCCAACACCTGTATGCCCGTGCTGTACGGCACCCGCGTCTACCCGGACGGCGTCCACGATTTCAAGTACGAGGGCGACGGCACCATGGTCATCAACCTGGCATGGTCTCATGCCGTCGATGACATGGGCCTGTGGGACAACTACGGCAACCTGAACCGTGACCTGCAGTGGATCCTGCGGATGCCCCGTGAGGAGGCCACCAAGTACATCAGCGAGGCCGAGTACGACTCCCTGCCCTGGGCATGGGAAAAGGCCGGTGACCCCCGCTGGGAGGTGGAGCTCATCCGCCGCATGGCTTACGGCGAGGGCGACCTGTCCGTCATCGCAAAGGGTACGCTGGCCATGATGGAAAAGTTCGGCCTGCCCAAGAGCTGGCTGGACCGCACCGACGGTGCCACCAACTCCAACCTGATGTACAACGGCTTCCCCAACCACCACGGCCCCGCAGAGGCATGGCAGGTTGGCATGCTGTACAATCTGGTGTATAATAGAGACTGCATGATCCACGAGATCGTCTGCGAGACCGGTTCCGGCGCACCCTACGAGGTGACCAAAAAGGTCATGGAGGACTTCTTCGGCGAGGGCTGCTACGACAAGGCCAAGGCCTACACGCCCATCAACGAGAACAAGGCAAAGCTGGCCGCCTACTGCGTCAACGATAAGAACTTCCACGACTCTGCCACCCTCTGCAACTGGATGTGGCCCATGACCCAGTCTCCCTCCAAGGAGCGGGCCTACCACGGCGATCTGGACCTGCAGGCAGATTTCATGACCGCCGTCACCGGCGAGACCTACACCCAGGCCGGTCTGCAGGAGGCAGGCGAGCGCATCACCCAGATGCTGCGCGCCATGACCGCCATCAGCTTCCAGAAGAACTGCGGCAGCGCAAACCTCCGTCAGGAGCACGACGCCATCTGCGACTGGGTCTTCGACAAGGAACCCGACTTCAAGGCATTCGAGGAAGGCACCACCAAGCTGGACCGCGCCGACATGGAGAAGGCAAAAGACCTGTTCTATGACATCTTCGGCTGGGACAAGACCACCGGTGTGCCTACCCGCGAGACGCTGGAGAAGTTCGACCTCGGCGATATGGCCGACGATCTGGAAGCACGCGGCATCTACGCCCAGACTCCCGCCGAGGAGACTGCTGCCAGCGAGGCCGCAGCCCAGTAAGCGATTTCAGAAAACGAGAGGAATTTGATCATGCTGTTTGGCAGACGCAAACCCGGTTATACCACCACGGTGGACGCCGCCTCCGATCCTGAGCAGGTCATCCTCGACCTGCAAAAGGCAGAGATGGCCGCGAAAAAGAAGCCGAAGGCCGAGGTCTTTGACATCGACGCGGCCAGCGAGACTGCCCGCCGCCTGAAGGAAACGGGCAGTATGTTCGACGGCAGCGCTGCAAAGCTCGGCGAGGACGTCATTGCCGCTGTGCAGAAGGAGACGGATGCTCTGGCCGCAAAGCAGGCCGAGACACAGCCTGCTCCCGAAGAGACGGCTGCACCGGACGCCGCCGAAAAAACCCAGCTGCTGGATTTTCTGGCCGCTGCACCGGAGGCAGAGGGCGACCCCTACGCCGACCAGCCCACCGTCACCGCGCCGGAGCTGCCCAAGCTGACCCCGGCACAGGAGCTGGCGGGTTACATCCGCTCCCGCTCGGCGGCGGCACTGGTCACATCCCACGCCCTGCTGGTGAGTGAGGTGGAAAACGCCGATGAGCTTCTGGCCCAGATGCCGGAAGACCCCCAGTGCGCAGACATCGTGTCCCGCGCCGGCGCAAAGGATGCCTACTACTACTCCAGCGCCAACATGAGCGACAACTACGCCATGATCGCGCAGCTCATCGAGGACAAGGACCTCTGCGTCATGGTGGCCGAAATGGTGCGGTTCAACGCCCGCGTCTACCCCAGCGCCACCCCGCTGCGGTACTTCCGCCGCTCGCCCTACGATCTGACACAGGAAGCCATTGAGCAGACGTGGCAGTCCATGCAGGGCAAGCCGGAGTACGCCGACATCGAGGAGCTGACCAACAACCAGAACGAGCGGTTCCTCTTCTCCACCCAGCACCTCACCCGCCGCTACGCAAAAGCCATCAGCGACGTGGACGAGTGGACCGACTAAAGCATCCCACACAATCAAATAGGGTATACGAGCTTCTTTGAGCAAAGGTGTCTAAACCGTCGGGCATGACACCGCGCCGCAATGCTAAGGGCTATATAAGCCGGCATTCAAGGGTGGAGGGGGAAACCCCGCCGCCTTCCCGCAGAAGAAACGCTGCAATTTGAAAAAAAGAACTCCTCCCATCCACACAGGGGCTTTCTATGCCCTGCCGCCACTGCAAGGGCGGCGGGGAGCAGCCATCGGCATGGCAGTCTGCAAGCTGCCTTTTGCCGGAATGTGCGGATATTCTGCGGAGGCGTTTTGATTTTCCATCAAGACGTCTCCGCTTCTTTTTTAACCTGCCTTTTTATATGGATCCCCGCTGCGCCCCGCCTGAGCCATAGCAGGCCGGGTGTGGCCGGGCATTTGGAGGATTTTTTTATGAAACAGCCTTTCTGTGCGCCCTCTGAGGCGCTGCGCCGCGTGCTGGATGCCTCTGCGGCTCTGCCGAGGCCGGAGACGGAGATCGTCCCGCTGGACGAAGCGGGCGGCCGCATTGCCGCCGAGACGCTTTCGGCCCGGATGGATCAGCCGCCCTTTGACCGCAGCCCCTTCGACGGCTACGCCCTGCACAGCGCCGACACCGCCGGTGCCAGCCGCGAAACGCCCGTCACCCTGCCCGTGACCATGAAGCTCTACGCCGGAGATGCCCCCGCTTCGCCTCTGCCTGCTGGCTGTGCGGCCCGCATCATGACCGGCGCACCCCTGCCCGAGGGCGCAGACTGTGTGCTGATGCAGGAGCTGACCGACAGCGGCGAGGAGACGGTACAGCTCTATGCCGCCATGAAGCCCCAGCAGAATGTGGTATTCCGGGGCGGAGACATCGCCGCCGGTGCTGTCATCGCCGAAGCCGGTACGGTACTCTCCCCCGCCCATCTCGGCGTGCTGGCCGGGCAGGGATACGCTGAAGTCCCCGTTTACAAAACGCTGACCGTGGGCGTTCTGGCCACAGGAAGCGAGCTTTTAGCTCCGGGTGAGGCTTGGACGCCCGGCAAAATTTACGACGCCAACGGCGTCCAGAACGCCGCCCGCCTGCGGCAGCTGGGCTTTGCGGTAAAACGTCGGCACTGCTCCGACGACCCGGAGGAAATCGCCCATGAGATGCAGGAACTGCTGGCGGAGTGCGATGCCGTCATCACCAGCGGCGGCGTCTCGGTGGGGCAGAAAGACTATCTGCCCGCTGTGCTGGAACAGCTGAATGCGGACATCCTCTTTGCAGGCGTGGCCCAGAAGCCCGGAAGCCCCATGCTGGCCGGGAAAATTGACGGCAAGCTGGTGTTCTGTCTCTCCGGCAACCCCTTTGCTGCCGCCGCTACGCTGGAACAATATGCCGCCCCGGCTCTTTTGCGGGCGGCAGGGCGCTGTGAGGAAAGCTGCCTTCTTCCCCGCACCACCCGCACCCTGACCACGGGCTTCTCGAAGCCCAGCAAGGGGAACCGCTATCTGCGGGCCAAGGCCATGGGCGGCAGCGTGACCATCCCCGGCGAGGGCAACGCCGAAGCCCACTCGTCCGGCAGCCTTTCTGCCATGATCGGCTGCAACTGTCTCGTTGAACTGCCTGCGGGCAGCGGCCCGGTGACTCCGGGCGAAGAAGTGGAGGTTCTCAGTTTTGTACAGTGAACAGAAAGAGGCTCTGGCCCAGGAGATCGAGCTCAAGCGCCCGGCGGTGCTGGCCGTCAGCGGCCTGCACAACAGCGGCAAGACGACGCTGCTGGAAAAGCTTCTGCCTGCCCTGCGCAGCCGGGGGCTGAAAGTGGGCATTATCAAGCACGACGGCCATGATTTCACTCCCGATGTCCCCGGCACCGACAGCTACCGTCTGCGGGAAGCGGGGGCCGAGGGGGTGGCGGTCTACTCCGGCCAGCGCTATCTGCTGACCGAGATGTTCCGCCTGACGGAGCAGGACTTGCTGGCGCTGTTCGAGCGCCACGGCTATGATTTGGTGCTGCTGGAAGGCTTCAAAGACAGCGGCTGGCCGAAAATCGAAGTTGTCCGCAAAGAAATTTCGGACACACCGGTGTCTTTCCAGCCGCTGGCGGTAGTGGGAGACATTCCGGGGGCAGATTTTGGATTGGAAGATGCGCAGGCTCTGGCCGACTGGCTCGTTGCCCAGATGCCGGGCCTGTAAGGAGAAGACAGATATGAAACTGATTCGTACCGAAGACGCGGCAGGCCAGGTGCTCTGCCACGACATTACCCAAATCATTCCCGGCGAGTTCAAGGGCGCACGTTTCCGCAAGGGCCATATCATCCAGCCCGAGGACATCCCCGTGCTGCTCTCCATCGGCAAAGAAAACCTCTACGTCTGGGAGAAAAAGCCCGGCATCCTCCACGAGGACGAAGCCGCCGCGTTGCTGTACAAGGCCGCTGCGGGCAAGAACATCCACGGCACCGAGCCGAAAGAGGGCAAGATCGAGCTCATCGCCGACTGCGACGGCCTGCTGAAGATAAACCGCGAAGCCCTGCTGGCCGTGAACCGCACGCCCCAGATGATGATCGCCACCATCCACGGTGACCTGCCCGTGAAAAAGGGCCAGAAACTGGCCGGTACCCGCATCATCCCGCTGGTCATCGAGCAGGAGAAGATGGACGCCATGCAGGCTGCCGCAGGCAGTGAGCCTATCCTGAACGTGCTGCCCATTCAGGCCAAGAAGTTTGCCGTCATCACCACCGGCAGCGAGGTGTTCAAGGGCCGCATCGAGGATAAGTTCACCCCCATCCTCGTGGGCAAGCTGGCCGAATACGGCTGCGAGATGACCTTCCACAAGGTCTGCGACGACGACCCGGCGGGCATCACCGCCGCCATTCTCGAGGCGAAAGCTGCGGGCTGTGCGCTCATCTTCACCACCGGCGGCATGAGCGTGGACCCCGACGACCGCACCCCGCTGGCCATCCGGAACACCGGCGCGGACATCGTCACCTACGGCGCACCGGTGCTGCCGGGTGCCATGTTCCTCGTGAGCTATCTGGACGGTGTGCCGGTCTGCGGCCTGCCCGGCTGCGTCATGTACGCCAAGCGCACCATCTTTGACCTGCTGCTGCCCCGTCTGCTGGCCGACGATGCCATCACCGCCGAGGATATTGCCCGTCTGGGCGAGGGTGGTCTCTGCCTTGGCTGCGCCGAGTGCCACTGGCCCAACTGCGGATTTGGGCATTGCTGATGCCCTCTCAGGCGCTTCGCGCCAGCTCTCCCAAAGGGAGAGCCACTGGCGTGTCGGTAAGGCCCGCGCTGGGCGAGAAAAGCTCTTCCTGTCGGGAACGATAGTGCCCTGCGACAGAGATCTACAGCAGCTTGACAAGGAACGCTTGTCCAAAAGCTGCCGGCCTCTGTAGCAAGGCCCGCCCTTTTGCGCTATATCGGGCCTCAGGCGTCCCGCTCAGAGCTGCCCGGCCTGCCAAGGGCTCCCCCTTTGGGGGAGCTGGCGAGCGAAGCGAGACTGAGAGGGCAAGCCCGGCTCCCCATACGATTTATTTTTGTTAAGCAGAAAGATACGATCATGACTGAAACCAATCTGACCCACTTTGATGCCTCCGGCAACGCCGTGATGGTGGACGTGAGCGAGAAGACCGTCACCTTCCGGGAGGCCACCGCCCACGGCATCATCACCATGAACGCCGAGGCATTCGCCGCTGTGGAGAGCGGCACCGTGAAGAAAGGCGATGTGCTGGGCGTGGCCCGCATTGCCGGCATCATGGCCACCAAGCGCACCAGCGAGCTCATCCCGCTGTGCCATCCGCTGCCCCTGACGAAAGTGAGCGTGGACTTCAGGCTTCTGCCCGAGCGGCAGGCTGTGGAGGCGCTCTGCACCGTCAAGACGGCGGGCGTCACCGGCGTGGAGATGGAGGCCCTGACGGGTGTTTCCACCGCCCTGCTCACCATCTACGATATGTGTAAGGCCGTCGATAAGGGCATGGAGCTGGGCGAGATCCATCTCGTCGAGAAGACCGGCGGCAAGAGCGGCCACTACATCCGGGCGGAGGGCGGCTATGTTTGATTCTGCCCAGCGCAATATCCACTATCTGCGCCTGTCCGTCACCGACCTTTGCAACCTGCGCTGCCGCTACTGTATGCCCGACGGCGTGGAAAAGCTGGAACGGGAAGCCGTGCTCACCTACGAAGAGTTCCTGCGTCTGGCGGCCCTGTTTGCCCGGTGCGGCATCGACACCGTCCGCGTCACCGGCGGCGAACCGTTGGTGCGCAAGGGCGTAGACCAGCTGGTGGCGGGGCTGAAAGCGATCCCCGGCATCCGGAAAGTCACCATGACCACAAACGGCATCCTGCTGGCGCAGCAGCTGCCCGCCCTGCTGGCGGCTGGACTTGACAGCGTGAACATCAGCCTCGACACCCTGCGCCCCGAGGTGTTCCAAAGCATCACGGCCCGGGACGAGTTCGGCCATGTGATGGAAGGCATTCACGCAGCACTGGACAGCGGCATCCCTGTCAAACTGAACTGTGTGCCGCAGGTGGGCGTGAACGAGGGTGAGTTGGAAGACCTGGCCGCCCTCGCCGAGAGCCGCCCGTTACAGGTGCGGTTCATCGAGATGATGCCCATCGGCTACGGCGCGGCCATGCCCTGCATCTCGGGGCCGGAGCTGCGGGAGCGGTTTGCCCGCCGCTGGCCGGAGTTTTCGCCCCTGCCCGCCGCCCAGAGCGCCGGGTTTGGCGACGGGCCTGCCGTCTACTACACCGTCCCGGGCTGGAAGGGCGATGTGGGCTTCATTGCGGCGGTCCATGGCAAGTTCTGTGCTTCCTGCAACCGGGTGCGGCTGACCAGTCAGGGCTTTCTGCGCCCCTGCCTTGCCAGCGAGACGGGCTGCGACCTGCGCACCCTGCTGCGCGGCGGCGCAGCCGACGAGGAGCTTTTACAGGCCATCCGGGAGACCATCTGGTCGAAACCCCGGGAACATCATTTCGGAGACAATTCCATACCCGCCACCCGCGGGATGTACCGTATCGGAGGATAAATTACTATGGGAAAAATTCTGGCGATCTGCACCAGCCCCAAGCGCGGCACCGTCAAGACCGAGGTGCCCAGTGCTGTCCTGACCCCGGAATGGGGCATCGTGAGCGACGCCCACGGCGGAAACTGGCACCGGCAGGTGAGCCTGCTCAGCGCCGAAAAAATCGAGGCGTTCCGCAAGAAGATCTGGGTGGACTATGGTGCCTTCGGCGAAAACCTTGTCATTGAGGGCTTCGACTTCCGCAGCCTGCCCGTCACCAGCCGCTTCGCCATCGGCGACGTGGTGCTGGAGATGACTCAGATCGGCAAGGAGTGCCACAACGACTGCGTCATCAAGCAGCAGACCGGCGAGTGCATCATGCCCCGGGAGGGCGTATTTGCCCGGGTGCTGAAGGGCGGCGAGATTCATGTCGGCGACGAAGTGGCCCTTCTGCCGCCGCTGGAAGATCCGCCGCTGCGCGCTGCCGTCATCACCCTTTCGGACAAGGGCAGCCGGGGCGAGCGGGAAGACAAGAGCGGCCCCCTCATCGTGGAGATGCTCACCGCCGCAGGCTATGTGGTGGAAGAGACGATGCTCCTGCCCGACGAGGCCAAGGCGCTGAAAGCACAGCTCATCCGTCTGGCCGATGGCCGTCAGGTGAACCTTATCCTGACCACCGGCGGCACCGGCTTCTCGCCCCGGGATATTACCCCCGAGGCCACCTATGCCGTGGCCGACCGCAATGCCCCCGGCATCGCCGAGGCCATGCGGTACCACAGCCTTTCCATCACCCCCCGCGGGATGCTGAGCCGCGCCGCCAGTGTATTGCGCGGCAAGACGCTCATCGTCAACCTGCCGGGCAGCCCGAAAGCCGTGAAGGAGAACCTCGAGTACATCCTGCCCAGCCTCGGGCACGGCGTCCGCATCGCCGCCGGTCTGGACGGCGAGTGCGCCCGCAAGTAACATTGTTGTCCCGCTCCGGCTTGCTGGGGCGTGGACATAAATTATGAGGGATTCTTTTATAAAAGCAAGGAGTAGATCTATGAAAACCGATCTCATTTCCCGCCGCAGCTTTCTGTCCGTGGTCGGCGCAGTCGGCGCTGCTGCTGCCCTGACCGCCTGCGGCGGCGCTGCTTCCAGCACTGCCTCTTCCGCAGCTGCTTCCGAGGCTGCTGGCGAGAGCGTCGAGCTCATCGTCTTCGCCGCTGCTTCACTGACCGAGACCCTGAACGCCATCGCCCAAGACTACTCTGCCGAGAACCCGGGCGTCACCTTCCGCTTCAACTTTGATTCCTCCGGTACTCTCAAGACCCAGATCCAGGAGGGCGCTGACTGCGACCTCTTCCTCTCTGCCGGTCAGAAGCAGATGAACCAGCTGGACATCACCTCTTCTGCCGACGTAAACACCGACGGTCTGGACTTCGTGGACCCCTCCACCCGTGTGGACCTGCTGGAAAACAAGGTCGTCCTCTGTGTTCCCGAGGGCAGCGACAAGGGCATCGACAGCTTTGATGCTCTGGCCGAGCACCTGAAGGCTCAGGACATCCTGTTCTGCATGGGCAACAGCGATGTGCCTGTGGGCCAGTACACCCAGAAGATCCTGGCCTACTATGACCTCGACGAAGAGGCTCTGGCTGCTGCCGGTGTCATCACCTACGGCTCCAACGTCAAGGAAGTCACCACCCAGATCAGCGAGGGCAGTGTGGACGCCGGTGTCGTCTACTGCACCGACGCTTACAGCGCCGGTCTGACCCCCGTGGACGAGGCCACCGCCGAGATGTGCGGTCAGGTCATCTACCCCGCCGCTGTGCTGAAGGCTGCCCCCAACGCCGAGGCCGCCAGGGAGTTCCTGGCCTATCTGCAGACTGACCGTGCCGCCACCGTGTTCGAGGGCGTGGGCTTCACGGCGATGTAAAAGGTTAAAATCATGGATTGGTATCCCTTATGGAACAGCCTGCGCATCGCGCTCATCAGCTGCGCAGCAGTGTTCTTCCTCGGCATTTTTTCCGCCTATTATATCGCAAAGCTGCCCCGCACCGTCAAGGGCGTGCTGGACGTGGTGCTCACCCTGCCCATGGTGCTGCCGCCCACGGTGGTGGGCTATTTTCTGCTGCTGCTCTTCGGCGCAAAGCGGCCGCTGGGTATCTTCTTCATGGAGCATTTCGGCGTCAAGCTGGTCATGAACTGGTACAGCGCCATCTTTGCGTCCATCGTGGTGGCCTTCCCGCTGATGTACCGCACCGCCCGGGGCGCCTTCGAGAGCTTTGACGAGACGCTGGCCTGGTCGGCCCAGACACTGGGACAGTCCAACGCATGGATATTCTGGCGGGTGCGGATGCCCTGCTGCCGACAGGGCATTCTGGCCGGTACGGTGCTGGCCTTTGCCCGGGCCTTGGGCGAGTACGGTGCTACCAGCATGATAGCGGGCTACACCCCGGGCAAGACGGCCACCATCGCCACCACGGTGTACCAGCTCTGGCGCACCAACGATGAGGCCGGTGCCATGCGGTGGGTGCTGGTGGACATCGTCATCTCTGCTGTGGTGCTGCTGGCTGTGAACCTCCTGGAGAAAAAGCAGAAAGCAGGTGGCCGCGCATGAGCCTGGAAGTACATATCGAGAAAAAGCTGAACGGCTTCACCCTCCGCTCTGACTTCACTGCCGGGAACACTGCCACGGCCATTCTGGGCGCGTCGGGCTGCGGCAAAAGCATGACACTGCGCTGCATCGCGGGCATCGTGAAGCCCGACAAGGGCCGCATCGTGCTGGACGGGCGGGTGCTGTTCGACAGCGAGCAGCACATCGATCTGCCGCCCCAGCAGCGGGGCGTGGGCCTGCTCTTCCAGAACTACGCCCTCTTCCCGAATATGACCGTAGAGCAGAACATCCTCTGCGGCCTGAAAGCCGAAAGGGACAAAGCCGCCCGCAAGGCCCGCTGCGCCGGGATGCTGCGGGCCTTGCGGCTGGAAGAACTGGCCAGCCGCCGCCCGGCAGAGCTTTCCGGCGGACAGCAGCAGCGCACCGCGCTGGCCCGTATTCTGGTGGGCAAACCGAAGATTTTGATGCTGGATGAGCCATTCAGTGCGCTGGACAGCTACCTCCGTGAGGAGGTGGAGGGCGAAGTAGGCAGCCTGCTGGCGGGTTTCGACGGCACAGCCCTGCTTGTCACCCACAACCGGGACGAAGCTTACCGCCTGTGCCGGGACATGATCGTCATGGACGGCGGGCAGGTGCTCCGCACCGGCACCACGAAAGAGGTCTTTGCCGACCCGGGCAGCACCGCTGCGGCCCGGCTGACCGGCTGCAAGAACATCCTGCCCTGCACCCGGGTGGACGCCCACAGCGTCCGCCTCGCAGGCTGTGAGAGTCTGCTGCACCTCGCCGCTGAGGTGCCGGAGGGCTGTACCGCCGTAGGCATCCGCGCCCACGACTTCGCCCCCTGCGCCCCCGGCGCAGAGAACGCCCTGCCGGTGGAGCTTCTCTCGGCCAGCGAGAACCCTTTCGACTGGAACCTCATCTTCCAGCTGCCGGACGGCACCACTCGTCTGTGGTGGAAAGTGAGCAAGACGACCCTCTCCGTAGCCGAACCCGACGCCCCGGCCTGCCTCTCCGCCCTGCCGGAGAGCATCATGGCGCTGGTGGATCATAAGTAAACGTCAAAAGAGCCGGTGCAGATGCACCGGCTCTTGCTCTGTTTTTATGACTCACCGAAGAATTTCTTGGCAATATCGGCACTCTGCTTGGCATCCTTGGCGTACCAGTCCGCGCCGATCTTCTCGGCGTACTCGGGCGTCAGGACAGCGCCGCCCACCATCACCTTGCAGTCGAGCTTTGCCGCATGGAGGGCCGCGATGGTCTCCTCCATGCTCTTGAGGGTGGTGGTCATCAGGGCCGAGAGCCCCACGAGGTGGACATCCTTCTCCCGGACAGTGTCCACCACCGTCTCCACCGGCACATCGCGGCCAAGGTCGATGACCTCGAAGCCGTAGTTCTCGAGGATGACGCGGACGATGTTCTTGCCGATGTCGTGGACATCGCCCTTGACAGTCGCGAGGACGATGCGGCCCTTGCTGGCCCCGGCCCCGCCCCGCTTGGCGATGGCAGTCTTTATCTCTTCAAAGGCGGCCTGTGCGGCGCTGGCGGCCTGTAACAGCTGGGGCAGGAAGAGCTTGCCCTTCTCGTACTTTTCACCCACGACGTCCAGCGCCGGGATGAGGGCCTCGTCCACCAGCGTCAGGGGCTCGTTTTCGTCCAGCAGGGTGTGGGTGCGGGCGGCGGCCTCACCCTTGAGGCCCTTTTCCACCGCCTGCATCAGCGCGGCAAAAGGGCCGCTGTGAGCTGCATCCGCCTCCGTCGGGGTGTTTGACGCCTGGGCCGTCTGGGCCGTCTGGGCCTGCTTCAACGCGGCGCTGGCAGGGACTTTATCGGCATAGCGGGCGATGTAGGCCATGCTCTGCTTATCACGGTTGGTGAGGACGTTGTAAGAGTAGACCGCTGCCATCATCTCTTCGCTGGAAGGATTCATGATGGCGAGGTCGAGGCCCGCGTACATGGCCATGGTGAGGAAGGTGGTGTTCAGGTAGGGGCGGCAGGGCAGGCCGAAGCTGATGTTGGACACACCGAGGATGGTGCGGACGCCCAGCTCCGTCTTGCAGCGGGCCAGCGCCTCCACGGTGGCCAGAACGTCCTGCTGCTGGGCGCTGGCGGTGAGGGTCAGGCAGTCGATATAAATATCTTCCCGGGGGATGCCGTGGGCCAGCGCCGCGTCCACCACCCGCTTTGCGATCTCAAACCGGGCGTCGGCGCTGGGCTGGATGCCCCGCTCGTCGATGGCAAGGCCGACGACGGCCGCGCCGTACTTTTTGCAGAGGGGCAGGACACGCTCCAGCACTTCGGTCTCGCCGTTCACCGAGTTGACGATGGGCTTGCCGTTGTAGACCCGCAGGCCCCGCTCGAGGGCGTCTGCGTGGGAGGAATCCAGCTGCAAGGGCAGGCTGACGACACTTTGTAAAGCCTTCACCACCTGCTCCATGACGGCGGGCTCGTCCACGCCGGGCGCGCCCACGTTGACGTCCAGCACCTGCGCTCCGGCCTCGGACTGGCTGACGGCCTGCTCGAGGATGTAGTTCATGTCGCCCTCGCGCAGGGCCTGCTGGAACCGCTTTTTGCCGGTGGGGTTGATGCGCTCGCCCACCACGGTGATGCCGTCCACGGTGACGAAGTCCATCGGCGAGCAGAGCACCGAGGGCATGGCGTGGGCGGGGCGGCCCGGCTTGCAGTCGGCGAAGACGCCGTTCAGCAGCTTGATGAAATCGGGGGTGGTGCCGCAGCAGCCGCCCGCCGCAAAGAGCTTCAAATCGCGGTAGGGCTTCATCTCCATGGCAAAGAGCTGGGGCGTGATGTCGTAGCCGCTGCCGTCGGCGCGGGGCAGGCCCGCATTCGGCTTGACAAAGACCGGGAAATCGCCGGGCAGAGCCTCGGCCAGCCGCTTTGCCATGGGGAAAATTTCTTTCGGGCCGAGGGAGCAGTTGATGCCCACAGCGTTGGCCCCGAGGCCCCGGGCCGTGACGGCGAAGCTCTCGACGGTGCAGCCGGTGAAGGTGCGCCCGCCTGCCTCAAAGCTCATGCTGGCGAGGATGGGCAGGTCACAGTTCTCTTTCGCGGCCAGCAGGGCAGCTTTCAGCTCGTACAGGTCGGTGAAGGTCTCAAAGAAGACGAGATCGGCCCCGGCGGCGACACCCGCCCGGACGATGCGGCCATACTCAGCCACGGCGTCTTCAAAAGCCAGCGTGCCGTTAGGCTCCAGCAGTTCGCCCAGCGGGCCGACGTCCAGCGCGGCCAGTGCGCCGTAGGGGGCGCAGGCCCGCTTGCAGTTGGCGATGCCCGCCGCAATGATCTCTTCCAGCGTGTATTCGCTGCCCGCCAGCTTATGGGCCGACGCGCCGAAGGTGTTGGCATTGATGATGCGGCTGCCTGCGGCGGCGTACCGGCTGTGGATGCTCTCGATGAGCTGTGGGTCGGTGATGTTCAGTTCCTCAGGCCGTGCGCCCAGTTTCAGGCCCGCCGCCTGCAGCATGGTACCCATGCCGCCGTCGAGGAGGATGGTATTCGGCTGGATAAACAGTTCATTCGCTTGCACAGGTCTTGCCCCTCTTTCTATATTCGCACCGCGTGTTCAGCACGCAGTGTCCACACCCGGCAAGACGTCCTTTCACCGGATGGTCGCTCAGGCCCAGCAGAGCGGTCACGCTCTTGCGGGGCGTCATCAGATCATTTTCGGTCACGCAGAGCCCGGCCCGGCGGGCGGTGTCCAGTGCCGCCGCCACCAGCGGCTGCACCCCGATGGGCCAGTCGCCGTAGCCCGGCGAGAAACGGCCCGTGAGGTACTTGTCCTGCTCTGCGGCCCACTGCCGCAGCTCGGCCTCGGCGGCGTCCGCAGCCTGTTCGGCCAGCACAGAGCCGATGGCGTCCGACGCCACACCGGCGGCGATGTCGCCCACACCGGCCCGGCGTATCTGTCCGTCCACGCCGGGGCCGACTGTCACGGCCAGAAGCACGGCCTCACTGCACCCTTCCAGATGCCGGAAGATGTCCTCCCCCTTCAAAATACCGGCCTGCGTGAGGCTCTCCACGTCGGCCTCGAGCCAGACAGCCCGGGGCGTGGCGGCGGCGAGAAGGGGCGCAGCGCACTTTTCCAGAAGGGTGAGGGTAGCGCTGTCAGCCTCGCCCCGCGCGCCGAAATACCGCGCGGCCTGCCGGATGTCGATGGACTCCGGCTTTGCTAAATTCAGGGGTCTGCTGGGGCCGATAGGCATTTTCCGCCGCCTCCTTCTTTTGAATAAAGTATGATAAGTATACCGCACCGGTAGGCTAAAATCAACACAAAAGCCCCTCCCTCAGCATTTTTGCCGTGGGAGGGGCCTTATTATATGATCTTTCCTTTCAGCCTCCCCTTGATAGGGGAGGTGGCACGGCGTCAGCCGTGACGGAGAGGTTTATCAGCGGATGTCCCTGACCGACACCGCCTGTTACTTCAAAAACTTGTGGACAGCGCGGGCGACGATGCCGCCCAGGATGCCGGAGACAAGGAACTCGGCCACGCCCTGCACGCCGACCAGAAGGACGACGAACATCAGAGGGTTGGCTGCGCCCTTGACGGACACGAGGTTCTGGACGTAATCGCAGCCGTAGAAGGCCAGCACGATGTAGCCCATGAAGAACAGGGTGTTGAGGGCCGGGGCGCACATGGCGCTGACAAGGTAGCTCCAGGTGCCGGGCTTATCGAAATTCTTGACAGCGTTGAAGATAAGGCCGACGCACACGCCCATCAGCACACGCATACCCACGCAGAGGATGAAGGTGTTGACGGGGCTGACCTGGAACAGCGCACCAGTCATGGCAGAAGCGCCGGTGACGGCGTCATAGAAGCTCACGGCGCCGAACACGCCGCCGAGGATAGCGCCTGCGGCGGGACCCATGGTGATGGCACCCACGGCGATCGGCAGGGTCAAAAAGCTCATGTAAAGCGGGCCTACAGGGACACTGCCCAAGCCGACGGCCTTCATGACCAGCTCAATGGCGACCAGCAGTGCCAGCCGGGTGAGGGTGCGAATGTCATTCTTTTTCATAATTCAGTTTTCCTCCTTGCTGCCGTTCCGCCCTAAATTGTCGGATACGGCGCAAACCTGCCCGTGAAACACACGGGGTCTTTTGTAGAATACAGTCTGAAATATACGGGATGTTTTGTCAGGGAACTCCCGGGGATAGCATTATAAATCAGTGGTGAAGCGGATGCCCGCATCGCGGCGGGCCGTTTCCAGCACACGGCTGACGGCCACCGAGGTGTCCAGCATCCGGCTGCAAAGCTCCATATCCTCGCTCTCGATGGCACGGGCAAAGGCGTGGAACTCCGCCGCCTGCCGGGGACGGCCTGCGCTGAGGTTGAAGTGTTCTTCCTTGCCCTTATAGGGGTGGAAGGTGACGCCGCCACAGAAGTTGGCGGTGGATTTCTGGAGCAGATACCCCTTGGTACCCTGAATGATGTACCGGGCCGGGGAACTGCTGTCCTTGACATTGATGCTCACGGCCTTGAAGCTGCGATACTCCATCGTCAGCACGCCGCTGGTGTCGATGCCCCGGGTGATGTTGGCCGCATAGTGGACCTTGTTGGGCGAGCCGAAGAGGCCCACCACATAGCTGACATTGTAGACGCCCAGGTCCATCAGCGCACCGCCGGCGCAGGCCGGGTCAAAGGACGGCCAGACCTTGCCGGCGCAGAAATCATGATACCGGCTGGAATACTGGCTGAAATTACACTGCACCATCGTGACGGCGCCTACCTTGGGCAGCACTTCACGGATCTTGGCGTAGTTGTCCTGATACTGCGTGGTGACAGCCTCGAAGAGGAAGAGCTTTTTGCTCCGGGCCAGCTCGGCCAGCTCTTCGGCCAGTGCCGCCGTGGGGGCCATCGGCTTTTCGACGATGACGTGGCGGCCCGCTTCCAGAGCGGCACGGGTATATTTTACGTGCAGGATATTCGGTACGGCGATATACACAACGTCCACCCAGCTCAGCAGTTCGTCGTAGCTGGTGGTGTGGCGCGGCACACCGTACTGGTCGCAGAGGGCCTGTGCTGCACCGGCGCTCCGCTCCGTGCTGCAAAGGCCCTCGACCTTGAAGGGACTTTCCGGCCCGGTGAGCCAGGGCAGGAACTCCCGGACGATCATGCCTGCGCCGAGAATGCCTAATTTCATCATAAGGTCTCTCCTTTCAGGGCTCAGCCCGCTTTGGCCTCATCGTCCCGGCGGGGACGGCGGTTATTGTGGCTGCGGCGGCGGGGGCTGCTGCCGTTGTTGTAAGGGCGTCTGCCTGCCGGGCGGGGACGGCGGTGCTCACCGTCGCTGCGCGGCTCGTGGTAACGCTCATGCTGCGGCGCATTGAGATGGTAAAGGAGAGCCAGCCCCTTCAGCAGCAGCTCGGGGTCATAGGTGAGCGGGTGACGGCAGAGCGGAATGACATACTTTGCCAGACCGCCAGTTACCACCAGCGTGGCCGGACGGCCCAGTTCTTCCTCGATGCGCTGAGTGATGCCGTCCAGCAGGACAGCCGTCCCCAGCACAGAGCCGGAGAGCATACACTTCTCGGTATCGACGCCGATCGCGCTTTTGGGCGAAGAAAGATGTACCTGCGGCAGCTGGGCGCACCGCTCCCCCAGCGCCCGCAGACCAGTGGAAAGTCCGGGGCAGATGACGCCGCCCCGGAAGACCTTGTTCTCATCTATCACGTTGAACGTGGTGGCGGTGCCGAGGTCTACCGTGACCACCGGCAGGGGGAAGTTCGCCGCCGCGTAGGCCGCATCCACAAGGCGGTCTTTGCCGACAGCGTGGGGGTCAGGCACCCCCATCGTGAGGCCGGTGCGGATGTCGGGCGAGACGATGACCGGCTTTTTGCCGGTGTAGTGGCGGGCGCACTCGGCCAGCGCCCCCGTGATCTGGGGGACGACGCTGGTGAGGACAGCGCCCTCGAAGCGGATGGGCTTTTCCGGGTGTCTCCGATGAGAGAACACCTTTTCCATCTCGGCACGGTACTCCGCCGCTGTGCGGGTGCGCACCGTGTCCATGTGGGCCACAAAGCATACACGTCCGTCCCGGATGCCCCCGAGGGCGACGGTGGTGTTGCCTATGTCAATGGCTAAAATCATAATTCAGTTCCTCGCAGGGTCGAACCTCTCCGTCATCGCTGTGCGATGCCGCCTCTCCTACCGAGGGGAGGCCTTGGCATATCGTAAAGCCCCATCTCTTCGCCAGAGGCTCCCCTACCAGGGGAGCTGGCGCGAAGCGCCTGAGAGGTTGTATGGAGACGGGCCTGCCCGTGAGCCGCAGGCTTGACAGAGAGCTTTTTTGTATAAGTCAAGCTGTATTTTACCGCATTTTGGGCCAAGATACAACCCCAATCAAAGATTTTGTTGTGCTCTGGGCCGTTTTGCATTATACTGTAGTTATATTATCCCTATTTATAGGAGGTATTTTGGATGGATCTGAAGGGAAAATGCGTCCTTCTGGGCGTCAGCGGCGGCATTGCCGCCTATAAAATGGCCAACGTGGCCAGCGCACTGCGCAAGCTGGGGGCCGACGTGGAGGTCATTATGACCAAAAACGCCACCCAGTTCATCACCCCTATCACGTTCGAGACCCTGACAGGCCACAAGTGCATGGTAGACACCTTCGACCGGGATTTCAAGTTCGAAGTCACCCACATCTCGCTGGCAAAGAAGGCCGACGTCATCCTCGTGGCCCCGGCCACCGCCAACGTCATTGCCAAGATGGCTCACGGCATCGCCGACGATATGCTTACCACCGTCGTTCTCGCGGCCAAGTGTCCCAAGCTCGTCTCCCCTGCCATGAACACCGGGATGCTGGAGAACCCCATCACCCAGGACAACATCGCCACACTGGAAAAGTACGGCTTCACGGTCATCCCCTCCGAGAGCGGCGTGCTGGCCTGCAAGGACGTGGGCAGCGGACGCCTGCCGAAAGAGGAAGTCCTGCTGGACTACATCTTCCGCGCCATCGCAAAGCCGAAGGACCTCGCCGGCCTGCGCATTGCCGTCACGGCCGGCCCCACCCAGGAGCCGCTGGACCCTGTGCGTTACCTGACCAACCACTCCACCGGCAAGATGGGCTATGCCGTGGCCCGTGCCGCCGCGATGCGGGGTGCCGAAGTCACCCTCATCCATGGCCCGACGGCCCTGCAGCCGGTGCGGTTCACCGAGGATGTCCCCATCACGACAGCCCAGCAGATGTACGAGGCTGTGACCAGCCGCTTCGACGAGATGGACGTTCTGGTCATGGCCGCTGCCGTGGCCGATTACCGCCCCGCCGCCGTGGCCGACGACAAGATCAAGAAGAAGGACGGCGACCTCTCCATCGCCGTGGAGCGGACGCCCGACATCCTCGGCACCATCGGCCCCAAAAAGAAGGGCCAGTTCCTCTGCGGCTTCTCGATGGAGACGCGGGATATGCTGGCCAACTCCTTGGCCAAGCTCGAGAAAAAGAACCTCGACATGGTGGTGGCCAACAATCTGAAGGTAGCCGGTGCCGGGTTTGGCGTGGATACCAATGTTGTCACCTTCATCACGCCGGACGGCGCCCGTGAGCTGCCCCTGATGAGCAAGGATGATGTGGCGGATGCCATTCTGGATGAGATTTTAGCACGAAAGAGCAAGTGATCGTGCTGAAAGAAGTTCTGTTCTTCTGTCGAAAACTATGATATAATCGAATCGCCGTCCTTACCACTCCATTCCATTTGGAAGGGAGGTGATTCCGAATGAACAGTATTTTCTCATTTATGCTGTCTGTCGCAGCAGGTGTGGTTGCAAACTACATCTACAAGTGGCTTGGCAGATGGTTCAACAAGGACTGTAAGCACTAAATAATAAGACCCCTTCCCGGAGCTAGCACCTCCGAGAAGGGGTCTTATTATTTGCGATTCCAAATGAACAGCATTTGATTTTCTCGTTTATAAGTATACGCAGTTTTCTAAAAAAGTCAAGCGCCTCGCAGAAAATTTACAATGCTGTAAATATTACTGTACCACGCAAAAAGTGCTCTGCCGGCCGGCAGAGCACTTTTCCGTTATACAGAGATTTACTTGGTGCCGTAGATACGGTCGCCTGCGTCGCCCAGGCCGGGGACGATGTAGCCGTTCTCGTTCAGGTGGTCATCCTGTGCGCCGAGGTAGATGTCCACATCGGGATGTGCCTCGTGCAGGGCCTTGATGCCTTCCGGAGCAGCGATGAGGCCGATGAACTTGATGTGCTTTGCGCCGTGCTTCTTGATCTGGGTGATGGCGTCGATGGCGCTGCCGCCGGTAGCCAGCATGGGATCCAGCACCAGAACGTCACGCTCGGCGATATCCTGCGGCAGCTTGCAGAAGTACTCCACGGGCTGCAGGGTCTCCTCGTCGCGGTACAGGCCGATGAAGCCGACCTTAGCGGCGGGCAGCAGGGTCAGCATACCATCCAGCATACCCATGCCGGCGCGGAGGATCGGCACCAGCGCCAGCTTGCGGCCTGCCAGCACCTTGGTCTTTGCCATGGTGATGGGAGTCTCGATCTCCACCTCTTCCAGAGGCAGGTCACGGGTAGCCTCATAGCACAGCAGAGTGGCGATCTCGCCCACGAGGTCACGGAACTCCTTGGTGCCGGTCTGCTTGTTGCGCAGAATGCTCAGTTTGTGCTGCAGCAGCGGATGCTCAACGATCATAGGGGTCATAATACACTCTCCTTATATTGTGAATAGATATTGGAATACTAAGGTTTACCGATTCTCGATCGCCATCAGCTTTGCGATGCGCTTCTCGTGGCGGCCGCCCTCGAACTCGGTGTTGAGGAAGATGTCTACCAGCTGGCAGGCGAGGCCGGGGCCGACGACGCGGCCGCCCATGCACAGGGCGTTGGCGTCGTTGTGGCGGCGGGTATACTCGCAGCTGAAGCTGTCAGAGCAGCAGCAGGCGCGGATGCCCTTGACCTTGTTTGCGGCCATGCTGATGCCCACACCGGTACCGCAGAACAGCAGCGCCTTGCTGCACTGGCCGCTCACCACGGCGTCGCAGGCAGGCAGAGCCATGTCAGGGTAATCCACGCTGGCAGTGCTGTGGGTGCCGAAGTCGATGTACTCCAACCCCAGCTCGTCCAGATGGGCCTTAACGGCCTCTTTCAGTTCAAATCCGCCGTGGTCGGCGGCAAGTGCGATGGGTTTCGTCATTGGTGTTGATCCTTTCCCTTTGCAGTATCTTCCGGTATTTCGGTACGGGCAGCTTCTGCGGCCAGACGCTCGGCCCGCTCCCGCTCGGCCTGGCTCAGCCGGTGATAATCCGGCAGCAGAGCCTCGGGCAGGACGGCTTCGCCCCGCTGGGCCATCTGCTCTGCCACATAGGCCACCGCAGCGGCACGGCCATTGCGGAGAGCTGGCGGTACACAGAGCACGCCCGGGACATTGTCATATTTATTATAGCACAGAGCCGCGCCATCACCAACAAAAAACAGAGGCTTTTTGCAATTTTCTACAAACTCGGCCAGGTCGGCCACAGCGCGGGCATCGTCGTCCATCAGACGCTCGTGGGTCTCAAGGTCGAAAGCCGCGCTGTACACCTGCCCACGGCGGGCATCCAGCGCACAGAGCACGGTGCCGCAGCCGGTGTGGGCCGCCGCCAGCGCTTCCAGCGTGGACACCGGGGCGCAGAGCGTCTCCCGGGGGAAGGCCAGCCCCTTCACCGCCGCCAGCCCGATGCGCAGGCCGGTAAAGCTGCCGGGGCCGGCATTGACGCCGTAGAGGTCGATGTCCTTGCAGCCCATGCCGCAGAACTTGAGACAGTTGTCGATGAGGGGCATCAGGGTCTCGCTGTGGGTCATGCCCGCATCGAGATAGCACTCGTAGAGCAGGCGGTCATCCTGCAGCAGGGCCACGCCCACGGTCTTGCCCGCCGTATCCACGGCTAAGATGTTCATACTTCCACCCCCTCGATGGTGATGCGGCGGGTGGTGTCGTCCACCCGCTCGATGTTGATGTGGATAGGGTCTTCCAGCGCCAGCAGGTCGGCGAAGTTCTCGCTCCACTCTGCCGCCACCACAGCGCCCTCATCCAGATAGTCGTAGAACCCTGCCGCGCACAAATCGTTCTCCGTGGAGATGCGGTACAAATCAAAGTGCGCGAAAGGCCGCGGCCCGCGGTAATAGTTCACGATGGCGAACGTCGGGCTGCTGACCGGGTCGGTGCAGCCGAGACCTCTGGCAATGCCCTCGCAGAAGGCCGTCTTGCCCGCGCCAAGCCCGCCGGTAAAGGCGATGAGCGCCCCGGGCGCAAGATGCTGCGCCACCTGCGCCCCCAGTGCCACCGTCTCCTCGCGGGAGTGGGTGATAAATTCAGACATGGGTATCCTACCTCATATGCGTTTCTATAAAAAAGGGACGGCAGAGTCCTGCCGTCCTGTTCTGCCGTCCCTTAGTATAAACTATTTCTGTCAAAAGTGCAACGCTCAGGCCGCGCTTTCGAGCACATCGGCCAGCATATCTTCCGCGGCCTCCGCGCGTTCCTCGAGCGAGAAGTTTTCCGGCACATTCAGTCGGGCGTCCTCGTCTCCGTAGAGCACCAGATACGCTGCTGCGGCGTGGGGGCGGCGTCCGCCCTGCTCCGTATACCAGATGATGTCGTTCTCGCCGTAGGTATCCTTCGCGTGGGCCAGCGCCCTGCCGATGGTCTGTCCCATCGCAAGATGGTTGACGGTATCCCAGAGCATACTGCGGGAATAGACCGTGTAGACGTTGTTCACATAGCCCAGCACAGTCCGTGCGCCGCCCGCCAGCAGCGCTTCGGCCATCGACTCATCCACGCTGTTCGTGACGCCCAGGAACTCACAGGTCTCGGAGTAGATGATGGTATTGCTGAGCTGGCCCGAGCGGTACGCATTGCGGAAGAAATCCGCTGTGACGCAGTAAAGGCCGTTGAGCTTGATGATGCGGTGAGCCAGCAGGTCAAAGCCGTAGATGATGTCTTTATACAGCGTGGACGCTTCTGTCAGCAGGATGATGGGTTCGGTCCGGGTGTGCTTCCGGAAAGTACCGTAGCTGTAAGTATAGTAGGCACCGTGGGCGCTCAGGATGCACAGATCATATTTGTTCATCCGGCGCAGGTCCGACAGGGTCACCCGGGTGTTCATCATCGTGCGAAGGCCCATGCCTTCCCAGAAGCCCTGCATATAGGAATAATACGGAAAGCGGGAGCTGTTCACCGTATTATCGAAGGCATAATAAATGGCGGCACGGCCGATCGCCTCAGGCAGAGCGTTCTCCCGGTACTGCCGGGCCTCCACAGCCTGCCGGACATCGTCGGTCAGGGGCATCTCGGTGCAGGGAGCTCGCTGAGCAATGTCCCTCGGGGCGCGCAGGCCGTTGTCTCCGGCGTCAAAGGTCATCTCGTCCAGCTCGTCGGGCAGAGTGAGCAGGATGCCGCCCAGTACGCCGCAGCGGTAGGTAAAGCTGACTATCCCGTTTTCCTCGTCGGTGCGGATGGAGTCCCGGCGCACCAGCCCCTTCCGGGCCAGTTCATCCAGCTCCGCAAGGGCCGAGGTGAGCCTTTCTTCCCGGGACATCTGCTCGTATTCGTCGCTGCCGGTCAGGGCCGTCACAGCGGCGTCTGCCTGCTGCATCTCGGCGGCATCGCCCGTGGTGAGGGTAGACTTTGCCGTATCCTGCACCTCGCCCGCTCCGTCTGCCGCCCATGCGGCGGGAGCCAGCACAGCCGTCAGCACCAGTGCCAGTGCGCAGACCGCGCACAAAATTCGATGGCGTTGTTCCTTCATGTAAAAACTGTTCCTCCAAGAACGCCGGGGACCGGCCATTTACCGCCCCGGTACGTTTCATTTTAGAGGGCATATCGGCCTTTGTCAAGCGTTCTGCGCCGATTTTGCAAAGCTGTCACAACCGGCCATCTTGCGCGCCTCTCTCCCCTGCTGTATAATAAGGTATATTGGGGGATTATGCCCGGCTGTGAGGCGGGGTTTTGAGGAAGCTGTTTTCGTAAGCGGAGTGCAACGCTCAGAAAACGGCTTCCTAAGGATACAGAAAGGTGGTGCTTTTTTGGAAAGCATTCAGCGATATTGGAAACGGACAGACAAGATGTACCTGCTGCTCTGCCTGTTCAGCAGCGCGATGGCGGTACTGGCGCTGTCGTCGTGGGCGGCGAAGCAGGGCAGCGGCTTTGCCGTGGATGAGCTCACCGGCCAGATCACCGGCATCGGCGACTACCGCCGGGCCGTGGTGCAGGCGGGGGCAGCGGCCATCGGCATCCTGGTGGCCATCCTTCTGTCCAACATCGACTACCGCAGCCTCGTCAATGTCTGGCCTGTCCATGTGGTGCTCACATGGGGCCTCGTGCTGCCCACGCTGGTCATCCGCAATGTGACCATCGGCCCGCTGACCATCGGCTACAACGCGGGCGACACCGACAACTATTCCTGGTACAAACTGGGCGGCTTCACTTTCCAGCCTACCGAGCTGGCAAAGATAAGCTTCATCCTTACCTTCGCCATGCATCTGAACAATGTCCGCAGCCGCCTCAATGAGCCGAAAGAGCTGGGCAAGCTGCTGCTCCATCTCTTCGTGCCGATCGGCATCATCCATATCCAGGGTGACGACGGTACGGCCATCATCTACGGCATCATCGGCTGCTGTATGCTCTTTGCCGCCGGGCTGAGCTGGAAGTATATCATCGGGGCCTTCGCTGCCCTCGCAGCGGCGGCAGCGGCGGCCTTCGCCTTCTTCAGCGACAAGATCGGCAAGGGCTACCAGTGGTACCGCATCCTTGCGGTCATCGACCCCAACAACGAGACGGGCTGGGCGCCCAGCGAGACGATCTGGAAGAACATTGTCTACCAGCAGCAGCGGGGCGAGATCGCCATCGGCTCGGGCGGCATCTTCGGCAACGGCTTCTTCGATGGCCGCTACTACAGCGTCCCCAACGCCCACAATGACTTCATCTTCAGCTGGATCGGCAACGCGGCAGGCTTCGTGGGCTGCTGCGTGGTGCTGGGCGTGCTGCTGGCCATCATCATCAAGACCTTCGCCACCGGAGCGTGCAGCGAGGATATGCTGGGCTCCTTCATCTGCGCCGGCATCGGCGGCGCGTTCATGGCCCAGATATTCGTCAACGTCGGCATGAACCTCCGCCTCCTGCCGGTCATCGGCGTCACCCTGCCCTTCTACTCGGCGGGCGGCAGCTCGGTGCTCATGCTGTATATCTGCGTGGGGCTGGTGCTGTCGGTGTATATGCACAATACGAAAAAACTGTTTGGTTAAGTCTCTCTCAGAACAGGCGCTGTCGTTCAGCGCCTGTTTTTGTTTTCCGGCCAGATCTCCAAAAGTCTTGCAACACGACAGAAGTCGTGATAGAATATTCAGGTATTTTATCTATATTCTTTTGACTTTTTCAGGAGGTCCCATGAAGCATCAATCTCTCTCCAAAGTCCTCAAGCGTCTCGCCTGCGTGCTGGCGGCGCTGGTCATCGCGCTGGCTGTCGCCGTGTTCGCCCTCTGGCACAACGAGCTGGCCACCCTCTCGTCCCTCAAAAAGCTCTCTGACCGCGACGAAGCCCACCGTGACGGTGCAGTTTACCAGCTCAACGTCTCGGGCGGCTACTACTTCGACGATTTCCTGGCCCAGGGCGGCGCATCCACTGACTCTGAGCTCATCTCTTTCATCACCCAGAGCATCACCAAGGGCATCATCCCCATGAACATCAAGACCAGCACCATCGCCTGCTCGGCCTTTACCGCAGACACCCAGAGCGGCGACCGGGTCTTTGGCCGCAACTACGACTTCTCGGCCACCAACACCGCCATCGTCTACACGAACCCCGGTAAGGGTCGTCACGCCTCCTACTCCACCATCGACCTGAGCTTCCTCGGCCTCGACAAGGACAAGGATGTAGAGAGCCTCGGCCAGAAAATCCTGACCCTCGCGGCCCCCTATGTGCCGTTGGACGGCGTCAACGACGCCGGTGTGGCCTGCGGCATCTTCATGTCCTATCAGGGCGAGGGCAAAGGCACCCCCACCGACACCCAGACCGACAAGCCCGACCTCACCTCCACCACCCTGCTCCGGCTCATCCTCGACTACGCCGACTCGGTGGAGGACGCTGTGGCGCTGGCCCAGCAGTACGACCTTCACGACTCGGCAAGCAGCTGCTTCCACTACATGGTGGCCGACTCCACCGGCCGCAGCGCCGTCCTCGAGTGGGTAGGTGCTGATGCCGACCACGACGCCGACGGCTCTCAGCGTCAGCTGAACGTCCTCTGGAACGACACCGACGCCCTCTCCGATTCCTCCGACTGGCAGGTGGTGACCAACTTTATCAAGACCTCCGGCTACTACGACGGTACTACCGTCGAGATGAAGGGCCTTGACCGCTACGAGCACCTTGCGGCTGCCCTGCGCCAGACCAACGGCGTCGTGGCTGACAAGAACGCTGCCATGGACCTGCTGGCTTCGGTGGGCCGCCGCACCTGGAACAACGACGACTCCAACAGCAACACCGTCCACAGCGTGGTCTACGATCTGACTGATAAGTCTGTTCTCTGGGTAGGCAATGAGCACTACGGCGAGGATGGATATACATTTGAGTTTCAGCTTGCTTCGTAAATTTATATAAAGGGCCTGGCGGTGTGAGCCCTCTGTTTCATCCTGTGCCCCCTCCCGGTGTTCTCCGGGAGGGGGCTTTTTTGTCCAACTTCCGGCGTATAGCCCCGTCAAATTCCCCTGGTTTTATCCGATTTTTTAGATAAAACGATGATTTTCTGAAAGCCTCTTGACATCATGCGGGGGGGGGGTATAATGATTTGAACCTCCGCATACGGACGGGGGAAATATTTTGTTCAACACTGGATAAGGAGGACTTCTATATGAAACCCGTCAAAAAGATCCTTGCCCTCATCCTTGCAGGCGTCATGGCTCTGGCCCTGCTCACCGGATGCGGCAAGGCAGCGTCTCTGAACCGTACTATGGCTGAAGGTATGGGAGACTATCTGAATTATCTGCGCTCCCACTACGGAAACCCTGATCCCGTCTCGGTGAGCTATCAGGTCCCCGAGCTTGGCCGTAATATTGCCCCCCTGTTTGATGAAAACTGGGTCAAGTATGACGAGAACAATGAATGGTATGTCCTTAATGAGGATCACATGATCAATGGCAAGAGCATCAAAGACACTCTGACGGACATCATGAGCCCCTATGAGTCTGCTACCAGCATCACTCTCCTTATAACGGACGTCACCGATACGAAAACCCCCTTCATGGAAACCTCGGCTTTGCTCAGCTCGTCGTTAGGATGCCTCGTCAAAGGAAACATGAATGAATCTCTCCTCACCGCCACCAACGTGAGAATTGCCGTTGTCCACAAAAACGTCAATGGCCATACCTACGCCCTTGGTGTGATCATTACGGAGGAGTAAATCTCCCCCTGCCCCGGAGCCCTGCGGCCCGGGGCTTTTTGCACCCCCGGTCAAAACAAAAAAGCATCCCCTGCAGCCTTTCCGGCTATTGCCCGGCCGGGCCCTGCAGGGGATGCTTTGGTGTTGCAGAAAATGCGCCTTACTTCAGCACTGCGCCGAGGTTTGCGCTGGTGACCATACGGGCGTAGCGGCTGAGCCAGCCGGTCTTGATGTTGGGCTCGGGAGCGACATACTTTGCCTTGCGCTCCGCCAGCACCTCATCCGAAACTTCCAGCGTGATGCTGGCGTTGGGGATGTCGATGTGGATGGTATCGCCTTCCTCAACAAGGCCGATGGGGCCGCCGGAAGCGGCCTCCGGGCTGACGTGGCCAATGGCAGCGCCGCGGGAAGCGCCGGAGAAGCGGCCATCGGTGATGAGGGCCACGGTCTTGTCCAGCTTCATGCCGGCCAGAGCGGAGGTGGGGTTGAGCATCTCACGCATACCGGGGCCGCCCTTGGGGCCTTCGTAGCGGATGACCACCACGTCGCCCGGGACGATCTTGCCCGCATAGATGGCGGCGATGGCCGTTTCCTCGCTGTTGAAGACGCGGGCCGGGCCGGAGTGCTCCTGCATCTCGGGGGCCACGGCGCTGCGCTTGACGACGCAGCCATCGGGGGCGATGTTGCCCCACAAAATCTGCAGACCACCGGTCTGAGAATAGGGATCATCGATGGGACGGATGGCCTTGTCGTTCAGGATGTGAGCGCCCTTGATGTTCTCGCCGAGGGTCTTGCCGGTGACGGTGGGGACATCGAGGTCCAGCAGACCCTTCTTGGCCAGCTCTGCCTGCACGGCAGGGATGCCGCCGGCGGCGTAGAGGTCGGGCATGTGGGTGGGGCCTGCGGGGGCCAGATGGCAGAGGTTCGGGGTCTTGGCGCTTATCTCATTGAAAAGCTTCAGATCGATCGGCACACCGGCCTCGTAGGCGATGGCCAGCAGGTGCAGAACGGTATTGGTGGAGCAGCCCAGCGCCATATCGCAGGTCAGCGCATTGCGGATGGAGCGCTCGTTGATGATCTGGCGGGCGGTGATACCCTTCTTCACCATATCCATGACGGCCATACCGGCGTGTTTTGCCAGCTGCAGCCGCTTGGAGTAGACGGCGGGGATGGTGCCGTTGCCGGGCAGTGCGATGCCGATGGCCTCGCACAGGCAGTTCATGCTGTTGGCGGTGTACATGCCGGAGCAGCTGCCGCAGCTGGGGCAGCAGTTGCAGGTGCAGTCTTCCAGCTGCTCGTCGGTGATCATACCGGCCTTATAAGCGCCCACGGCCTCGAACATCTTGGAAAGGCTGACTTCCTCGCCGCCGTAGGTGCCGGCCAGCATGGGGCCGCCGGAGCAGACCACGGCAGACACATCCATGCGGACAGCGGCCATGACCATGCCGGGAACGATCTTATCGCAGTTGGGCACCAGAACCAGGCCGTCCAGCTGGTGGGCCATAAACATGGTCTCCACACTGTCGCAGATCAGCTCGCGGGAGGCGAGGGAGTACTTCATGCCGATATGGCCCATGGCAATGCCATCGCAGATACCGATTGCAGGGAATTCGATTGGAGTTCCGCCAGCAGCTAAAATACCATGTTTAACAGCTTTGGCAATCTGGTCGAGGTGCATATGTCCGGGGATTATTTCGTTTTGGGCGTTAACTACGCCGATAAGCGGTTTTTTTAAGTCTTCTTCGGTGTAACCCATCGCATAAAATAAAGAGCGGTGAGCTGCTCTGGTTGAACCAAGCTTTACTTCTTCGCTACGCATAATTTTAATAACCTCTTTCCCTTAAATGTCTCTTTTATCTGTCTGTCTATCCAAGTATAAGGATATTAAAAAAATTTTACGGTATTTTACGAAAAATGTCAATTTAACAGATAATTGTGTAAGCCATGATTTCACCGTTTTTTTACAGGATAAGGGACTTTTTAGGTAGCCAAGGAACAGAAGATTATTATATAATATAAAAGCAACAGGTTTACATAATAAAATTTAAGTTAAGAGGTGTGATATATGAAAACAAAGATCACTGAGCTTTTAGGAATCAAGTATCCTATCATTCAGGGTGGCATGGCCTGGACTTCAGATGCAAATCTGGCAGCTGCTGTTTCCAATGCCGGCGGCGCTGGTATTATTGCTACAGGTGGCCGCACTGTAGAGTGGACCCGCGATGAAATCCGAAAAGCCAAAGATTTGACCGCTAAACCTTTCGGCGTCAATATCATGCTGATGGCTCCTAATATTGCAGAGATTATTGATGTGGTTTGTGAAGAAAAAGTTGCCTTTGTAACTTTGGGCGCTGGCAATCCTGTTCCTCATATCGAAAAATTTCATGCTGCAGAAATTAAAGTTATTCCTGTAGTTCCAAGTGTCAAATTGGCAAAGCGTGTTGAAGAAGCAGGTGTTGATGCCATGGTCATCGAAGGTATGGAGGGTGGCGGGCATATAGGTCAGCAAACTACTATGGCTTTAATGACAAACGTACTGCCGCTAATCAAAAAAGTACCGGTTTTGGTAGCAGGTGGTATTTCAGATGGACGTGGAATTGCGGCAGCGCTTATGATGGGGGCTGACGGT
>ERZ773111.475-NODE-475-length-27155-cov-22.495720_pt1 | contig 27155 bp, 41 predicted proteins | sample MGYA00580567_ERZ773111 | MGnify/ENA primary metagenome ERZ773111 (study PRJEB29015, sample SAMEA2737875) | human gut metagenome | biome: human gut; feature: human-associated habitat; material: faeces | place: China | collected 2012 ...
CCATCACGGAAGCGGAGTACAACGCAAAGAAATCTCAGTTGCTTGGCCTGTAAACCTGTTCACAACCATATTATAAAACAGCTGGTTGTTGACATCAATCCCCATTCGAGCACTGTTTTCGGTGGAAAAATCCACAGAAAAATGAGCATTTGCAAGATACGCGCGACATGCACGAGCAATGTGCAAAATATGCACGTTGCTATTCGCGGTTGCAAGGCTGCTGCAAATTTTGCAGCAAGTCAGCGGCCAGCGCCCCGCCGGGCGTACCGGCTGCATTACGCAGGGCTTGCACCTCCGGCAGGGCCTTATCTTGAATGTAAGCGCGAGCAAGGCGCTGCTGCTCCGGGGTCATATCCAAATAGCAGGCCAGCAGGGCACGGGCATGGGTGCGAAAGTGTGACAGCTTTTTCATAACTTATTCCTCCCAGGGTGCAGGGGTGCGTTCGGTGCCGGTCAGGATGCTGGCGGGCATTCCGTCGATGATGGTCGTTTCGGTTTCTTTACCGTTTCTTTGCTCAAAATCCATTTTGTTTTCCCCTTTCTTTTGTGCATATTTATGTCTTATGTTCCAAATTCTACCATGCGCCGTTGGAAAACAAAATACGGATATTTTTTGTCGAATGGCGCAGAAAAAATCTGCGCCATTTTCTGTTAAAAACACGTTGGTTTTACGGGGGTGAAAGTATGAGTTATTTTACGGCAACCCAGATCGGGAAAGCGCTTGCAAAGGCCCGGGTATCTGCCGGCCTGAGCCAAGTGGAGATCGCAAGACGCATCGAAAAGGGTGAGCGGACGGTGCAGAGCTGGGAAAAAGGCTGCACCAGCCCGGACAGCGACGAGATCATGGATTGGTGTACGGCCTGCGGGGCATCCCCCATCGCCGTGTTTATGGAGATGATCCACCCGGAGCTGTACGCGACACCCGATGACGGAAAGACCGACACAGAGCTGGACGCAAAGCTGTGCCGCTTTGTGGTAAACTTGCCACCGCTGACGAAACGACTGCTTCTTTTCGTGCTGAAGGGCAACCATGGCAGCAGCCCGTCCGCTGTGATTTCCGAGGTAGCCGCCAACCTGCACTGCCCACTCAACAACCGGGTCAGCGTGTGCGGAATCATCATCAACCAATACAACTTTGCCCAGAACATGGGATTAGACCCCTGCCCGGACGACCCACAGCCGCCAATAGACGATTTGAAGGTAAATTACAAGGCCGGGCGTGAAGCTTCGGAAAAAGGCGCGCAGGGTTACATCGGGCGAAAAAAGGAGTAAGCTATGAAGTGCATAAGACCATGTTGCCGGAAGGAGATCCCGGATGGCGCTTCTTTTTGTCCGTGGTGCGGGAAGAAACAGCCGGAAGCCGCCCCGCAGCAAAGAAAAAAGCGCCGCCGTCCAAAGGGCAGCGGCAGCGTGTATAAACTGAGTGGGACGCGGGCAAGACCGTATGTTGCACTCACAGCCCGCAGAGATGTTCTGGGCACGTTTGAAACGGCAGGCGAAGCAGTACAAGCGCTGGACGCTTACAACGCCCAGAACACCCCCGCAGCGCGTCTGAAATGCACCTTTGCGGATGCCTATGTCCAATGGAAAGCGCAGCCCAAATTTGACAAGCTTAGCACGGACATGCAAAAGGGGTACGAGCTGGCCTATGCAAAGGCTGCGCCGCTATACGACCGACAATTGCGGGACTTAAAAGCGGCAGATTATCAACAGGTCATTGACGCAATGGTGGAAAAAGGGCTCTCCCGCAGCTCCTGCGAAAAGCAGCGCACGCTTTTCAGCCAGATCTGCGAGTGGGCAATGGCGCAGGACATCATAAACAAAAATTACGCCATGCTGCTGCAGCTCCCGGCGGCTACAGGAAAAGCGGAGCGCACTCTGACTGCAGCCGAGATAGAGCAGATCAGCATCTACCAGAATGACCCAAAATTCGGGCAGACGGCTCAAATCGCCATGGTTTTGCTGTACACCGGTATGCGCATTGATGAACTGCTCTCTATGCGCTGTGAGGACGTTCATCTGAAGGAGCACTATATGCAGGGCGGCGAAAAGACCGAGGCGGGCAAAAACCGCATTATCCCGATTCTTGAACCGATTTACAAGACGGTAGCTTTTTGGATGCTGAACAGCGGGTGCGAATGGCTGATACCATCCAAGGCCGGCACAAAGCTGGACAAACGCAATGTGGCTACAAAATTCCGTGCCCTGATGCAGGAATGCCATATAGAGGGGGTGCACCCGCATACTCTGCGTCATACGGCCAGCAGTAAAATGGTGGAGTGCGGTCTGGAAAAAACCGCTGTGCAGGCAATCCTCGGTCACAAGAATTTCTCCACAACGGCAAACAAGTACGTGTCACACAACGACCCGACATATTTGTTGCGGGAAATGCAGAAGATGAAGTACTGACTTGTTAGATTGTTTGTTAGATTATCACACGTTTTCAGGTGTTTTTGCACGGTTTCAACAAAAAGAAAAGCGTATAGGCGACTTGTTTTTATCGCCTGTACGCTTATTTTTGGAGCTGGTGACAGGAGTTGAACCTGCAACCCACTGATTACAAATCAAATTTATTTAGCGTTTCAACGTGAATAATTATCAATTTGTCAGCTTCCTGTTAGATTATGCATCCCGTGCCAAAACGCTGAATCTTATGTAAAAATAGCACATTCTATGTCTTTTTACAAGTCGCTTATCTTCCGCATCACTAGCTCATACTCTTTCGGGTACACCAGCTTTATTGCCTTCATGTGCTCGTCAAGCACCTGCATCAGACCGCCGAAAGGAACAGAGCTGGCAGCCGTCACAAAGTCGCTTTGCGGTTCCGTTGCCGTGGAGTACGCCGCCCGGTAATCCGTGGGCGGCAATGCCTGGGTCTGCGTTTCACGTGCCTGCTTTTCTTCCAGCTCGTCCCGCACAGTGCAGAGGGCGGCAAGCTTTTCCACGCTCTGCCAGTCCGTTGAACCACATTTCAGCTTGTGAATGTGGGTGTTGATCTCGTCAATGTCCATGCCTGCCGCCCCCTTTCTTATGCGTTGCGCAAGATGTCAGCGGCCCGCTTGTATGCATCGCGCTCTGCGCCGGTGGCCTCCTGCATCATGTCCTCGATGTCAGAGATCATGCGCTCACGGCCATCCGTGCGGGAGTAATGCCCACGAACATAGTGACGGCCTCGGTTGGCATAGCTGCTGCCCCGGTTGTAACCGTTTCCGGCATCGTGGCCGAAAGTCCCGCGCATGTCAGCAGCCCACTCGCCCGCACGACTGTACTCGCCGCCCTCACAGTAATCCTCGATGCGGTGGATGTCCAAAATGATATCCACAATCTCGCCGATCATCTCAACATCACCCGGGGAACGGTTCTTTTTGTTGGTCAGTTCCATGAGCTCGTCGCACATCTCATCCTTCAGATGATTCAGTTTATCCAGCATGACTTTATCTCCTTTCTTATGCTACCCGCTCAACGATCAGGTTGCTGTTTGCAATGCTGACTGCCTGCGTACTGGTATTTTTAACCGCCACGGTCACGCAGCAGCCGCGCGGCACCTCGATGAACGCGGCCACGAAAACGTTGAAGTAATTTTCGACTGCCGCCGGGGTGACAATGGCAGTCGCACTGGTCAGCGACTCACCGCCGACAGCCAGCGCCACGGAAACGGGCCCCACAGTGCCGCCGGTGGGAATGGCGACATTGCCGCCAAAGATTACCTTGAAGCGGGCCCTGCACTGATTGGTCAGACCGCGCAGGGTCACGAGGCCGCTGCCCTCACGGTGCATGATGCAGGCAGGGGCTTTCACCGCGGTCTCGGTCAGGGGAAGGTTTTCACCTGCCGCCACGCTGACGGTGTTAGAGTTGCTAAATTCAGCCATTTTATCGGCTCCTTTCATAATAAAAACGCCGGGACTGCTGCCCCGGCGCTCTGGTTTGCAAAATCAGCTCAGGGGCTGAACAGACTACATACAATTTGCAGTCAGTTGCCGTGATTCGGTTATGCGCAGCCGTTACAGCCGCATCCGGTGCCACAGTTACCGTACTGGTACGGCGCAGGAACCGGGAAGGCAGGAACGGGACGCGGGTTGTAGTAGGCCAGCTGACCGCTCATGTATGCCTTGAGAGTCTCATTCTGCGCCGCCTGGGAAGCTGCAAGCTGTGCTGCGAACAGCTGCTGACCCTGCTCAGCGATCTTTGCGTCCTTTGCCTCGATGCGCTGTGCGGTCAGGGCGTCAAGGATGGCGCGGGCGTTCTGGTTCTGGTTGTCGATGATGTCCCGGGTGGTGTTCTGCACCGTGTTCCGGGTCTCGCAGGACTGGGTGGCCAAATTGTAGTTGACGCCCTGAATGGCAGAGCGGTTCTCGCAGCAGCACTCCTGCTGCTGCATCTGCATGGCAAACAGCTGCTGCATGAACGCCGCCTGCTGGTTTGCGCGGCTGATCTCTGCGGACATAAAGCCGTTGTTCACGGTCTGCTGCACGCCGTTGACAAGCTGCGCCTGCTGGTAGAAGCCATCACACATGCCGTTGTTGATACCATCCATCTTGCGCTCGATGTTGGCAAAATCGGAGGTCAGGACGTAGCCGTCAACGACACCGGCACCGGTGTTGCCATTGCCTCCCCAGTTGCCTCCCCAGCCGCCGCAGAAGGCGAACAGGAACAGGATGATGATCCACCATGCGCCATCATTGCCAAAGCCAAAGCCGTTGCCGCCATTGGTGTTTGCGGGCTGAACAGGCATGGTCAGAACCGCAGAATCGGAAGAAAGAGACATTTTTGTACTCCTTTCGTGTGTTTTGAATGATTTTTATGCTTGAACCGTGGCCACGGTTACGACTTAATGAAGAAACTGCTGAAACTGTTTCGCCATCGCCTGTAATTGGTTCAGCTGGTTTTGTGACATTTTGCCGGATTGCAGCAGCTTTTGCACTTCTGCTTTTGGGTCGCCTTGAAAGTTTGCACGGAACCGCTGGAACTGCTGCATCAGCTGACCAAACTGACCCATAGGGCCGGACATGGCGGGCATACCGCCGCTCAGAACGTTAAAAAGAGGGTTTGACATAATTACTTGGCCTCCGTTTCAGGCTTTGTGGGCTCTTGCTTTTCCAGCGCCGCACAGCGGGCTGCCAGCGCGTTAAACTCTGCCCGGGTGACAAACTCCACGCCAGACTGCTGCGCCGTTTGTGGCGGCGTTTTTGCGGCTGTGGTGCGCTCCTTGTAGTCAAACACCCGGAGGGGAAGCGGCATACCGCTTGCATCGGTGCTTTTGATGTAAAACGCGCTGTTTTCGCTGTCCATCAGGAGCACGCTGTTTCCTGCGGCAACCATGTATGCTTTTGCGCCCTCCTCGCCCTGCACCCAGATGATGGAGGGCGTAGCCTGTGCTGTCTGGGCTGTCGGCTGCTGCATCATGGGAGACTGATAGCCCACTCCCTGCCTGAGTTGAGTGAGGTTGTCCGGCATTGGCTGGCCGTAGTATGTCGGCATCTGATACGCATACGGATTGTAAGGCATCGTTTACTCCTCCTTATACCAGTAGTAAATCGGGCATTCTGCGCCACTGTCCCAGCTGTCCCACCACTCGCCGTCGATCACAGTCAGGACGTGCCCGGAGCAGCCAAGCACATACACGCCGTGCGGGTACTCCCGGGCAAAATCTGCCACGGTGTAACAGGTGGTGCAGTCTGCCTCCACCAAACGGCGCTTAAACCCGCGCTTTTGAAGGTACGCGCCCCATGTGCGGTTTGCGCTAGGCATATCGCCGAGGGCAAATCCGGTCAGCGCCAATCCAATGTAGACCTGCTCCCAGCTCTGCCCTGTGGCAGCCGCTACAGCACGCACGGCGCAATCTCCGACGCTGCTCCCGTGAGGGTTTGGGTTAAATTTGCGCCACATCGGGACCGCCCTCCTTTGCGCCCAGTGTAGCAGAGCCGCCCGGCGGGAGAGGCAACGAGCGACCAACGAAGGACAAAAATGCTCTATTCTGCCAAAAGAAAAAAAGTGCTCATTGAGCACAAAATTTTACAAATAGGCTTGACTTTTGCGCTCAATGAGCGTATAATAAAGACAGTGAAAGACACCAACACACAACAACATGGAGGTACAAAATTATGAGAAACGCTATTGAAATCGCCGCTGACATCCGCAAGTCCGATGTCTGGGATTGCGAGCTGTGCACCGAGCTGTGCAAGGCAGCTGACATGGAAGAAGAGTGGGAAGCTGCATCCGCTGGCGATTACGACTGGAACGACCCGAATCGCGGCCCCTCGTTTGAAGAAGTCGTTGAAGCCGCCGCCGAAAAACTGGGCGTTGAGATCTACTAAATAAAAAAGCCCCGTCAAGTGCAGCGAACACCTGACGGGGCTTTTGTGAAAGACGTACCATGGAGGTACACGAACATATTATCATGCGAAAGAAAGGAAGTCAACCATGTATAGCAAAGCAGAACTTTTTGGCATGGCTGCCAAGCAGCCGAAAGAAGTTTTTCTCGGTAACGTCACCCTCAGCATCCCGGACGATTCCGATGGCTGCGCCGATCTGGACGCCGAGACCGCCCGCCTGTCCCATCTCTGGGACGTCTCCCGCATGAGCGTGCGGGAGATGGTGGTGGCATCCGGCATCAGCCAGACCGCCTTTGCAAAGGGTGCGGGCATCCCGCGCCGCACGGTGCAGGGCTGGTGCCTGGGCGAGAGGGAGTGCCCGGTGTATGTACGCTTCCTTCTGGCCGAGCACTACGGCCTGATCTGAGGAAAATGTTATGGCAGAAGATTTGACTGGAAAGCATTTTGGAAAGTGGACGGTACTTGCGCCGTCTGAAAAGCCGCACTACTACACATGCCAGTGTGAGTGCGGAGTGGTAAAAGACGTGTATGACAGCTCCCTGCGTCTTGGCAAAAGCCGCAGCTGTCTGTCTTGCGCGAATCGAGGGCAAAAGCCAGGCCTGACAACCGCAAGACTGAAAAAGGCAAAGGAAAAAGAGGGACACGTCATCAACGGATGGAAAGTATTGGAAGTTTTGCCCGAAAAGAGGTCAGGTCATTTTCTGTGCCGTGCTATTTGCCCGAAATGTGGGAAGGAAACCACCGTAAAGATCACAAGGCTTCCTCTGATCCAGCATTGCGCAGATTGCAACAGGGACATTGGAGAGAAAACCGGGGCAATTCACAGCACAGCTTACGCGGGTGGCTCTTCCCTTATGTCGATTCGCACAAGGGCGGTCGGAGGCCATATCAATAAAAATTCCACTTCTGGCGCGAATGGTGTGTGCAAAGACTGCCACGGTCGATGGCGTGCATATATCAATTTCCAACGCAAGCAATATCATCTCGGCAGCTATGACACAATCGAAGAAGCCGTTGCGGCCCGCAAAGAGGCCGAAGAACTGATCTACGCCCCGTACCTTAAAGAACATGAAGGATGGGAAGAAGAACTTTCCAGCAGGCTTGAGGAATTGAAGAAAAAGTAAAAAAATCCCCCAATGCTCCAAACGGAACACCGGGGGATTTCTGCGTCTCCCGCATGGTACGCACTGTAAGTAGGCGGGTGGGAGACTGGTCGGCGCCTATCTGGCAACCGCTTTTTTCATTCCCAGATAAAGCACTGGGCTAGCTGGCAAATATCCACCCTAATGCGCTTCTTCGAAAGGCCGGGTGGATTTGTTGAGATAATTATACCACAATTCATGCAAAAAGAAAAGCGGCAAGCTCTGGAATAACCTGCCGCTTTGTTGCGTTTGTAGAATCAGCCTTAAACATGCGTCCTACATACACTCGGATCGTAAAAATATTATATCACACATTCAACATTTTTTCAATACCTTTCAGCCGGTAGCCTATCGCCGTCCGGCTGTAATGGGTCTGTGCTGCAATGTCCGGCAGTGGGAGCCGCTCAACGTACCGCAGTAAGGCTATCTTACGGTCTACCCTCCCAAGCGGTGCGTTTTTGATGGCGGCGGTCATCTTCTGTCTGTCAAGTCCTTTCAGCGCAGTGGGCAGCACTACACGAGCCGCCGCCACAGGCAGCACCGAGCCAGAAAGGCTGCGGCAGCTGTCCGGCGTTGCGCACCATATTGCCAAGCACGGCAAAATGGTGACGTTTTGTCACCATTTTCGTGATGTCACGAAATTGTTCTTGTGCGGCGTACATCTCGGTGACGTCACCGAGATGGCGGTATGTAGTGCTTGCCATGATATCCTCCTTACAGTGTGATTTCCTCAGCGTCAGCCGCTTCCTCCGCGTCCAGAGCGTCGTAGTACGCCTGTGCAAGGGCTTCCACCTCTGCGATGTCATCTGCGGTCAGCAGTCCGTTGTCGTAGTGCATATATGCTTTATCCAGCCAGAACGCAACATCGCGTCCTGCGGCGATTTCCCGCTTGATGGAGCGCAGGGTCAGGTCATGGCGAGATTTGCTTTTGATTGCCATAGTCAGTCCTCCTTTAGGTCGTTGTCATGGACGCTACTGCGTCCTCAAGGTCAGTAATGCGTTTGATGGGGTCTGCTCTGCCTGTCACGGTCAAGGCATCGGCATCGGTCATCAGGGTGTTCACGCCGGGGAGGGCAGGGATAGGCTGTGCTCCTGTGGCGGTGAAAGGTTCAGGTGTTGCCAGCTTGTATGCGATTTGCACGGGGGTTCCTGCCGCATACTGGGCGGCGAGGTAGGATTTCCAAGCATCTACTGTCTCCCACGTTTCAGTAACGCAAAAATTCACTCTTTCCCCGCTGCTTTCAAACGCAAAATATCCTTCATTTCCATTACTCGCGTAAGCATACATTTTCCACTGGAACATGCTGCACAAACAATTCGTTAAGCTGTTTGCAACAGGTTTGATGCTACAAGAATAATTATTTGTTGCGTTGTCTTGTCGTATCCACCTCTCCGTCCCATCCAGCGTCACAAGTCTCCACGTTTCCTGCCCCTCTCCCGTCACTGCATCCACCGTGCCGCCGTAGATGGTGCGGGGCAGAGTGAGGGTGGCGGTTTGGCCGGTGTAAGGGGCGTAGGTGGTGGGGGCAGTGGTGCCAGGGACAATGTACGGGTATAGCGTCTTGTCAACAGTTATGCCGCTATTCACACTCAAGCACCAAAACTTAATTACGTCCCCAGCCAAAATCACAAAAGTGCCTTTGGTGCTTAGCCAAACGTTTCTACCATTTCTCTGCACCACAATACTAGCGCCAATTCCTTCACCCGAATCTGACGCGTAGTATTTCCCGGGCGGCAGATACCAAACCGAAAACATTGGGCTAACCACATTAGCCGATGCGGTGCCAGAAATATGTACGCCGCCGTTGGCTACATACTCATAGGTGACGCCTTGATTTGTCAGCTTGGTAAACGGAGCGATATTCAGCAGATTCTCCCCGCTCCGTTCGACATTTACCCGCGTCCTGCCGTGGATAGGCCGGAGGTTGTCCGGACTTGGCTCACCGCTGCCCTCCTGCACAGGTTCCCAGCTGGCAGTCACCCCCAGCGGATAATTTTCCACAGGGTAGCACTGCACCGGGTTGCCGGTCTCAGAGATGGGCGGGCAGAGCATATCCACGATGTGCTTGCTGCTCCATGCGTCGGGGCCCACAGTGGTATCATCAATTTGTATGCCATCTTTGCCGTCTGCACCTGCCGGGCCGGGGTCGCCTTTAGGCCCCTGTGGCCCAGTGTCACCTTTTTCGCCCTGCGGCCCCTGCGCACCCTGCGGGCCGCGCTCGCCCTGAATACCCTGTGGCCCCTGCTCGCCACGAGGACCAGTTTCACCCTGTGGGCCAGTGGCACCCATAGCGCCTGTGGGGCCTTGAGGGCCTTGCTCACCCTGCGGGCCGACCGGGCCGATGGGGCCAGTGTCGCCCTTGTCACCCTTCTCGCCTTTGAAGTTACCAGCGGCAATGCCGTCTTTCAGCTCCTGTAAGCTGTCAGCGGCTTCCTGAGCGCTCTGGGCTGCATTGCCCGCACTGGTGGCTGCTTCACTGGCGGCGGTCTGGGCATCGGTCTTAGCCTGCTCTGCGGCGGTGGCATCGGTATGAACGGCCCCCACCAGCTCCTGCCAGGCAGGGGTGCCCGGCTCCGGCTCTGTGCCATCCTCTGTGCCAGAGTTGGCACTGACACGATACCGCAGATCTGCACTTGTCACCGTGCGGGTGCCGTCGCTTCCCTCAAAGGTGATGCAGCCATCACCAGGCTGTACGGTCACGCTGGCGGGCACGGCCACATAGCCGTCCACCACCAGGGAGGACGCCGGTGCCCCGCCGCCCGGCAGGTGCCAGAACGCCCGGATGGTCAGGCCCTCCCACTCGCCGGCGGCAGTGACGGCAAGGCGGTACACGCCCCGGTTTTTTGTGTAGCCAAAGCGCACCAGCTGCTCATAGCCCGGCACTTTGACGACGCCATTGGATGCGAGAGATACGCTTTGCTCGATCATGGGTTACTCCTTGTTGATGGTAGGCTTCTTTTCTTCCAGTGCCTTCTTCATCAGGCTCACGGCCTTTTCAATCACCGCGTCAAGCACTTCATCCGTGATGATAGGCTTCAGCCATGCAGGGCAGGCCGCACGCAGCGCGTCAAAGACCTGCTTCTTTTTCTTCGCGCCCTGACCGCTGCCCATGATGCTGTCCTCGGCCTTGCACACGAGGTCATAGGCCAGATCTTTGACCAGCTGCTTATAGCCCATGCGGATAGCGCCGACTGCCAGAGCCACAAAGCCGACGATGATGAGAACGATTGCGACGGGTGCGGGGATGAAATTAAGCATTGCTTCCATGTTTCGTTACTCCTTCCATGAGGTAATTATCGATTTTTTCCTTGCTGGCCTGCATAGCGGGCACGTTGTTTCCGGTCAGCTGTGCTTCCAGCAGGGCACGAACGGCTTCAAGCGTCAGGCGGTTTACTTCGTCGATTTCCCCGAAGCGGGACAAATCGCGCCCAAGCGCCAAAGAATGTTGCGCATAGCCCGTTTCTAACGTTTGCAAGCGCTTGTCCATCTCGTCAAGCCGCTTGTTCTGCGCATCGTCGGGGGCCTGTGCATTTTTGACGTACTTGTGGATGATGTCCAGCACCTTGTCGATGGTGATGACCGCAGCGCACAGGCTGCCCAGGATGCCCAGCACCCACAGTAGAGCTTCTTTTTCGGTCATTTGCCCTCCCGGAGACGGGTCAGGCCCTTCTTGCAAATGATACTGGTATAGTCCTTGTAAGCAATGGACAGGTCAACATTGCCTGCAACGCCCGGCACGCTGCCGGAGCTGGTATGCTGCCACATCCCATAGGGGTATACCGTGGCGGGCTTCTGGCTACGGTAGGCCGCCAGCCACACATCATAGGGCTTGAGCGCCGCGCCGGTCATGTAAAGGTGCTTGTCTGCATAGCTCAGGTAGGTGTACAAGATAGAGTAAAATCCCCAGTCCTGCACCGTTTTCAGCTCGTAAGCGGTCAGGTCGGTCAGCACCTCTTTGCTAAGCTTCGCGGGCAACGCGTCCTCGACGTCCACAGCCACCGGCAGGCGCAGCGTCTTGCCGATCAGGGCGCTTTTCAGCAGGGCCAGCTCCTTGTCAGCTTCTGCTCGGCTGACGGCCTTGAAGTAGCCATACACGCCCACCGGGATGTCCAACCGAGTGCACTCCGTGTAGTTGCGGGCAAAGGTAGGGTCCAGATACGGCTTGCTGGGTGCGCCTGTCTTGCTGTTGCCCATTGCCCGCAGCATCACACCGTCCACCTTGCCGCTGGCCTTGACCTTGTCCCAGTCGATGTTGCCCTGCCAGCGGGAAACGTCCATGATTGTTTTACTCATTTAAGCCTCCTTGTTCTTATTGCCGGTCTTGTCCTCCAGCAGCTCGATCAGCTCCTTGTACTCGGCCTCGGTGATGCGGCCAATGGCGTAGAACACGTCCAGCTTGTCCGCAAGGCCAGTGGTCTGGCCGCGCTCGATCAGGCGTTTACAGATACGATACAACATAGTTTTTACCTCCTTATGTGGTTCTTGTGTCAGTGGTGGTGTCATCGGTCAGTCCCAGCTCCAGCAGGGCGACGCGGTACTCCTGATCTACCGCCAGGGCGTCCGTGTCCGCCTGGGCGGCCTGCGTCTCGGTCAGCAGCTCTGCCAAGGTGGGGTAGTGGTAGCCGGTGAATACAACCGATACAGTATTCAGCGTATTGGTAAGGGTACATTCAAGCCTTTTTTTGTCGGCCGAAAATAATACTGTGACCGTGAGACTTCCCGCGCTAGAAATGTGAGCTTCATATGTCATACCAGGGGTAAGATTAAAATCAGCTTCGTTTACGCGGAGGTTAACGTAATCTACACCGTCCTGAACGTTAATTGTCTCAGTTTTTCTCCTCCCAATCGTTGTTTTTCCGCTCCACACCAGCCGCGCCTCCGACTTGACCGCCACACTGGCCGCGATGGTGTCATACAGCGTCTTGCCGCTCAGGGTGCCGTCCGCAGCGATGTCCAGATAGTCGCCCACCTTCACGCCGCCCAGCTGGTCTGCTGTGGCGGGCGGCAGGGTGTACGGCGTGCCGAACTTGGCGTCGGCCTGGGCCTTGGTGTACCTCTGAGCCAGGGCGTCGCCGGTCGCTTTTGCATCAGCCGGTGCGCCCGATACGGTCAGGGTCGTGTCAGTGGACACGATAGCCTTTGCGTCGGCGGCACTCTTTGCAGCTGCTTCCTCGCTGGCCTTTGCGGCAGATGCACTAGACGCGGCAGCAGTTTGACTGGCCGCTGCTTCTTCGGCACTGGAAGCAGATTCCTCGGCTTTCGATGTCGAAATACCTGCCTGCTCTTGCGCTGCGCTTATGGCGCTTGCAGTGGCGTCTTTGACTGTCTTGGCTGCTGCTGCGGCCTGTGCTGTGGCAGTTGCCGCCGCGTTTGTGGCTGTTTCCGCACTCTGAACAGCTTCTTCCTGCCGCGCGATAACAGCTTCGCCATACTGCTTCACATACTCAAAGCCCTGTGCAAGGGCTTCCCGTACTTCCACGCCGCGTTCTGCATTGCGGACTTCGGAAATTGCTTCGTCAAATGTCTTATCCAATTTATCACCCCTTTGCGGATGCATAGCCCTTCAGCGAGCGGCTCAGGTCATAGGCGTCACTGGCTTTTCGTGCGCTCAGGGCCTGCAAGTCGCTGACGCTGGAGAAATCAATGCCCAGCGTGAATTCTTTTTTGTCCGGCGCGTCCAAAGGCTCCACAAGCTTAGAGCACAAAAGCCAGGTGTTCACCCCGTGCGGGTTGGAGTAGATGTGTGTCATCTTGCCAAAGCCAAGGCGGGCGATATCCACGCCGGCATCCTTGAGGTCCACAGCCTTTACCGTGATTCCGTCAAGGTAACGCAAGTTTTTGGACAGCTCCGCGTTTGCGGCATCCAGAAGCGACTGCGTTGTGTTTTCGGTTCCGTCCTGCACAATGACCCGCGCGATGATGCCAAACAGCTTTTGCGCGGTGGCGTCGTTAGCGGTTGCCGTGATGGTGTTGGTTTTCTCCCACAAAAACCAGCCGGATTTCTTTTTTCCGACGGCAATGACGCGGGTGACAATATCCTCTGCTTTGACGTAGCTGCTCAGGTCGAGCAGGTTTGTGCCGAATGCGATGGGCTGCCCGTTTTTCTCCTGCACTTCCCGGACGTAGTCCAGATACCGGGCCCCGTTTTCGTGCCGGACGATCAGATAACCGCCGTATACATCCACAAGCTCATTTTGGATGACATCCCATGTAACGCCAAAATTTCGTCCATCGCCAAAGGTGTACCGTGGCGCAGAATCGTAACGGACCACGGAAGAATCCGGCAGGGCTGCACCGTTGAACAAGACGGCATAGCCGTCTCCCTGCTTTTCGATTTTCCAATTTTTCGAGACCGTGTCTTTGAGATCGTATTCCGTCTCAGGCGGAAGGGATTTTGAGTGCGTGGCGCATGTGATATCCGGCGTAACCGTTCTTTGCGTAGCTTCGTGCGTCTGGCCATCTCCGTCCAAGGGCAGGGCCACATTTACGCTCACGGAAAACAGGCCGTTTCCTGTGCGCCAGATATACCCGTTTATGGAAGAATCTGCATGCTTTTCATTCAGCGTCCATCTGTACGCAGATGGATCCGGGGCCGTGTCGTCATCCGAGAAGCCAGCTTCATATTGGCTCACAAGTTGAACGCCGGATGAGGTATAAAGTCCATATTCATACATATAATCGCCGTCACTGTCCGGAGTACCTGCCATGTAGTCTAGTTTCATCACGCAGTTATGCAGTTCTGGAACCACCACGCTGGTGCTCGGAAAGCCAACATTTCCACAGGTAAACGCCTTGTATGCGTCCACCATGCCGGTATGATTTTCCAGCAGGAACGAAAGAAATTGCTTGATCGTCACGTCTTTGGCTGTATATGGCGCAACGGAGCTGTCGTTGAGGTAGGCCAGCTCTCCCTCGCAAAAGACTTTTTGACGCAGCATAAAATCTTGCTCATGGCTCATGGGCCTGCCCTCCCAGATGCGCACACCGTCTTGCTCTACGGACACGGTCGTGCGCATTTTTTGCAAAGCTGAGTGGGCCACATTGCCAAGCGGCAGGGTGAATTCCAAGCTACCGGCCTTGCTCACCTCCCGTGTCAAAGTTGGACTGATGAGCTTTTTTGTGTCCGTGTAGTCCGTTGGGTCGTAAATGCAGGTCTTTGTCTTCCACACGTCAACGCCGGTCTGGACGCCCGCATAAACTTTGTAGCTCATAAGCTGCCCCCCAGATATCGGATGCTGATGCTGCAATCCGCAGACGCCGCAAAGATGAGAGTACCTACAACGCCATCCGGCATATGCAAGCCCTCAATGTACTGCCACTCTGTAGACTTTGCAAGGATGCCAACCTCAAGGCCATTGAGAGACACCGCAATGTCGGCAGCGTCCTCACTGCGCTTGAAGTAGATGCCAGCCGCTCTTGGTGCACCGGTGACGGTTACGGTGATGTCCTCGTTGGCTTTGAGCTGGATATCCGTATAATTGCGGATAATCGCCGTATCAAATACAAGGTCATCCCACAGCCAGTCATCAGAGCCGTCGTATACACTTCGTTTGAAGGGGTCGCAAGTGCCTGTAATCGTAAACACACAGTATAATGCGTCCTTGATGACGGACACCTCCCACAGGCCCTCCCAGTAAAAACTGGGGTCATTGTCGAATTTACACTGGAGCCATTTCCCGTGGATGGCGTTTGCGATAGTGCTGTAGAGGTTCTCCCACTGATTTTTCGGTGCGGTGCACTTGAGCTCCATGGTAATGGTGCGCTTTTTGTAGTGTGGCCTGCCGTCCAAAGAACTGGTCAGGTTGAGCAGGGTATCAGACCCCGGCACCTGCACAAGGTAGTCATCTACCTCAGCAGGGCCGATTTTGGGGCTTCCGACCTTGAGATACAGCTTCCAGTCTTTCAGGGTGTGGAAGTTGCCAATTTGTGCGCCCAAAAGTTTGCCCATTACACACCCCTCGCTTTCCGCGTCACGGTCACACCGATGCGCGCGTCAACATTTTGTGCCATCCTGGGCGAAATAACGCCCACCAGCTCGCCGGAATCCATGACCACCTGACCGGTGCCAATGGCAGGCAGATGCTCGTCCAGAAGCTCCTCGATGCGCTCCAGAATGCTGGTCTGCTTGTCTGCGTGGCTGCTCTGTCCGATCACGCGGTACTGCATCGCAGACCGCGTAGAAAACTCGCTCAGGCTGTCGTAAACGCCCACATCGTCAAACGGGCTCTTGTAATTATTGACCGGGTCTTTGCTCTTTTTGTTTTTTGCCCACAGCGAAAGCCCGATGCCGCCAGCTACAGCACCCACAGCGCCAACGCCGAGAATGACGCCAAGGACTGGGTTTGCAGAGATGAACGACACCACAGTGCCAAGCGCAGACGTGATGCCGCCAGCCATACCAGAAAAACCCTGCACAACGCTGCCAAGTGCGCCGCCAACGCCGCCAGAGCTCGCAAGCCCGCTCACGACCTTAGAGAAGGAATCAACTGCCGTCGTGGCGTTGTTTACGCCCGGCACAATGCCGCCTTTAAACAGGCTTTCCACCGCGGTAAATGCACTTTTCAGACCACCGCCATAGTAAGATTCGTTCACGGCGGCAAGGGCGTTGTCAAACCACTTGGAAATTGTTTCGCGCTGGCCCTGCGACACTTCGCCCCAGATTAGATTGACAAAATCTAGAGCGAGACCGCCCCAGTCGCCATTTTTGGCGTCACTAAAGGCGCTTTTTACCAGCCCGAAAATGCCCTTATCCAGCTGGCCGGAAGCCTCACTCAGCTGCTGGTCAATGCGGCTCTGGGTGCCCTTTACGCTCTTGTCGATAAGAGTAGAGGTCTCGTTCACCTTGTCTTGAACGCCGTCGATGTAGGTGATGATCTTCTCGTAGGTCTCCGCGCCGTTCTCGCCGACGCGCTGGCCGGTCTCTGTGACGGTTTTCTTGATATGCTCGCTGCCGTCCGCGTACTTTTCCACCGCCTGTTGCACCTTTGTGGTGATGCCGTCAAAGGTGGTTTCCGAGACGTTGGTAAAGGTGCCCAGCAGCGTTTTTGACATGTCGTCATAGGTCTTTGTGACCTTTGTGACCGTGCCGTTGACTTTGGTCTCGACCTGCTTAAAGGTCGTGGCAACACCGTTCACCATCTCCTTGCCGGTCGTGGTGGTGGTCTCGGTGATGCGGTCTTTGATCTTGCCGGAGCTGTCCTTGACCTTTTCGGCAAGGGTCTGGATGCTGGTGGTCACGGTACCCAGCGCATTCTGCGCGGTGGTGGTAGCCGTGCTGGAGATGGATGAAATGACCGTTTCGGTGGTGGACTTGGAGCCGGATTTTTTTCTGCCGGAAGAGCCGCTGCCTGTGGTGACGATGGAGCTGCCCCCGTTGCCATTGGCTGCCGCCAACTCCGCCTGCCGCTGGGACCAGCTCTTATTGCTGACGCCAACGCCTGCAAGAGCTTGCTGCCGTAAGCGGTCGCGGTTGCTTTGGCGGAGGTTTGCGTCTGCATACTCCTCGTATGTGTCGTAATCCGCTGTGGCCGCTTTCCCCAGAAAGCGATTGAGCTTATAGCTCAGCTTGTCCAGCCAGGTGGAGGCACTGGAAGCAAAGCCCTCAAACCAGGATTTGACGGACGAAATTGGGCCGCTCAACCCGGTAATTGCGCCCGCAAGACCAATCCACCCGTCGGTTTTGTAGGCTTCCTGTGCTGCGACGAGCATGTCGTTCAGATTGCCGATTACAACGCCGACGCCGCTGGATAAATCGCCGGTCAGCAATCCCGCCAGCTGCTTGACATTGTCCTGCAGGGTAGACATGCGCCCATTCATGGTCTGGCTCTGTGTCTCCATAGCACCGTAGTAGCGCCCGCCCTCTTCGCTGGCTGCGATAAGAGCCTGAGACAGCAAGTCATAACTGATGGTCATGTTCTGGACTTCCTGCACCGATTTACCGGTATAGTCGGCCAAAACCTGATAGATGTTGATGCCTGCATAAGCAAACTGCTTGATGTCAATGCTTGCAGCCTTGCCAACGTTGGCGATCTGCTGCAGGTTCTGCGCCATGCGGGACAGTTCCGCATTGCCGCCGCCTGCCGCATTGACTGCGTTGCCAAGTGCCAGAATGACCTTTTCGGAATACCCGGCGTTTTCACCCGCGCTGATAAGCAGCTGGTTTGCCTGCGTCAGAGCTTCGACGTTGAACGGGGTGCGGGCGGCGTCCTCCTGAATCTTTGCCATGGCTTGTTGTGCAGCTTCCGCGCTGCCCAGCATATTGGTAAAGCCGGTGGTGTATTTCTCGATCTGGGCGTTGTAGTCGATGCCAGACTGAATGAAACTTTTCGCAGCGGCAAGAGCGGCAGAGCTGAGTTTTGAGAAAAGGCCCGCCATGATCGTGCCTTGTGCAATAGCACCGGCCAGAGACTTGCTGGACCCCGATGTGGCGTCCCCAAAGCTGTTCATGTACCCTTCCGCAGTTTTCAGTCCCTGTGCCGTGGTATTGAGTTGGGCCTGAGCTTCTTTCAGCTTCTGGGCAAATTCCTTAGTTTCTTTGGAGGCTTCCCCGGTCTCTCTCCGTGATTTCTGGTAGGCTGCCGTAAGGTGAATGACCTCGCTGTACAGCCGATTATAATCTTTCATCATGGTGGAGACGGCGTCCCTAGTCTGAGACTTTGCCTCTTCCACGCCTTGCCGGTAGGCGCTGTCGTCCAGCCCGAGGGTGGCGCTCAATTCAAAAAGTTTCAGGTTGTTTCACCTCCTCTCAGGCCGTTCAGAATGCGGGTCTTGATTTCTTCCGGGGATTGCTGCGGTTTCGGCCTGCTGTCCACAAGGCTCTCTACACTGTCATACCAACGCTCTTGCTCACCAGCCAGAACGGCCAGTGCGTCGGTCATATATGCCCGGTAGCTGAGTGCGATTTGCTCCTGCCGCAGAGCTGTAATGCAGTGCTGCGCAATGTACGGCTTGCCGATCAGCCGCAGCATATCCAGCCGGATGGTGGAGGTTAAGCGTCGATATCCGTCTGCGCCAACCTCACCAACGAGGACAAAAAATCCAGCACGTCCTTATCCTCCACGGTGGCGGTGATGACGCGCAGGGTCTTGAACGGCGTCATGGTTTCGGGCGTACCGTCCTCGTCCACGTCCGGCTCATACAGCAGGGGCAACAGCTTTGCAGTGCCCTCTGCGTTGTCGAAAAGCAGGCTCTTTGCCATGGCCTTGATGTTCTTCTTGGCCTGCTCATCCTTCTTCTGTGCCAGCTCTTCCGGGGTTTCCTTGCCGGTCAGGACCGGCATCACCTTACGCAGCTCCGCCACCTTGGATTTCTCCAAAAGGTCGGAAACGGCGTCTGCGATCAGCCAGCAGCGGCGCAGAAACTCGGTTTCGTCCATCTGGTTCAGGGTTTTCATACGTTGTCCTCCTTATGCTGCCGCGTCTTCACTCACAAAGAACTCCATGGGGACGGTCTCGTCTCCCATTCGGACACAGCCCGTCAGGGTGACGGACACATTGCCCTTGCCCTTGTCAGTTGTCTTGAGGGACAGGCCGCCCGTGCTGATTGCGTTGTCCAGCCGAACAGCCACATAACCGCCGCCGATGAGGTCGCCCACAAACCAAATGGTTTTGAAGTCGCCCGTGGTCTTGTCAGTTTTGAACGTCATGCGGGGCGTTACCTTGCCCCCGGCCACGTCCGCTGCGCCCAGCGCCATGCGGATGACCTCGGCGGAGGTATTCAGCGCGGTGAAGGCCAGCGTGCAGTCGTAGTCCTCAATTTCCATGAGTTCCACGGTGTTCTTCTGGCAGTTGTCCACATCTTCGCCCAGGTCGGTGATGTTGGGGGTGCAGGTTGCGGTGATGCCGCCAGTGGTTGCGCAGATGATGTCGGCATCAGCAACGGCGGTCTGGCCCTCAGTGTCGAACTTGTTCAGCACAAGGCCCGCGTTGATCTGCATGGACTTGAATGCTTCTGCGGAAATTTTGGTAAATTTTCTTGCCATAATTCTCCTTACTCGCATAGCTGCGTGATCTCAAAATTCAGGTACTCGCACAGGTACCCTTCAGGCGGGTTGTCGAGGGGCTGTGCCCACGGGGTGCCTTTGCGCAAAAGAATAGCGCCGCCCTCGCAGGAAAGCGTTATGCTGTCCTCGAGGGCCGCGCCGATCGTATCTTCGGTTTGCAGGATGGGGGCCCTGCCGCCCTTGCTTGGGTACCACAGCCGGGCGTGGAAGGATGATGTTTCGTTCCACCCGCCGGGGATGGTGGGCTTGTAGGTCAGATAGGGCAGTGAAGCGGCAGGAGGGATGTTATCTTCCAGATAGCCCGGGATTCCAAAGCCGTTGAAAAACGTGTTCAGTGCCCGGTTGATGCTCTCAGACGGGCCCATCACGGCAGCACCGCCTTTTTGCACTTGACGGCTCGCAGTCCCATGCCGGATTCCGGCGGGGCTTTGCCCTCATCTGCCGTGCTGGTGATCTGGAAGGTCTGCCCGCCGTCCACCCGCTTGATGTAGTCCGGGAAGGCCAGCGGAACACCGGTGCCAACAAGCAGCGTGTAAGTAGATGCCGTGTCGGCCTGCTCTGCCACCTGAGCTTCCACGGTGGTGTCGTGGCGCTCCACGGCTTCAAACTCTGGGCCGTCCGTCCAGCCGGAAACAAAGCCGCCCACACCGTCCGGCTCATAACTGCGGGTCTGAAAGCGGTATTTTTTGGTAAAGCTCTGCATCACGGTGGATGCAGCGAACGGATTGACCATGTCACATCTTCCTCCACTGATTGATCTCGGATTTATAGCGGGTCTTGCCGTCAGCGGGCATCCCGTCCGCGCCTGTAGCCATTGTGCCGGACCACCCGGCAAAGGACTGCGACACATACACGCCGCCGGACGGGAGCGCCTTGTCGTATGCGTCGATTTTTTCAGCCAGCGCCACGAAGTCAGGCGGAACCCGCATGGGCTGCACTGTGCCGGTGAAGGTCTCGGCGGTGAGGTCTCCGTCTCCGGCCATGTGCACGCCATCATTGAAGATGGAGCCGCACACAAGGAAATACTGCCCCGGCACTACCCCGGCGGGCACGGTATCCGGCTCAAAGGCGAACTCCCCAGCAATGGGGTCGTCCGCCCGGTCAAAGAAATTGTGCGTGTAGACGCACAGCTCCGGTACAGTCATGGGGCGTCCTCCTTACAAAGGGGCGATTACTCGCCCGGGGTAATGGTCTCGACAGCGATACCGTCCAGATACTCAGCAAACAGGGTCACGCCCATAATGGCGTAGCTCTCGGAGGTTGCGGTGCTGTAGTTTGCCTGAGTGTGGAAGCCGATGAGGTTGCTTGCCTCGCCTGCGGTCCGGTAGACCAGACCTGCGCGGGCAAACTCGCTATCCGCAGGATCCACATAGTACATGACGATGTTGTCTACCGGGGTGGCAATAACCTTTCCCTTCGCAATCTCACTGTCGGACAGCAGGAAGATGGTGTTGTAGCCCATGAAGTCCTTGATATACTGGAAGCCGAACTGGTTCTGCACGGTGATATTGGCATTGCCCAGATAGTCGTACACGTCCATCACGTTGACAAAGCCAACAACGCCGGTCACGGTGCGATGCATGGTCTTGAACTTGTTCTCGACCGCGCCCTTGGCATGTGCCAGCGCCATCTGGAAGGTCTTGGGAGTGCCCTTCAGGGTGCCGGTGTTCAGGAACTTGTAGAACTTATCCGTTACCAGAGCGGTCAGGTCGTACAGGAACTCATCATCGGTCTTCTGCACGGCGACATCGTAGCCGTAATTCTGGATTGCCTCAAGGGTGACAGACTTGCCGTACTTGTCGATGGTGATCTTACCGTACTCCTTCTCCTTGACGGTGTACTTGCTGAACGGGATCTCTTCGCCCTCGCCCACGGTGCCGCTCTGCAGGGTGCCCTGTGCATACTTGCTCTTGAGCACGGTGCCAGGCTGCATCCGGATGGGGCGCATGATGCCCAGAATGGTGCGCAGATGGTCCCAGTTGCGCTGGAAACGGGTCACAAAGTCGATTTCACGCGCGGCTACGGTGATATCGGTGGTCATGGTGATACCTTCTTTTGCTGCCATATGTTATTCCTTTCCGCCGCCTGTAAACAGGTCGGCATTTGCTGCAATGGCCGCCTGGCGCTCGCCAGCGTCCTTGATTGCAAAAATTTGGTCTTTGGTCATTTTGGAGCCGGTGTTTGTGGGCGGGGTGTCCACCTTTGCGCCGGTGGTGATCGTAGTGCCTACGAAGTCGCTCCAATCAGCTTTCAGGCTGTCGGCGTGCTTCTTGGCGTCCTTGACCTCGCCTTTATCGTCCAGCTCCAGCTTGTCGATATCCTCGCCAGACAGCCGCACGACCCGATCAGCATACTTGTCCAGTACCCCGGCGGACTTCAGCAGCTCCCGGAACTTGGCTTCCTTGGCTGCGTGGGTGTCTTTCTGGGTCTGCTGGGCCTTGTAGTCGGTCAGCGCCTTTTCAGCGGCCTGCTTGCCGCCGTTGGCTGCATCCCGGTCTTTCTCGGCCTGTGTGCGGGCTGTTTTTTCTGCATCCAGCTGGTCTTTGAGTTCGTCCGTCTCCTTGTGCAGGGCGTCCAGAATGGCCTTGGCCTTGTCATCGTTGGAGGTTTCGGGGTTCTCCAGAATCGTGCGGATGTCAGCTCTTTTGAGTGCCATGTGATAGTCCTTTCTGCCCATGCTCGGGCTGCCATGCTTGGCAATAAGGTTTATTTGCCGGACGTGCTGCCGGTGTGGTGCCGTCTGCAGGAATCGAACCCGCGTCCGCTGGTTACAAATCAGCAGCTCTACCATTGAGCGAAAACGGCATAAAAAAGCGGCTGACGCTGTGCGCCAACCGCTGAGTATTTGGTTTTTAGAGAATCCAATAGAATGTCAGAAAGACGATAGCAACTAAAACGTCAATACCAACAACGGTAATCCACTTTGGCTCTCTCCCTGCAATACCGAGTGCTGTGAAAACGCCAAAATTCCAGAGAAAAAACATGATCGTCCAAATCATCGCCTGAACGATTCTCAATTCTTGCGGAGACGGGTTCATGCTTATTCCCCCTTGTCTTCTTCTAATCTTGCCTTCCATGCTGGGCAAGTATCCTCCGGGTCCGTAAAATCAGCTGCCCGCTCAGAGCCGCCGTTGAAACAGACCCACGAAAATTCATCATGCCAGCAGCAGTTGCAGCAAGTGTTCTTTTCTTCGTTCATTCCTTGTTTCCTTCTTCTACCGCGATCTCTCGCAGCTCGTCAATGTGATCCTCCACCGCCGGGCGGAGGAACGGACGGGGAGCCATGCCCCGGGTAAAGTGCCATTTGCCGTTGAAGTCCTTCCAGACCCACGGCGTTTTGCGTCCGTTTCCCTTCTCAGCAAAGATGCCTGTGCCCAACTCCACATACATGCTGTAAAACAGATTGCTGCCGATGGTCACGGTCTTTTTTGCGAGGTCGATGGCAAAGGTCAGGCTCTGCTTGAGCGCACCGCCCACATAGCCCTCAATGCCCGTGCTGTCTTCCGTGCCTGTGGGCACAAGCAGCTGGGCGTAGTCCTGCACCGTCATGCCCCAGATGGTCAGCACCCGCTCTGCCCACGAGTTCAGAGCTTCATGCAGCTGCGGGGTGTTGTCGGTGAATTTGATGTCGTAGTTAAAGTTCACGATGCATCAGCCTTTCCATCCTTTTTTCCAGTAGGTTTCCACCTTGAAATCCAAGCCAAGCCGCTGCATTTTCTTTTTGGACATATAAAACTCGTTATCATCAAAAATTCGCTTATCTTTTGAATTCGATGCCAATTTTGCAACAACGTGATACCCGTAGTCTTCCATCTGTTTTAAGGCTCTTTTTTTGTCGCCTTCTGGAACTCGTAAAATGAAAGAATTTATATTCTGGTTTTTCAGGTAGTCCCATTGCTGGCTTCTTTTCATGTGCACCGGTTTTTTGTCCCCATCAAGAACATCAAAGCCTTTGTTCCAATTGCAATGAACATCGCTCAGGCTTCTAAAAGCTTTTACGGCCGATGTGCTATGTTCGCTCAGCCAACCAGTTTTTGAATCGGTTTCCAAATCATCGTAGACACGCACACCGTCTTTCCCAACGGTAAAAAGCTCTTTTTCTTTTTCTCCAGATCCACCGCCGCCCGCTCTCGCAGAGCTGCCCGAACCTCGTTTACTCACGGTAATGCCTCCTCTCGTATTGAAATGGCTTGATTTTGGTCACGTTCCAGTCAAATTCTGCCGGACACTTGCCGTACCACAAAATACCGCTTGGTTGCAGCACTTCCAGCGCCTTGCGGCAGTGTTTGGCAAAGCACTCTGCTTCGTATGGGTCAGATTGTGTGCCGTGGCTCGAAATGCTCACGATGGCGTTTCTAGGCTCACCATCAAAGCACCAATCATAGCTTTGCTCACCGCACCAGCAGAGCGTTGGAATGACGTGGATGCCGTGCGCCTGCCAGTATGCAGCCAGCCAGTGCTTTTTGTAGTGCATGAAAAGCTGTACAGCAAGCGGCATATCGCTGTAAAGCGAAAAATCCGGCGAACATACCGCGCCGAACTGCTGCAAAAGGGGAATGTATTTGTCAGGGTTGTTCCAAAACCGTTCAAACTGGTAATCGTCCTTGTAAAAATGCACGCCTTTTGTGGCCTTGTCTTTGGCTGTCAGCGCATAATTGACCGGGATCCATTCCAGCTTGTCAATGCGGATGTCCGTTTCCGGCTTGATTTCAGGGATGCCATACTTGCCCACGCCCGGAAAAATCATCTTTTCGGTGTTTTCCATCGGCAAGATCACAGTTCATCCCCTCTTCCTCTCGCGCTCTTCCGCCCACCACATCTGCTCGGCCTCGGTGCCGCCCTTAGCCTTATACCACTCGGTGTAATCCATGACGGAGGTGGTCTCTTTGGTCACATTGTCCCGCTGCATGGCGTTCTGCCGGGGGTACTTACCCAGCGCAGAGGACAGCACACAGCGACAGTGGTAGACCATCTCCGGGGCCGCGTTGGGGTCGCCGGGGCGCTGAATTTCGTAACCCATGACCTTGAAAGGCTCGTCAAGCTCTGCCGTCTGCTGATCCAGCAGGCGGTGCATCTCACGGGTGCGGTAGTCGTGAGTGGAGTTCCACCGCTTTTTGACCTCGATGCCCAAAGCCTGGGCGTTGTGCATCTGCTGCAAAGCCCCGGCGTTCTGGGCGCTGGTAAGGGCTGTGATGGCGTTGTTCATGGCCCAGTGGATCTCCGTATCAGCCATGCCGTTGACGGCCTGCACGGCGATGTCGTGGACGCTCTTGCCCTGCACGATGCCCTGCATGACGTAGCGGTTGAACACCCGGGCGTCATAGGTGCGGTTGCTCTCGCTCTTGATGCGCTTGTTTGGCACCATGCGGGGGTTCTCTTTCAGCAGCAGCTTGACCGCTTCGGTGTTGTACAGGGTCAGCCCGAACGTCACGCCTGCGGCCTGTTCCAGCTCATAGAAAGCCCAGTTTGCGCCAAAGGAAAAGATATTGTATTGCTCGTCCCGGGCCAGCTTGTAGGCCGTCTCTTGGGCTGTGGTGCAAGTCTGGGTGATGCCGTCCAGCTTTGCCCGCATCAAATCGGACTGAAAGACCTGATTTTGTAACCAGATGCGGTAATCCTCTTCGGTGATCTCGCCCGCATCCAGCTGCGCCCGCTTGCGCTCGTCCAACGCTCGGTACTTCCCCAGAAACTCGGTGAGCTGCTCGGTCATCTCCCGGCGGGCAGTGCCGTATACCCGCAAAATGCGGCGGCGCAAGCGGTTCAGCTGGCGGGTAGAGATGCGGTCACGTTCAGTCATAAGCCAATCGCCTGCGCAACAGCCAGAAAGCACCCAGCCACAATGGCAAAATCAGCGACGAAAAGCATCACATCGATCAATCTTCCCAGAGGATCATAAATTTTGCTGTTTTTTTTCATCGGTGTCTTCCTCCTCGCCCACGGTCTCCCGTGCTGCGCTTTCCGCCATCAGGGAGGCCCTGGCCTTTTCCTTTTGCTCCGGGGTCAGGTTTGGCAGTAGGTCAATGGCCATGTCCTGCCCAATGATCGCCGCCTCGGAGATTACTGTGCTGACCTGCTCGGCGGTGTTCACAATCCGGTTCCGGTTGAACGTCGGCGTTGCGCTGCCAAAGCCAGCCAGCGCACAGATTTGACGAACAAAAGGCTTGATCTGTGCCTCGAAGTCGTCTGCGTTCTGGTTCATGGGCTCATAGGCCGCATCCAAATGGTCGTTGGTGCTGTTTGCGCTGACGCAATGCACGTCCAGGCCGCCGAAGTCCTCATAGACCCGGGCGTGGAGCAGCTCCAACAGGGTTTGCCGGGCCGTCACAGGAATCTCGGTGGTGTAGGGGGTGATCTTGCCGCCCTCGCTGGTGTCTGCGCCTGCAATGTGGTACAGATTCAGCTTGACTAGGAACTCCTGCAGCTCATCATCGGTCATGCCGTTGAAGTTTTCGCACAGCCAATAAATCTCTGTGCAATCATGCAGGTCGCTGCAGAAGCCGGACGTCACCAGATCGGTGTTGTCGATGTAGGCTTTCAGCCCCACAAGGGTGCTCTGGTGCAGGTCTGAGCCCCACAGAGGCACAATGGGCAAGGAACTGTAGTTTTCGCCCTCCACGCTTTCCAGCCCGCCGCCGGGTGTGGTGACGGTCACGCTCTTGTATGCCTGCTTCGGGGCTGTCTCCTGCATGATGCTGCCAATTTTGCTTTCCGTGTACTCGGTAAAGCCGTCCAGCTCGTACAGGATATAGTGCATATCCGTGTCAGGGTTCAGCCGCCAGAAGCGCACACCTGCCTGCAAAAGGCCTGTCTTTTCATCGTATAGGGGGGCAAACTCGGTCAGCTTGAAAACCACCAGATGGTCGTTGTTCCAGAATCCGAAGCTCTCGCCGTGGATCAGGGCGAAATATCCGGCCTTCTGGATCTGCTCGTCAAAGTTCTGCCCCAGCCTGTTCTTGTCCACGCCATCGTCCGCAAAGACCACGCCGTTGCCGAGGGAGTATGTGGCTCTCTGCTTGTTGAGCCGCCGGAAAAGATTGCTCTTGACCATATCGGGGTGCAGGACATCCTGCTTTGTGTTTTTGGACAGGCGTTTCAGCATCAAAGCGTAAGCCTGCGCGAAGCGTTCAGCCCCCGGGTTTTTCTGGGCGTCGTACAGGTCGGCGTCCAGCGCCATCTTGTACGGTCCGGAACTGCAGTGCTGCTGCACGAACCGCCGGATGAAATCAGGCTGTTCCCCGGCGGCTTGCGCCTGCTGAAAGGTCTGGAATGTGTATACAGTGCTCAAAATGCTCAAAATCAATCCCTCAGTTTCACAAGGCGCTTTGTGCGCACGAAGTAGCGGATAGCGTCCATGCAGTGGTCGTTGACCTTCAGCACGGTGTCGTCTTTATCTGGATCCCAAGCGTACACGCCGAACTCTTCCAGCGTGTGCTTGCAACCCTTGTAGACCTTCAACCGCCCGGTCTGCAGCATGGTCTGTACGTCCAGAATTCCGCTCAGAACGTCGTTGTTTGCCGGGGTCTGGGTAAAGCCGTTCTTGCGCAGCTCAGTGATCAGTGGCAGGGCAGAGGGGTCCACAATGATCCTCTCCGGCTTGAGGCCATTCAGCCACGCCTTGAGGTCTGTGACGTACTCGCCCACGGTCTTTTGCCGCTTCTGTTCGCGGCCGCTGTAGTAGT
>ERZ773111.479-NODE-479-length-27018-cov-5.092200_pt1 | contig 27018 bp, 22 predicted proteins | sample MGYA00580567_ERZ773111 | MGnify/ENA primary metagenome ERZ773111 (study PRJEB29015, sample SAMEA2737875) | human gut metagenome | biome: human gut; feature: human-associated habitat; material: faeces | place: China | collected 2012 ...
CCAGAGGATACCACTACAGAGTTTAAATGTAGCAAATGCTGAACAGAAAATAATGCAATATCAGCAAATATGCTGATTGAATACACAATAACTGTTATCAAAACTCGAACAGAAGTCTTTGAACGATAAAATAGAGTTACGCAGAAAAAAGGAATTAAATTTGAAAGGATATTACCCCCTATCATTGGAAAACATAGAAAACAAACACTATTTATTGAGAAATAAATTAAAAAGCTAATGGCGATCCATCTAACAGTTGTTTTTCTCTCAGAAAAGAAATTCTCTGTAAATCGGAATAGGGTATATATTCGAAATAGATTTGCCGAAAGATATGCTAACAACTCCATTCTAGTCACAGAAAAACTCCTTTCCGCTGTTATTCTTAGACAAATTTAACTGTCTCATATCGCTTCTATAATTTTGGCTAATCGTTAAAACATCATCATTCGTCATTACGACATTCGTATAATTATACTTCTTTACATACATTTTATTTATGATATACGATTTATGAATAACCTGAAATTGGCATGGAAGTTGTTCCACTATGCTGTTCAGTTTCCCATAAAAATATGCATTTTCAGCTATAGTAATAACATCAACTACTTTATCATTGCTCTTAAAATAGAGAATCTGATTAAAAGGAACCTTTCTCTTTTTTCTCTGGGAAGTAAACTCAAATAATTTTCCCGCAGAATCATATAATTCGATATATGTTTCTACAGTATTTATCACGTCTATATCTGTAAAAGGTTTTTTTAGAAAATCCATTGGTCGAACTTTGAATAATGCTTGCTCATAGCCATCAAATGCAGTAATATACACAATTTGAGTAATATTATTCTTCATTACATTTCGAATATGGCGACCGATTTCAACACCATTCGGTCCAGACATTTCTATATCTAAAAAAATCAGATCAAAATCGTGTTCGTTCTTTAAATATTTAAAATAATCCAACCCGTTTTGAAAGACCTCAATATCAAGATCATATGTTGAAATGTGATCATACGACAACAAAATTCTTTCAATTCTAGAAGAAATGTACTAATCATCATCTACTACTGCTATACGAATCACGCAATGTGCCCCTTTCTATTCTTTTCTATCTCTCTATTTCCATAATACCATAAAAAATCCCAAAAAGCAAGAAGAATAGATGGTTTACCGTTGGAGATACTAAAAGGAAAGAAGCATTTTTGTTTCGTAAAATCCGCCCATTGACCATTCAAGCCTAAAAAATCACGCTGTTTCCGATACTTTTTGCATTTTCCATACGATTTTTTGACGGCGAAATATTATCCCGTCAATTGCAGTCGCTTTACATATTCCTGCTTCATCTGCATAGAAGAATGCACATATCGATTCAAAGTAATACTGGCATCAGCGTGTCCCAGCAATTCACTCAGCGTCTTTGCATCAAACCCATGGGCAATACAATCTGTAGCATAAGTGTGTCGAAGCAAATGAAATGGAACCTTCCGGATACCACAAAGTTTCAGGATTTTCTGAAATCGATACTGCATCGTTCTCGGTTCTGCCGGTTTGTTTTTCCCAGTAATCAGGTACAGAAAATCCTGTCGTTTTTTCTTTTCCAGCAATGTCAACAGGAATGATGGAACCGGAATTGTCCGCACAGAAGTTCTGCTTTTTGGGGAGCCAATCAGTACCTCAGAACAACCATTTCGATAAACTCTCTGCACCGTTCGTTTTACAGAAAGTGTTCCGTTTTCAAAGTCAATGTCACTCCATTGTAAGCCGCACAATTCACCTACACGCAAACCAGTGAACAAGCACAGCAGAATCGCCAAATCAATGGTCAGCCCTGTCTGAAGAAGATACTGTTCCAACTTCTTTCGCTCCTCAGAAGACAAAACATCCAGCTGCTTTTTCTCTGCTTTTGGCATAGTGAAATGCGTTCCATGAATGTGATACTCCTGCACTGCATACTGTTCTATGCTGTGGTAAACCCGCATAATGTCTTGTACAAACCGAGCGGAAAGTCCGCCAGTTCCGCACAATCGGCCGCTTTGCAGTTTCTCATAGACAAAATCATTCAGCTGGTGTGTTGTCATATCCGTGAGATACTTTGTTCCGAGATCCGGAAGAATGTGATTGCGAATGATGTTTTCATAGTGAGCATAACTGGACGGTTTCACACGCAGTTTTGCCGCAGAAAGCCACTGACAAGATGCCTCTGCCACAGTTAATTTCAAAGCAGAAACCGGCTGACTTTGCAAAACGACTTGAAATTGTGCCATCTTTTCCTTTACCTCAGAAAGCGTTCTGGCATATACAAATTTGTATTTCAGCGACCCATCTTCCTTATGCCCGATCGGGACACGTCCCTCAAACCGACCGTCTTTTCTCTTGTAAATGTTGCTGCCTCTTCTTGGCATTGGAAATCCCTCCTGACAAGTTTTCTGACTGTTCAAAGCAAGAAAACGCCTGCTTTTTCTCCGATTCTGATGATTTATTCATGAATTTTCAGAAATATATACTTTACTTTTTCTGAAAATCTGCTATAATGATAGCAGATTCGATGCTGTTTTGTCTGAAATTTCTGCAAATAAATGGGCGGATTTTACGAAGAAATCTACATTTCATAGAAATAAAATAACCATGCTGAGAAGATGTGCTTTCCCAGCATGGCATTTTTTATGGTTCTGGATTTGTTCCCTGATACGCTCTTGGCTTGTATGCGTTGTGTCAATTTCAATTTTGTGTATTTCTGATCTTATCCTGACTTGTTCCCGCATACAGAAAAAAGACATCTCAGCTACCTTTCAAATATTCTCCAAAAAGAAAAAAGTGCCGAAAAATCAGCACTTTTTCATCTATTATCCTTGCTTCCTTGACATCAATACCACGCACTCAACGTGCCCCGTTCCCGGGAACAAATCCACCGGCTGCACTTTCTGCACAACATATCCCATTTCCTGTAACACTGCACAATCTCTTGCAGCTGTTGCCGGATGACAGGAAATCATAACAATCCGCTCTGGCTGCATCTTTGCCATAGCATCCAATGCATTTTGGTCACAGCCTTTTCTCGGTGGGTCTACCACAATCACATCTGGCTGTAACTGTTCTTGTTCCAACTTTTGTGCAACTGTTCCAGCATCTCCACACAAAAATTCTGCATTCGAAATGCCACTCTGCCGAGCATTTTCCTTTGCATTTTCCACCGCCTGCGGTACAATCTCTACCCCCAACACAGATGCTGCCGCATCTGCCATGGAAAGTCCGATTGTTCCTGCTCCGCAATATAAATCCAACAGTCGTTCTGTTCCTTGCAACGCTGCAAACTCCTTTGCAATCCCATACAATCGTTCTGCCTGCTCCGTATTGACCTGATAGAAAGCATGTGGAGAAAGAGAAATTCGGTTGCCGCAAAGAATATCCGTAATCGTTTCCGATCCCCACAGCAAAACATTCTTTTCCCCTAAAATTACATTGGTGCGAGCCGGATTGCAATTCATCACAATGCTTTTCACCTGCGGAAAAGCAGTTGTCAGCCGTTCGATTAAGCCCTTCAATTGTCGCTCAATGGGCTTTCTCACAACCAGACAAACCATCAGTTCCCCGGTATGCCAACCCTGCCGCAAATAAACATGCCGCAAGATGCCCGTTCCAGTTTCCTCCTGATAAACAGAAATGGATTTTTCCGCCACATATTGCAGAATCACATCTAAAACCTGCTGAAACAGCACTGGCTGCAACTGACAATCTCGTACCGGAATTACCCGATGGCTGCGTTTCGCATAAAAACCACAGACTGGTTTTCCATCTGCCTCAACAGCAACTGGATATTGTGCCTTATTCCGATAATGCGAACGCTGTTTTCCCCCGACAATCGGCAAAAATTCTGGATGCAGCTTTCCAATCCGATGAAATGCATCCTGCACCAGTTTTTCTTTCCACTGCAATTCTGCTGCATAGGAAATATGCCGGAAAGTACATCCACCGCATGCCGGATAGGGGCAATCTGATTCAATCCGACAACTTGCCGGTGTTTCCATTTCTTCGATGATTCCAAATGCATATTGCTTACAGACCTTTACAATCTTCACACGCACTTGATCGCCCGGAGCAGTATGCGGAACAAAAACCGTCATTCCTTGAATATGACAGACACCATTTCCCTCTACTGTTAAATCGGTAATTTCTGTTCCATAACTCTGATTCTTCTGAAGCACAGATTCTCGATTGGCATTGGATTTCAAAGCAGTTCCTCCATTTTTCACGCAAATTTCTTTCTTACTATGATACCATGTTTTCTGGAAACTGTCAAACAAAAAGATTGCAGCACATGAACAAAATATAATTATTTCTTTCTACTATTTCATTCTGTATATATGATTCTGTTTCTATCAGCGGATTCAATTTTAACAAGACAAATTTCATCATCCGTCTGTATCATGCTCCACATTCAACAATATTTCTACTCCCCCGAAATTTTCAAACAAAAAAGCGGCATTTGAAAGAAACACAATCATTTCTTTCAAATACCGCATCTTATTATTTATGGTTCTGTTTCTGGCAGTGTATCTAATTTTAACAAGATAAATCTCATAATACTCTGCACATCTTTTTCATCTACAATTTCCGTTCCATCCAGCTGATTGCAGTTCGCATTGATCAATTGGACTCTTGTCATTGCAACCTGCCCAGACAAGTATTTCCCTAAGAAAATCGCATCTCTTAAATCTACAACACCATCTGTATTACAATCTCCATAATTATAATCATATGCCAGTGTTGTAGAAGTTTCCGGAATTGTTGTCATAGTCATTGTCGTGGTCTGTAAGGTTGTCGTTGTTGTTTGTTCTGTTTCTTCTGTTGTAGCTGGCATAAAAATCGCAAGCGGTGTATAGGAATCTTCAAAACCTGTATCAGAAGAAAGTAAAATCAAATCCCAATAGTAAAAATAATACTCTGGGTCGTCTTCATAATAGGAAACCCCTACCGCAAAATATTCGTAATTGGTATTCAGAATATTTTTTCGATGTCCGGCGGAATTCATCCACCCCTCAACAACTCCTTCTGGAGTGTCATATCCGGCAGCAATATTTTCTCCTGCAAAACAGTTCGTATCAATTCCATAATCTGTCAGAATCGTATACCATGCATCCCCATTTGCACGACTATGGGCATAAGATTTTGTCAATTCATCTGCACGCTCTTGACACATTTTCTGTAAAAGCGGTGCGGTTTGCAGTGGCTCTAGACCATTTTCCATCCGCATCGCATTGATGTTTGCAGAAGCAATGTCTACAAATTCATTTACATCGAAGGGAGCAGCTGCATCGGTCTGCAAAACTGGTTTCGGTAACAGAAAACAAATCATCGTCCCGAACAGCAATCCAAAAACAAACTTTTTCCATTTTTTCATCCAACACAACCCCTTTCTTTGTCTACTTCTCTTTTCATTTTATCATATCTGCACATTTTTTTCAACATTGAAACTGTTAAGATTATAACATAATTGCGAGAAACCAAGTTGTTTTTTATCAAAAAACATCCATGAATTTGTTACAAAAAAGCCGTCACTCTCTTTTTCTTTTGAGATTGACGGCTTTTCCATTCCTTTTTTGATTTCTCTGATATTGATTCTTTCAATTTCTACCACTATCCATGCAAATGCCACAGCAACAACTGTCAAGTAAATAGCAGCACCATTCCCTATTCTATGCATCCTGCATGTCCATTGTTCTTGAAACTACCTAAAAAATATTTTTAATACATCCATTTTTTAAACGCTACCGCATTTTTTCTTTTCTGCTTCGTCTAATACTGCTTCCGCAGCTGCATATTTCTGCAAGCGTTTTTCGATGTCCGGACTATCTGCATCAAATCGAGTTCGTTCACTGTTGTGGTGCAAATCTGCCCGTTTCACTGCCACTGCAATCGGATTTCCACACAATGCCCGTACATAATCCAAATATGGAACAGCGGGGTCATGCGTCAGCAGCTGTATTGCTTCCAAGACCGTTTCCGGAAATCCAGCTGCCCGTAAATCTTCCATCGTCCAATCGGTATCTTCCACGACATCATGCAGCAGTGCTGCACAGACCTCTTCTTCCGTCTGTACTTGTAACGCCACTTCATAGGGGTGAAAAATATAGGGCATTCCGGCTTTGTCCACCTGCCCCGCATGGGCAGCGTAAGCAAGTTTTAATGCTTTTTTCGTCAATGGTGTATAAAGCATCGTTCTCTCTTCCTTTCAGATTTATTTTCATTTATACAGGCAGCGGTTGCATCCAAGGGATAAAATTCCGAATCAGGCAATATGCCATGCAAATGCAAACGGAAACAATCGGAAACCAATTCCCTTTTGGCAATAACTGCACTGGCTTTCCAAAACAACGCAGAACTTTTTGCAGGTACAACAACAGCAATACCACCAACAGATAACAAAACGCTGCATTATTGTGCAGTGCCTGCAAAGGATGCCCGTGCAGCAACGCCAACACGGTTCGTGTATTTCCGCAGCCAGGGCAATAAAAATGCGTCACGGTATAAAAAACGCAGGGTGGAAAATATAGTTGTACGAAATCAAAAATCAAGTGCCGCCCCAAAAGCCCCCCCATCAGGAAACCAATCGGTAAAAACAGCCAGATCCATTTCTCTGCTGTGTGCCATCTTTTCTGTTTGATTTGTTGCTGCAACAATCTCCGCTCCTTTCTGCTGAGAAATAGAAAAGGACTGCTTTCCGTAAAGTAAAACAGTCCCCTTTTTCATTTTGTTCTTGCTTAGTTCAGCATATCAGCATACTGGTCGCCAAATGTGTCAATCAACTGCTGTGTTACCGTTGTCTGATACCAATCGGTTTGTGCAACGATAATTGAAATAATTGCCAAAACAGATGCAATGATTCCCAAAACCAAACCAGCTGTTCCCAATCCACTCTTTGCTGGATTTTTCCGGCTCAAAATAGAAAACACAATTGCCAAAATTCCCAACACCAAACTCAGCCCAGAAACACAGCAACAGCAAACTGCAATGATACCCAGCACCAAGGAGGCAACTGCCATACCATTTTTATCCGTTCCGCCCGGTGTCATCCCATTTTGTAATGTCGGATCTGCCATCTGTCCATAACCCCTTTCCTGAAAAAATGATGTTTTTATTATACACGAAAATCGAAAAAAAGTCAAGTGTTTTTTGTGAAAAATAGAGAAAAATATGAAATATGGACTGATTTTCAACTATTATTTATTTTTGTTTGGGCACAAAAATATTCAATGCTTTCTGACAGTTGGAGATTTCATTGACTCGCTGATTTCCGCCATACTCTCCGTCAATCGTCCACGCAACTTCTTCTTCGTCCAAGTTGGTAATGGTAATATGCGATGCTCGAAAATAATCAAAATACTGCCGCTCTGCTCCCAGCTGAAAATTTGCCAGCGATAAAATCAGCTGGTGAAACTGTACCAAATCGGTTGGTTTCCGAATCAAGGTGACTTCAAACAGCCCATCGTCCCATTCCACATCGGACAGGGACAACAGCTTTGCAACAGAAGTTGCATTTGTCACCATGCCATAGAGATAATCGTTTTCCAGTATTGTTCCATCATATTCAATCCGCATCTTTCTTGCTTTAATGGTCGACAAATGAGCAATACCATTCAGCAAATAGGCAGCATGTCCCAACACATTTTTATAATTCTGCGGTGTCTGGTAAGAAATTTCTGTCAATGCTCCGAAGGCTGCTACATAGGTAAAATAATGTTCGTTGAATTTTCCAATGTCACAGCAAAGCGTATTGCCGTCTAAAATACACTGCACGGCTTTTTCTGGTGTGGTTGGAATCTGTAAGCCTCTTGCAAAATCATTCGTAGACCCTGCTGGAATATACCCCACTGGCAGCGGATTTTCACAATTCATGCAACCCTGAATGGTTTCATTCAATGTTCCATCTCCGCCGGCACAGACCAGCAAATCAAATCCATGTTCACAAGCATATTTTGCAGAAACGATGCCATCCCCCTGCCGCTGAGTGGGATGTACCGTCACTTCATAACCGGCAGCTGTGAATTGGTCTAATAGTTTCGGAATCTGGTTGTTCAATGCGGCTTTTCCAGAATGCAAATTAAAAATAAAATAAACCCGTTTCAAAATACGTCCACCTCTGTCTGTTTCTTTCTTCTATCATACCATATTTTTTTCTAAAATGCAACCCAGAGATTTCCATATTATGGATGATTTACGCTTCTGCGGTCGGTTCGTTTTGCAGTGGGAAATAATACAAGACAATATCGGAATACGTTCCATCTTTCTTCTGAAAGCCCTCTGCAACCGTTCCAATCGTGACAAATCCCAGCTTTTCATACAGCTTTCTTGCTGCATGATTTTCCTTTACAACGGCATTGAACTGCAAAATGCGGAATCCCATCTGCCGAGCTTGATGCAGGCAGTGCCGCACCAACTGTTCCCCGATTTTCTGCCCTCTGTAAGTGGTCTTTACTGCATAGCTGGCATTGCAGATATGTCCGCACCGGCCAACATTGTTCGGGTGCAGGATATACATACCCACAATCTCTGCGGTTTCTGTATCATAAGCCGCTGCAGTGCATGATTGCTTTGCAAAAAAAGCCGCTCCGATTTGGTTGGTCAGCGGTGCTTTTTGCGGAAATGCAATGCCCTGCTCCACAACTTCGTTCCAAATTTCTACCAAAGCCGGAACATCTTCCGGCTGATAGGCTCTAATGGCAATCGCCATGGTGTCTTCCTCCTTGTGTCTGTCATTGCATTTAATTCCACAGAATTTCTCCGGCAAGCTGAGCCTGCTCAACCACAGTTGATGCAATGTTTTTTTATTTAATTCTGTTCCGCTGCTTCCATTCGCTGATAAATCTCTAACACTTGCTGTTTTTTCTCCATCAGCTGGTCAAACTGCCGGATATATTCATATGGGAATTTATAGTTATGAATCCGAGTAATCCGTCCGCAGTCCGGCTCTACAATCTTTGTAGACGCTGCACAGCCTGCTCCAAAAATGGATTGCGATTCGTCCATAATCAGCATGTTATAATAGGATTCTTTCCCAGCCCGTGCATAGCCCACATTCTCCTGATTGTCAATGGTGTTCTTCTGCCGATACATGTAATATGGCTGGTAACCATATTCCGGCAGCAGAGCAATGCTGTCCCGCACCATCTCCCGCACTGGATTGCCAATCTGTGCCTGACGATCGGAAAAGAGCGTTGCCGCCCGTTTCAAGGTCAATGTATGCACGGTGATACTATCCGGATTCAATGCCAGTACTTTTTCCAGTGTCCGATGAAAGCCCTCTGGTGTATCGTGCGGCAGCCCTGCAATCAAGTCCATGTTGATGTTGGTAAAGCCAACTTCTCGTGCTAGCTGAAATGCCTCTGCAATTTGTGCAGAAGTATGTTTTCTACCGATTTGCTGCAAAACAGCATCTTCCATCGTCTGCGGGTTGACAGAAATCCGGTCAACACCATAGCGTTTTAAGGCTTCCAGTTTCTCCCGTGTAACGGTGTCCGGTCTGCCAGCCTCTACGCAGAACTCCCGTACCTTGGAACAGTCAAAAACTCGTACGACTGTTTGCAGGAGCTGTTCCAACGCTTCCGCAGAAATGGAAGTTGGCGTACCACCGCCAAAATAAATCGTATCCACGGTAACTTGTAATTTCTGAATGATGTCCCCCCAGATTTCCAGTTCCCGACAGAGCAGGCGAATGTATTCCGGCATCAGGTGCTTTGCCTGTGCAATGGAATGGGATACAAAGGAACAGTAACTGCATCGAGTTGGACAAAACGGAATCGAAATATAAAAGCCGACCGACCGTTTCGGAGTCTGCCGGAGCAAGGGCAGCTGTACTTCTGCTGTTTTCCGCAACAAAGATAGCTTTTCTGGCGATACCAGATAGACGGTTCGCAGCTGTTCCATGACTGCATCCAACGATTCGCCGCTTTCTTCCATCATGGAAAATGCCTTTCGGACAGGACGAATCCCCGTCAGCAAGCCCCACGGCACTTCGATTCCCGTCATCTCCTGCAACAGCGTGAACAGCATCCGGCTGAACTGATATTCACAGATCTGTTTGTTTTCTTCCGGTGTGCACTTCGGCAGCTTTGCTGCACAGCGGCGGTATTTTCCCTGATACCGCAGCACGCAGAAAAACCATGTAAATTGTTTTCCCTGTTTCAGCTGTAAAAATGCACCCTGCTCCGCAGAACGGAGCAGGGAGGCAGTTTCATAGGAAAAAACAAACTTGGTCGCCGGAAGAAAAATTTTCAGCATACATTCAATTTCATATTTCAGCGAATGCCCATATAATTCCACCGGAAATGTGGGCAGATTGGTTTGTGTGGTTTCCTTCATTTCATCACCTTAAATTTGGATTGTGTTCCCGTTCAAAAGAAAGGGTTGAGGTTTCGTTGTGTCCCGGTAAAACGTCATACTCTCCCTCCAGCTGTTTCAGCCGCTGCAAGGAAGCATACAATTCCGCATCACTGCCGCCCGGAAAATCCGTTCTGCCCCGAGAGCAGCGGAACAGGGTATCTCCCGTAAAGAGTGTCCGGTCTAACTGATAGCAGACACCGCCTTTGGTGTGTCCCGGTGTATGCAGGACATGGAAAACGCATTCATCCTGCACAATCGTATCTCCATCATGAATTGCATGATATTCGGAAATCGGTGTGGTTTCGGTTTCTCCGGTAATCCACTTTTCTAAATTCAAATTGCTGTCTGACAACATCGGTGCATCTGCTTCGTGGATATAAACTTCTGCCCCAGTTGCTGCCTGCAATTCCGCAACACCGCCGATGTGGTCATAGTGTCCATGCGTCAGCAGAATTTTCTGCAATGTCAAACCATTGTCCTGCAAAAATTGCAAAATCTTCGGCACGCTGCCGCCTGCATCAATCGCAACGGCGTTGTGCTGTTCGGTTGCAATAATATAACAATTCACCGCCAGCGGTGCAACCATAATACGGGTAATCTTCGCCATGGTTCTTATCCTTTCTTGGTACGTTCTACGGAAATCACGCCCGGAATCCGTTTCAGCTTATCCATCAGCTGTTGCAGCTGGTCATTTCCGTTGAGTCTTACTGTAATTTCACAGACTGCATTGCCGTTCTTGAGATTATAGGAACGAGAATGTACAATCATCATGCGAGAATCTACCACAATCTTGATGACATCCATCAGCAGCCCAATCCGGTCGGGAGCTAAAACATCCAGACTTGCAACAATTGGAGCAGCCGCAGCCGTTTCCGTCCACTTCGCCTTGTTCCACCTGCCAATGCGTTCCGGGTCACCGGATTTCAAATCCCGCAGATAATTCGGGCAGTCTGCCCGATGAATGGCAAGCCCATATCCTCTTGTGGTGAAAGTCACAATCTCATCGCCCGGCACTGGATGACAACAGTTTGCACAATGATTCGGCAAGTTGTCAATCTGGTCAACAATAACATAAGAATCATCTTCTTTTTTCTGAACGTAAACCGGCATATTTTCTGCGGATAACGGCTTTTCTTCTTCCTGCTTTTTATACAGCTTGTCATAGCGGTCTTTGAGTCTTGGAATCAAGTTGGAAACATTGATGCCGCAATATCCCACAGAGGCAAGGAAATCATCCAGTGTTTCGCATTTATAGCGAATCATTTCATCGTGCAGCAGTTCGGTCAGTTTCTCGTCATTCTCCATGCGAATGTGATTCCGCCGCAGTTCGTTTTCCAGTGTCTTTCTACCAGTCTGAATGTTCTCTTCCCGACGTTCTTTTTTCAGCCAGGAACGAATTTTAGAACGAGCTTCTGTTGTCTTTACGATGTTCAGCCAATCCCGATTCGGCCCTTTGTTCGGGTCTTTGGAGCATTCAATTTCACAAATCTGTCCAATCTGCAACGGCTGATCCAATGGCACAAGTTTTCCGTTGACCTTTGCCCCAATCATACGATTTCCGACTTCGGTATGAATCCGGTAAGCGAAATCAATCGGTGTAGAACCCTTTGGCAAGAAAATCGGCTTGCCCTTTGGTGTCAAAATTCCAACATCCTGCCGAGCATCGTTTTTCAGATTGCGGACAAATTCTTCCATGTCATCGGAATTCTGCTGTTCTTCAATCAGCTTTCTTGCCCAGTTCGTCCACTGATCCATATTTCCGCTGGTTTCTCCCTGCTTATATTTCCAGTGGGCAACAATTCCATATTCGGCTGCCTGATGCATCGCATGCGTCCGAATCTGTACTTCAAACGGCAGCCCATAGGCATAGACCGTCATGTGAATGGAACGGTAGCCGTTCGGCTTTGGCATGGCAATATAGTCTTTCGTCCGATTCGGCAACGGCTGATAAAGCATCCCGACCACGCTCATGGCAACATAACATTCTTCCACGGTATCCACGATAATCCGAGCCGCATATTTGTCATACACTTCTGAGATTTCATGCATATCTTCTTTGCGAATCGCAGCATATACTTTTCGATAGATGCTATACAGGCTCTTTACTCGTCCCGTCACTTCCGGCGGATTTTTAATGACGGTACTTTTTTCCAATCCTTTCCGCAACTCCTGCTGAATCTTTTCAATAAAGTTTTTTGCGTCTTCATCTTTCAGCTGTAACTCTTTTTCAATCTCATAGCAGCCGCAAGGGTCAAGAAACATAATCGCACGGTCGGAAAGCTCTTCTTTGATTTTCCAGATGCCCAACTGGTCTGCCATCGGTGCATAGACATTGAGAGTTTCCTTGGAAATTCGGCTTCGCTTTTCCGGCGGTAAAAAGTGCAGCGTCCGCATATTGTGCAGGCGGTCTGCCAGCTTGATGATAATGATTCGGATATCTTTCGACATCGCAAACAGCATTTTCCGAACGCTTTCCATCTGCTGTTCTTCCTTGTTCAGAACCATCTGCTTCATCTGAACCAGCTTTGTCACACCGTCTACCAGCTGGGCAATATTCTGTCCAAACAGCTTGCAAATGTCATCCAGTGTATGTCCGGTATCTTCTACAACATCATGCAGCAATCCGGCACAGACACATTCGGTGTCCATTCCCAGAGATACCAGAATCCAGGCGACTGAAAGCGGATGTACGATATATGGTTCTCCGGAAGAACGCTTCTGGTCACCGTGTGCCTGAAACGCAAACTCATAAGCCGATACAATAATGGGCAAATCATAGTTGCGGTTCGTCCGTACGATGTATTTACTTAAATCCGAAATCGTAACGTTGTCCGGAATTCCCTGTAAAACACTTTGATCATTTATCATAAGAAACCCTCCCCGTTTTTTCCTGTATCTCTGCGAGAATCGCAGACTGTTCCAGCTGCACCGTTCCTGTAACTGGCAGCCGCTGAACTGTTTCCTTCCAAACATCCATTTGTATCAGCTTTAATTCTGCAAAAATATCCAGAATCAGCCGCAGCTTTCCATAGTTATACTGCGATTGCAGCTGAATAAATAACGTATCCATTGCCAATGGTGTTTCCGGCAAATGCCGATAAACCTGCACCAACTCCGAGCGTGTCGGGGTCATCGCTGCATAATAAGCATCCGGCAATGGCTCTTTCCGGCAAACCGTTTCGTATGCCTCACGGGCTGCAAAATACTTTGCCTGTGAAATGCCACTTCTGCGGTAATCTTTTACAATTAACGAGAGTTGCGGTCTGCCCTGAAACGTCTTGCACTCTGCTGTTACCAGAAAATCACACATACTTTGCAGCGGTAAGCCTACGGCATCCGGTGAAACCCGAAACAACAGCACATCCAAATACAGACTGCCATACCGCAGCTTTAACTTGCTGTGCAAGCCGCCGGAAAGCGGCTGAATCGCTTCTAATACAGCGTGACAAATCGCAAAAACTGGAGCTGGATTGCCCTCGCCATATGGTTCTAAAACCGAAAGACTTGCAATATTCTCTATGGTAAGCTCCTGCGGCAACAGCAACCGGTCTGCCTGCAAAGTCATCTGCGGCATATGCGGAAACTGCTCCGCTGCATACTGCTGCACGGCTGCGAAAAACGCCGGAATTTCTGCGGCAGAAAGCGAAAATCCGCCTGCTCCCGGATGTCCACCATATTTTGTCAGGTGGCTGCGGCAAGCATCCAGACACGCAAACACGGAAAAATCACCGAATGACCGTGCCGAACCTCTCGCCTGTTCGCCCTCAATCGTAAGAACCATGACCGGTTTCCCGAACTGCTCCTCTAATCGAGCCGCTACAATTCCAATCACACCATGATGCCAATCGTTTCCGCTGAACAGTAATACTCGCTGCTGTACCAGTTCCGGATGAACTTGAATCTGTTCCCGAATCTCCTGCAAAATGTCAGCTTCGGCTTCCTTTCGCTGTCGGTTGCACTGCTCCAGCTGCTTCGCAAGCGGCATGGCTTCTTCCATCGTTTCCGCCAGCAGCAACGATACTGCCAGCTTCGGCGAACCAAATCGCCCAGCTGCATTGATGCGTGGGGCAAGCGTAAAGGCAAGATTGGTTGCCGTCAGCGTCTTTCCCTGCATCCCAGTCAGTTCCAGCAGTGCCAGCAAGCCCGGGCGTTCCGTATTGGCGAGCAACCGTAATCCCTGCTGTACCAGAAAGCGATTTTCTCCCGTCAGAGAAACCACATCGGCAACCGTTGCAATCGCTGCCAAATCGCCGAACTGCTCCAATGCAAAAGTCATATCGCCGCCGTCCATCGCTGCAACGAGTTTCAATGCCAGTCCTGCCCCACAGAACAGCGAGAACGGGGACGGGCAGTCCACACGATGCGGGTCTACTACAGCAACCGCTGCTGGCAGTGTACTGTAGGGCTGGTGGTGGTCAGTAATCACCAACCGCATGCCCTGTTCTGCAATCCAGTCCGCTTCCTCTAACGCTGCGATTCCGTTATCCACTGTGACAATCAGCGAAACACCCTGTGCTTTCAGTGTTTCCAGTGCGTTCAGATTCATACCATATCCTTCCGACCGCTCCGGAATATAATAAACCACATCTGCACCCAGTTCCATGAGATAAGAATAGAGAATGACGGTCGCCATCACGCCGTCACAGTCATAATCTCCATAGACACAAATTTTTTCACCGCTGTCAATCGCTGCATTTAAACAATCGGCTGCCGCCTGCATATCCCGTATCAAGAACGGGTCAGAGAGTGCCGGACAGGAAAACTGCGATGCCGTTTCCTCAATCGTTCGATAGCCTCGTACCGTCAACAATTCTGCACAAAAAAGCGAAAGGTCACTGTTCGCCTGTATGTTCTTTGCAGCCGCTTCATCCGGCTGCTGAATCTGCCACTTCTTCATCTCCACACTCCCTTATTTTTTTCTTATTATACAAGAAAACCCGAAAAAAAGCAATATGCTGTAAGGAAATTACATCAACTATCACAAATGCAGGTCTGTTTTTTTGTATGCTATGCCATCCATTTCCAGAAATTGTTTCACTGCTGCAAACGATTGCAACGATTCTGCGGACAACGGTCTGTCGTGCAACATTTCCCAAGAATTTGCTGTTTTTCCGCTGGGAAAAATGCTTGACAAACCACTTCTTTTTTGTTATGATGGTGATGTACATGCATGATTTCATTGAACATTTCAATAGATAGGAGGTTTCGCTATGCACACACAACAGGATTCAGATGCTGCTTTGCAGAACAATCTAACCATTTCCGAAAAATCTGTGGTTCCCTATACGCATAGCAGCGGATACGCCATTGCATCTTTAATTCTAGGCATTATTTCCTCTGCCCTTGCCTGCGTTCCGATTCTCTCCACGATTTGCAGCATTCTTGGGATTATTTTTGTCATCAAAGTACGGAAACAGGAAAAAGTTTTCCACAATGGTCTGGTCACTGCCGGACTGATTCTCTGTATCTGCGGTTTTGTATTATCGCTGTTATTCTTGGCTTATTGGATTTGGTATCTGTTTGTGTTCCTCTGTACCGTGGAAACACAACCCCATCATGAAGCACCGCCGCCGATGCCAAAATATCAGGGACATCCGGCAAAATTTCTTTTGTCTTTCTATTTCCAAAGATAATCCGATCATATTCAGCAGCTTGTAGAAAAACAAGTTGCTGTTTTTCTGTTCATTCCATCCATCATGCATCTTGTGACACGCTTTTCATAAAATATTCTTATTTGAAAATGTGCCGTTTCACCGAATCACCATTTTGAAACAATTCTGTTTCAATTCGTTACTAATTGTCCACATTCAGCATGTTGACAAAAAAGAAACTCTATGATAGAATAATTATGGAACATTTATACAATATTTGAGAAAAGGAGGATGGAAATGAAACAAAAAATAACAGCGGTTCGTACAATCTTGCTGCGGGGTTTTGCTTGTATCTTATCAACAGTTTTTGGAATTTCGTTTTTATTAAATGGCAGTGCTTTTTCTGCATCTGCAGCAGAATTGGGGGACGTTGATGGAGATGGTTCGGTTACAATACAAGATGCGTGCTGGATTTTGGAAACCTATGCAAAAATCTCTGCCGGTATCCCCACGGAGGTTTCAAGTGACTTGAAAGTCACGGCAGATGTCGATGAAGATGGTGTCATCTCTGTACAGGATGCTGTTATGGTGCTGCAATATTACGCCAAACAGGCAGCCGGCATTACGGTTAGCTGGGAGATTTTAAGAATGTCCGCAGCAGAGCAACTTGCATGGGATCGTTCTCAAAAAGTTTTAGAATTGGTCAATGAAAACCGTGCAGAAAATGGACTGGCTGAACTTTCTTTCAATAAAGAATTGTATCAGGCTGCTTCTATCCGAGCAGAAGAACTTGCAACATCGTTTTCTCACTCTCGACCAAATGGAAAATCTGCTTTTTCCGTTTTGGACGACTTAGAAATTTTCTATATGTGTGCTGGTGAAAATATTGCTGCTGGATTCAACACCCCAAAAACGACAACAACTGCCTGGATGCATTCTCTGGGACATCGTGCAAATATTTTGGGTACAGATTATACCAGTGCAGCCGTTGGCGTTTATGTTTCTTCTGATGAAACTTGTTACTGGTGTTTGATGCTCATCGGTGATTGATGAAAATTGAATCGGTTCACCCCCTCTGGAATTCCTGCATAGTATAACGGTAGGAATACACAGAGGGGGATTTTTTATGCCAACGATTAGCTTATGCATGATTGTACGAGATGAAGCAGCTGTTTTAGAACGCTGTTTGCAGTCTGTTGCCCATCTGGTCGATGAAATCATCCTTGTAGATACTGGCTCTGTCGATGAAACAAAGACGATTGCAACCGCTTTTACACCGCACCTCTATGATTTTCCGTGGCAGGATGATTTTTCTGCTGCCCGAAACTTTGCATTCTCTAAGGGCACGGGAGACTATTTATTCTGGATGGATGCAGATGATGTATTGCCTCCGGAAAGTCAACAGCAATTTTTAGAGCGAAAACCATACTTTCAAGCAGATATGATTGTAATGCCTTACTATGCAGCGTTGGACGGACAAAATCAACCGCTCTTTACCTTTGAACGAGAACGCCTGATGCGGCGAACCGCAAACTATCAATGGGAAGGGGCGGTGCACGAAGTCATTCCGATTCGGGGAACAGTTCAGCGAGAAGACATCCCCATCTGGCACAAAAAACAAAAGCCACGGGATGCAGACCGAAACTTGCAAATCTATCAAAAGCAAATTGCTGCTGGCATTCCGTTTTCTCCACGGGAACAATATTACTATGCACGGGAGTTAATGGAACACGCTGCCTATCAGGCTGCCATCTCGGCATTCTCTAAGTTTTTAGCGGATGGCGGTGGCTGGTCGGTAGACTGTGCAACCGCCTGTCTATGTCGAGCGGATTGTTACCAGCAACTTCAGCAGCCGGAAGCTGCCCTGCAAAGTGTATTCCAAAGTTTTCAGTATGCTACGCCACGAGCAGATGCTTGTTATCGAATCGGACAATATCTGTCTGCCCATCAACAATTAGAATCAGCGGTATTCTGGTTTCAGCTGGCATTGGAATGCGGAAAACGTCCGCAAGTGGGATTTTGCCAGCCGATTTATCTGGAAGAACTGCCGCTGACTGCCCTCTGCCAGTGCCTGTTGGCGTTGGGGAAAACAGAGGAAGCTAAACCTTATCTCAAAAAGAAAGAATTGTTAGAAAAACAAAAAGGGGGAACACTTTATGGCATGTTATGATTCTAAAAATCCGAACTGTGGCTGCTGTCCACCGCCGCCGCCAATGCCAACGTGTTGTTTTTTCAAGGGCCGCCGGGTGTAACGGGAGCGGTCGGAGCAACGGGGGCGACAGGGGCAACTGGTATGGCTGCCACTGTTCAAGTTGGAACAACCACTACAGGTGCACCGGGAACAAATGCCAGCGTCACCAACACCGGAACGGAAAGCAACGCTGTGTTAAACTTCGTCATTCCTGCCGGTACAACAGGGGCAAATGGTGCAAATGGCACGGCTGCCACTGTCCAAGTCGGCACGACTACCACAGGTGCACCGGGGACAAATGCGAGCGTTACCAACACCGGAACGGAGAGCAATGCTGTATTGAACTTCGTCATTCCTGCCGGAGCGACAGGGGCAAATGGTGCAGATGGCACGGCTGCCACTGTCCAAGTCGGCACGACCACTACAGGTGCACCGGGAACAAATGCGAGCGTTACCAACACCGGAACGGAAAGCAATGCTGTGTTGAACTTCGTCATTCCTGCCGGAGCAACGGGAGTGGATGGCACGGCTGCCACTGTTCAAATTGGAACAACTACCACAGGTGCACCGGGGACAAATGCGAGTGTCACCAACACCGGAACGGAAAATAACGCTGTGTTGAACTTCGTCATTCCTGCCGGGGCGACTGGGGCGGATGGTGCAACTGGTGCGGACGGCACGGCTGCCACTGTTCAAATTGGCACGACTACCACAGGTGCACCGGGAACAAATGCGAGCGTCACCAACACTGGAACGGAAAGCAATGCTGTGTTGAACTTCGTCATTCCTGCTGGGGCGACTGGGGCTTCTGCTGCTGAATCAAGACCAAGTGTTCTGGCGGTACAAGATACCACAGAGCAGGCATTGACTGAAAATACACCCGTTTCCTTTGCGGTTAATCTGCTTCAATCTGGAACAGATTTGACACATGCTGCTGGCAGCAATCAAATTACAGTGGAAACTCCCGGCATTTATCAGGCTGCTTTTACAGCGGAAGTTTCTCCAACCGGAACTGCTACCCTGCCGTTGACGATTTCCCTTTCTCTTGAACAGGGAACAACCATTCTTGAAACAAGCAGCACCACTATGACGACCGCAGAACAGAGCAATACACTTGCGTGGAACATTCCATTTACCGTAACCGCTGCACCTGAAGTCCTCCAAATTCTTTCAGATGGAACGGATGTCATCTTAAATCGTGCAACACTCACCATCAATAAAATCGGAACGGTTTAAGAAAATACTATCTGCAAATGAAAATCACCGCACAGCCTTTGGTTGTGCGGTGATTGCTTATAGATTAGCTTGCAGCGTGTTCCAGCAAAAATGTTTTCAAATCCGAAACCGTATCTGCCAGATAGACCGATGGATATGATTCCAATTCCCCAGCTGGTGCATATCCATAATGAACGCCAATAAACGGCAGTCCGCAGGCAGCTGCACCCTCTGCATCAAATTTACGGTCGCCAATCATAACAACCTGCTCTTTCTGTGTTTCTGGAATGTGCAATTGTTGCATAGCTCGTTGCATCAGATACGCTTTGGATGCGTCAGAATGTTCCATAGAACTGCCTACAACTGCATCAAAGTATGGCGTCAGTTCAAAAAATGCAACAATCTTTTTCGCATAAAATTCCGGCTTCGCCGTTGCCATGGCAATTTGATAACCTGCTGTTTTCAACGCTTTCAGACAATCTGTAATCCCTGGATAGAGCCGATTCTCTTTCCAGCCAACTGTTCCATAGCGTTCCCGATATTTCTCAACAGCAAAGGAAACCATTGGTTCTTGCATCTGATAAAACGTAGCAAATGAATATGCCAACGGCGGGCCAATAAACCGAATCAATTTTTGCGGGTCGGATTCTTCTATGCCGCAGGCTTTTAACGCATATTGCGTGCAGCGGAGAATCCCCTCTTGAGAATCTGTCAATGTTCCATCCAAATCCCACAAAACAGCACGATAAGACATCTTGTTTCAACTCCTTTCCGTTGTACCGCAACCGATACAATGTGGATTTTTGGGGAAAGAAACCGTTCTGGTTTTCATTGTTGCAAAGTCAAAACTCAACAGTCTGCCAGTCAGCAGTTCTCCGACATGGGTCAGGTAGCGAATCGCCTCCAGTGCTTGCAAGTTGCCAATGACACCGGCAACCGCTCCCAGAACACCCACTTCTTTACAAGTCGGAACAGCCCCTTCTTCCGGCGGTGCTTCAAAAAGACAGCGATAACACGGACACGTTTCCTCGGGCACATAGGTGAAAATCTGCCCCTGATAGGCAAGAATCCCACCGTGAACATAGGCAACTCGTTCTGCAACGCAAACATCATTGATGAGAAACTTGGTCGGCAAATGGTCGGTACAGTCTAGAACAATATCATATTGCCGGACAAGCTCCGGCAGGTTGTCTGCATCTGCCATCACCGGATAGGTCTGTATGGTCACGCTGGAGTTGCAGCGGTGCAGGGCATTGGCTGCACAGGTCACTTTCGGCATACCAATTTCAGAATCGGTATAAAGAATCTGCCGGTGCAGGTTCAACAGGCTGACCGTATCGCCGTCCATCAGCCCAATTGTTCCTACACCGGCAGCAGCCAGATAGAGGGCTGCCGGACAGCCCAGTCCGCCCACACCAATGAGCAGCACACGGGCTGCCTGCAAAGCAGCCTGTCCAGCTTCCCCGAAACCAGATAATGTCATTTGCCGAAGATACCGCTGCGAATCAATTGGTTGCAGCATCTCAAAAAATCCTTTCTGTTCGGAAATATCATTTTGTTTTTGATGGATTCCGCATCAATAGAAAGTGGCTACTTCCTGCTCCGGTTTGGAAGTCACTGCAATTTCCTTGACAGTCAGCACAGGACCTTTTCCCCGATACAGCTTATGCCGGGTCACATGAATCGAAGCTGTAACATTCACCCACTGGCGATTGCTCAGGGCAAATGCATTGCTCCACTCTGCAACTACACATTGATAGGTAATATCTTCCACGCAGCAGGTCATAACATGACGACCAACGGCAAATGTTCCCTTCGGGAATTTCTTGTCTACCGCAACAATTCCACGGAACTTGACGGTTTTGCCCTCATATTTGTTCATGTCTTCCATCAAATCCCGATACCAGATTGCATAGTCCCGATCATCGATCTGAATCACTGGTGCATTGATGTCAAACGGCAGCGGGTCTTCGATTTGGTCATATTCTACTTTACCATCGGTATATTCATAGGCAATATCCGTTCTCCGGCTGACTGCCCGAACAATCTTATGAAATTCCATCTTGTCCATATCCTTGGTAAAGCGGTTGAATACCACCAGTTCACAAGTGTTCAGCTTATCTACAACCAGACTCCGCATATTGGCATTGTAGTTCATAAAGGTTGTGGCATCGACAAAGCACATCTCCTGATAAACCGTCCAGTTGTCCGGAATGTGTTCAAACAGGAACTTCAGCTGCCACATCCCGTTGTATTCCAGAACCACCCGTTCTGCCTGATGTTTTTCCAGCAGTTCGGTCAGATGCTCCGGATTCAGTTCAGATTCATCTTCAATGACTTCCTGATAAACATTCTTTGCCGGATAAGTGGAAATATCATATTCTTCTTCGCCCTCTTCGCAAAGCAGCAGCAATGTGCGTTCGCCCTTATTGAACCGAGGGTCTTCCATGGTTTCCTGAATGAATTTGGTCTTGCCGCCCTCCAGAAAACCAGTAAACAGGTAAACCGGAACATCTTCCGGCTGTTTTCTTGCTGGCATGTATGTGCCTCCTTTGCTTAGCAGGTGCGGAACAGTGCAGCCAGTGCATCTTCCTGAATGTGAGAACCAATGACGCAGAGTCTGCCGGTGGTGGAAGCACTGCCTGTCCGAACGTCTGGTGTACCCGGTACATAGTCAAAGTGAATCCACTTGCCATCTGCTCCGGCAACAATGCCCTTTGCACGCAGAATCATACCATACTTTTCTGCATCTTCGAGCTGTTCCAGTGCCGTCTGAATTTCTTCTGCGGTATATGTCTTTGCCGTTTCCATGCCCCAGCTGGTGAATACTTCATCTGCATGGTGGTGATGGTGATGTTCGTGATCGTGGTCATGGTCATGACAACCGCAAGTGCAGGATTCGCCGTGATCATGGTCGTGGTCGTGATGATGGTGGTCATGTTCGTCATGGTCATGGTGATGATCGTGATCGTGGCAGCCGCAGGTACAGTTCTCGCCGTGCTCGTGATGATGCTCATGGTCATGCTCGTCGTGGTCGTGGTGATGATGCTCGTGCTCATCCTCGTCGTCATCATCGTCATGGTCGTGATGATGGCCGCAGCTGCACACACCGTTCTCATCGTAGTGATGATGGTGATGCTCGTGCTCCTCTTCCTCGTCCTCGTGGGCGTGCTCCTCGTTTGCCTTGGCAGCCATGGCGATCAGCTCGGCCTTGAAGTCGTCCTTGGTGGACATGGCCTTCAAAATCTGCTCACCGGTCAGGTGATCCCATGCGGTGGTCACGATGGTGGCGGTGGGGTTCTTTTCCCGCAGCATTGCCACGGCAGCGGCGATCTTTTCCTCGCTGGCGGTCTGGGTGCGGCTGAGCAGGATGCAGCTTGCGTGGCTGATCTGGTCATCGTAGAACTCGCCGAAGTTCTTCATATACATCTTGACCTTGTTCACATCGGCCACGGTGACAAAGCTGTTCAGCTGCACGTCCAGATGCTCCGCCACGCCCTCCACGGCGCGGGTCACATCGCTCAGCTTGCCAACGCCGGACGGCTCGATGACGATGCGGTCGGGGTGGTACTGCTCCACCACCTGCTGCAGAGCGGTGCGGAAATCGCCCACCAGAGAGCAGCAGATGCAGCCAGCGTTCAGCTCGTTGATCTGGATGCCGCTTTCCTTCAGGAAACCGCCGTCAATGCCGATCTCGCCGAACTCGTTCTCGATCAGCACCACCTGCTGGCCTGCAAAGGCCTCGGTGATCAGCTTTTTGATCAAAGTGGTTTTGCCGGCGCCAAGGAAGCCGGAGAAGATATCAATTTTAGTCATGATCCAAATGCCTCTTTCTTTTTATCGCAATATTCGCAATTGTTAGCGCAAAGGGCCGCAGAGTGCTGACCCAAAAATACTACACCTCTATTATAACAACCCTGTCAATGGAAAACCGGCCTTTTTCAAGAAAAAATTGTAACTTTTTTTGCAAATTGACGGCGTTTTGGGGGGAGTTTTGCCCCCGCATTGCATTCTTCCCCGCAGAATGATACAATAGCAGCAGCAAACCATCGCCGCCGGACGTTTTTCCGGCAAATGACAGAAAGAGGGCTTTTGTTATGAGTATGAACACAGTTCCCGAGCGTCTGGCCGCGCTGCGTGCCGCTATGAAGGCAAACGGCGTGGACGTCTATCTGATCCCGGTGGGCGACCCGCATTCCAGCGAGTATCTGCCCGACCACTACACCTCCCTGACCTACTTCTCCGGCTTCCACGGTGAGAACTCCAACTTTGTGGTCACCATGACCGAGAGCGCCGTCTGGGCAGACGGCCGGTACTTTGTGCAGGCGGAAAAGGAGATCGCCGGTACTGAGATCCAGCTGATGCGCATGGGCGAGCCGGGCGTGCCCACCGCCGAGGAATACTGCGGCAAGGTGCTGCCCGAGGGCGGCACGCTGGGTCTGTGCGGTCTGACCGCCAACTGTGCACTGGTCAACAGCCTGAAAAAGGAACTGGAGCCCAAGCACGGCAGCATCAAGACCCTGTTCTTGGAGGACGAGCTGTGGGTGGAGGGCCGCCCTGCCCGCCCGGCTACCCCGGCATGGATCCTGCCCAAGGAATACGCTGGCTTCTCCCCGGCAGAAAAGCTGGAGCAGCTGCGCGGCAAACTGAAGGAGCAGGGCTGCACCGCCCAGCTGGTGGGCAAGCTGGATAATCTGGCTTGGCTTCTGAACCTGCGCGCCATGGATATCGAGTGCACCCCCTACGCCATGGCCTACTGCTATGTTACCCCGAATCGCGCCGTGCTGTTCATCGATCAGGCGCGGGTCACCCCGGAGGCTAAGGCAGAGCTGGAAGCCAACGGCGTAACGCTGGCCGACTACGACAGCATTCTGGACGGGATGGCCGCCGAGACCGAGCCGCAGACCGTGCTGGCGGAAAGCGCTACCGTGAACTACGCCGTGTATCAGGTGCTGGAAAACAACCCCGCCCTGACCGTGAAGGACGCCGCCGACCCCCTGCTGGCCATGAAGGGCGTGAAGAACGAGGTGGAGCTGGCACACCTGCGCGAGTCCCATCTGCGGGACGCCGTGGCCATGGTGCGGTTCCAGATCGAGCTGGAAAACCGTCTGGCTGCCGGCGAACAGCTGACCGAGCTGACCGTGGACGAGATCCTGCACAAGTACCGCAGCGCAGACGATAAGTTCCTTGTGGAGAGCTTTGGCACCATTGCAGCCTACGGCGGCAACGCAGCCATGATGCACTACCACGCCACCCCGGAGGATCACGCCGTTCTGCAGCGCAAGGGCTTTTTGCTGGTGGACAGCGGTGCCACCTACATGGACGGCACCACCGACATCACCCGCACCTACCCGCTTGGCCCGCTGACCGAGGACGAAAAGCGCTTCTACACATGGACTCTGCAGAGCCACATCGACCTTGCCAAGGCCGTCTGGCTGGATTACTGCGAGTGTAAGATGATCGACACCATTGCCCGGGAACCGCTGTGGCGGCACCTCATCAACTACCGCTGCGGCACCGGTCACAGCGTCAGCTTTGTGGGCAACGTGCACGAAGGCCCCCACAGCCTGCGCGGCACCAACTCCGTGCTCATGCGTCCCGGCATGGTGGTCACCGACGAGCCGGGCGTTTACGAGACCGACCTCGTGGGCATCCGCATCGAGAACGAGCTGGTGTGCGTGCACAAGGCCGATAACCAGTACGGTACCTTCCTTGGTTTTGAACCGCTGATGTTCGTGCCCATTGCCACCTCTCCCATCCTGCCCGGTGTGCTGGATAAGGACGAGATCGCATGGCTGAACGATTACCACCGTCAGGTGTTTGCAAAGCTGGCACCGCACCTGAACGACGAAGAACGCAGCTGGCTGGCGGAGAAGTGTGCCGCCATCGGCTGCTGAGAAAGCGCAAAAAACACCCGGAGCCGTGCAGGAGCCAGAGCGGCTCTCGGCGGCAGCCGGGTGCTTTTTATAGGGTCACAGCTTGCAGCAGTGCGTCTGTGGGATGTCCAGCGGCGGAAGAGTGAACTCGTTTTCGCCAAAAGCGGAGCGCAGAATGGCGGCCCGGGTCTCCGGGTAGATGCCCAGTTCGGTATAGATGCTCTTGTACAGGCCCATCACCCGCCGCCGCAGCCGAAGGATATCGGCGGTGGTCACTCTGGAGTGGGAGACGCTCTGGCTGTTCTGCAGGTAGTAATAGCCGATGTCCGGGATGGAAACGGCGGTGCGCACATAGCGCAGATATTCGGTGTTGAACAGCTGATCCTCCGCAAACAATTCTTTGCGGAAATGGAGGTTGTGCTTCCGCAGGAGGTCACGGCGGTAGAGCTTGTTGCAGGGACTGCCATAGTAGAAGGTGTTCGGCTTCTGGATCAGATGCTTTGCGTACTCCTGTCCGGTGTACACCCCGGCAGGCAGATAGCCATAGGCCTGGGTGCGGGGCGGATTGCGCTGGAGCACATGCTGCAGCGCCTTTTCCCATGGGCGAATGTGCTCCACATAGTTTTCCGGGTACACCATCCAGAAGGGCGCGATCACAAGATCGGCGGTGTGGGCCTCGGCGGCGGAGACCAGCTTTTCCGTAAAATCGGGGGCCAGCCAGTCGTCGCTGTCCACAAACTGGATGTATTTGCCGTGGGCCAGCGCAATGCCCTGATTGCGGGTATCCGCTGCGCCGGTGTTGGTTTTATCCACCAGTGCAATGCGGTGGTCGCTGGCGGCAAGGGGACGGCAAACGGCAAGGGTGTCGTCGGTGGAGCCATCGTTCAGCAGCAGGATCTCAATGCTTTTATAAGTCTGGGCGCAGATGCTTTTGACACAGCGGGCAATGCACCCGGCAGTGTTGTACATGGGCACGATGATGCTTACAAGGGGAAATTCCATAGGTTCTCCTTTTCTCAGATGCGGCTGTGGGTGCGGGCGGCGGCGTCGGAAAGCCGCTGCACCGGGCCGTTGGGCAGAGGGCTTTCAAACAGGCTCAGATAGATGCCGTGCAGCCGCAGGCGGAATTTATCGTACACGCCCAGCTGGATGCACAGTTCCTTGTAGGTGTGGTACATCCGGCTGCGGTGGCGCAGCATGTCCGCCGCGCTCACCTGCGTATGGCATACGCTCTGCGGGTTCTGGATGTAGCAGTAGGCGGCTTCGTCGATGGCGGCAAACCGCTGTGCCACCTGCAGATACCGGGTGTTGAACAGCTGGTCCTCGGCGTATACCACATGCTCGAACCGGATGTGCGCCATCTGGATGAGATCCCGGCGGTAGAGCTTGTTCCAGAGCACGCCGTAGTAAAAGGCAGCGGCATTGCCGGTGAGCTGCCACAGGTAATCCACCTTGTTGTACACCCCGGCGGGCAGCAGGCTGTACTCCCGGGTGTCGTAGCCGCCATCCTTGCGGGGCACCATCATCCGGTAGGGAGCCAGCACAAGGTCGGCATGGCTGCGCTGCATAGCAGCCACCAGGTTTGCGGTGCAGCCCGGCAGCAGGTGATCGTCGCTGTCCGCAAACTGGATGTATTCGCCGTGGGCAAGGGCAAGGCCGCAGCTGCGGGTGTCTGCTGCGCCGGTGTTGGGCTTGTCCACCACACGGATGCGGCTGTCGGCGGCAGCAAGCTTCCGGCAGACAGCAAGGGTGTCGTCGGTGGAGCCGTCGT
>ERZ773111.485-NODE-485-length-26691-cov-20.692446_pt1 | contig 26691 bp, 17 predicted proteins | sample MGYA00580567_ERZ773111 | MGnify/ENA primary metagenome ERZ773111 (study PRJEB29015, sample SAMEA2737875) | human gut metagenome | biome: human gut; feature: human-associated habitat; material: faeces | place: China | collected 2012 ...
AAGCCCGTGCGAAATCTGCATCCTTTTTACTTTCTGATGAATACACGCCTGATATTGTTCTGATAATTGCTTTATAACGTCCTACGACTTTTTCGCAGGCGTCAGATATTTCTCCCAGTGTGGCACGTACGCGAGCGGCTTCTACGGCCAGTTCCAGCAAGTTACCCTTGCCAGTGCGTACGCATTCCGTAATAGCGTCCAATGCCTTGTCCACTTCAGCCTGGTTACGGCCTTCTTTCAGACGGCGCAGGTTCTCAATCTGTTCCTGACGTACGGCAGTGTTGTCCACTTCCAGAATATCAATCGGGTCTTCTTTTTCCAGACGATACTTGTTTGTACCCACGATAGTCTGCTCACCCGAGTCGATACGAGCCTGAGTACGTGCAGCAGCTTCCTCGATACGCATTTTGGGAATACCGGTTTCGATGGCTTTGGCCATACCGCCCAGTTTCTCGATTTCCTGAATGTGTTCCCAAGCCTTGTGAGCCAGTTCGTTGGTCAACGCTTCTACGTAGTAAGAACCGCCCCACGGGTCCACATTCTTACAAATCTGCGTTTCTTCCTGAATGTAAATCTGAGTATTACGTGCAATACGTGCCGAGAAGTCGGTCGGAAGAGCAATAGCTTCGTCCAATGCGTTGGTATGCAGTGACTGCGTATGTCCTAATGCAGCAGCCATGGCTTCGATACAGGTACGTCCTACGTTGTTGAACGGGTCCTGTTCGGTCAGTGACCATCCTGAAGTCTGTGAGTGTGTACGCAGTGCCAGTGATTTCGGGTTCTTCGGATTGAACTGTTTTACAATCTTGGCCCACAGCATACGTGCGGCACGCATCTTGGCTATTTCCATGAAGTGGTTCATACCGATAGCCCAGAAGAACGACAGACGCGGAGCAAAAGCGTCAATGTCAATGCCGGCAGCCACTCCCGCACGAAGGTATTCCAATCCATCGGCCAGTGTATAAGCCAGTTCAATGTCGGCGGTGGCACCCGCTTCCTGCATGTGGTATCCCGAAATAGAGATAGAGTTGAATTTCGGCATCTTCTGAGAAGTATATTCAAAGATGTCAGAAATAATCTTCATGGAGAAGGCAGGCGGATAAATATAGGTGTTACGGACCATGAACTCTTTCAGAATATCGTTCTGAATGGTTCCGGCCATTTCTTCCAGTTTGGCACCCTGTTCCAGTCCGGCATTGATGTAGAATGCCATGACAGGAAGTACCGCACCGTTCATAGTCATGGAAACAGACATCTTGTTCAAAGGAATACCGTCGAAAAGCACTTTCATGTTTTCTAGTGAACAGATAGATACACCGGCTTTACCTACGTCGCCCACTACACGCGGATGGTCAGGGTCGTATCCACGGTGTGTCGGAAGGTCGAAAGCTACTGACAATCCTTTCTGACCGGAAGCCAGGTTACGACGGTAGAATGCGTTGGATTCTTCGGCGGTAGAGAATCCGGCATACTGACGGATAGTCCACGGGCGGAAGGTGTACATCATAGAGTACGGGCCACGAAGATAAGGAGGAATACCGGCTGCATAGTTCAGGTGTTCCATACCCTCCAGGTCTTCTTTCGTATATACAGGTTTCACCTGAATCTGTTCAGGTGTTTTCCAGTTGGCAGTAATGCCATTTTCTTTCTGCCATTCCATGCCATTCTGCGGATGGAAGCCGGCAAATATATCGATTTGTTTGAAATTCTGTCTCATAATTCAATTCAGGATAAGAGTTTGCTGTTGTATTCGCGTAAGGTTTCCAGTACGTTGCAACGCACATGAATGAAGTTTTCGATGCCGGCAGCCTTCAGTTCTTCCATGCAAGCTGGAGCGCCGGCTACGATAAACATAGCACGTCCGTTGAGTGCCTTGAAGGCTGGGATAGCATATTCCGCATATTCATCATCGCTGGAGCAGATTACCACGATGTCTGCCTGTGCTTTCATGGCTGCTTCAATTCCTTCTTCTACGCTGGCAAATCCTAAGTTGTCAATAACCTGATAGCCTGCACAAGCCAGGAAGTTGCATGAGAACTGTGCACGAGCCTGACGCATGGCCAGGTTACCGATGGTCAGCATGAAAGCTTTCGGCCGTTTGCCTGAATTTTCAGTTTCCAGTCGAAGAGCTTCAAATTCGCTGGCTGCACGTGCGGTTTCCAGTTTGGCCAGAGTGCCTTCTTCTTCGTGTGCTTCTCCATCGCAACCGCATTTCTTGCATCCATCCAGCGGACGTTTGTCGCCTGCCAGTTCATTGAAATTCGGATACTGGTTGGTTCCCAACAGGATTTCTTTACGTTTGGAAACCGCTTCATGACGGGCTTTGTTGCTTTGGTTTACAGCTTCCTGAATGCTTCCTGCCTTGACAGCCTGCAACATACCTCCTGCTTCTTCAACAGAAAGGAAGAGATCCCAAGCCTGTTTGGCAATGGCTACAGTCAGACTTTCAATATAATAAGAACCTGCAGCCGGATCAACGATACGGTTCAGGTGTGATTCTTCTTTCAACAGCAACTGCTGGTTGCGGGCAATTCTTTCAGAGAAATCGTCTGGTGTTTCATAGGCTTTGTCGAATGGAGATACCGTGATGGAGTTGACTCCGGCAATGGCAGCACTCATGGCCTCAGTTTGCGTACGGAGCAAATTCACGTGTGCATCAAACAAAGTAAGGTTGAAATTGGATGTCTCTGCATGGGCCACCATCTTGCAGGCACAGTAGCAAGTGCCGTCGGCTCCTGTATTCTTGCAGTCCGTACGAGGGCATTTCGGTGCGTATTGTTTTACGATGTCAGCCCATAGCATACGTGCGGCACGGAATTTGGCGATTTCCATAAAGTAGTTAGAGCTGATGCCAAAGTTAAATTTGATTTTCTTGGCAGCCAGTGCGGCTGGAACGCCTGCTTCTACCAACTGGTTGAGGTATTCATTTCCCCATGCCAGTGCATATCCTAATTCCTGATAAATGTAGGCTCCGGCGTTGTTCAACTGTACAGAGTTCACGGCAATGCAACGGAAATGCGGGTATGCGGCCAGTGTTTCCACCAGTTCCTTACCCGTGGCAATGACAGCGCTTACATCTTTTCCTTTTTGCATCATTTTGCTGATAGGGTCGAAGTTGAGTGAGCCTTTCAGCTTTGCAGGTGCATATCCTTTTTTCTGGAAATAGGCTACCAGCAGTTGTGACAGTTGCAGCGTATGACGCTGGCAGGTAGAGAAGTTCAGTTCCACACATTCGCAGCAGATGTCTTTCAGCAAAGTATCGAGGTATTCTGCATTGAGTTCTTTGGCTTTGATATGGAATCCGAGTGAGTCTACACCTTTATTTAATATATCAAGGGCTTTGGCGTTGGCTTCAGCCGCATCGTTTACGGTAATGTCCTGACGGATAAACCAAGTGTTATCGTCTTTCTTGATGCCTCTGATGTAGGGATATTGTCCGGGAAGTCCCTCTGTGGTTTTCAATCCTTCCAAATCTTCCTGACGGTAGAATGGTTTCACTTTGAAACCTTCGTTGGTTCTCCATACCAACTTCTTCTCAAAATCGGCTCCTTTCAAATCTACCGTAATCTTGTCCATCCATTCTTGTGTGGACACGGGCGAAAAATCTGAAAAGAGTTTTTCTTTACTATCTGCCATAGTGAATTAGTGTTTTTGGGTTGATATTCAGATTTAAAATTATCACACAGGTTGTAGCCTGCATGGGCAAATATACAAATTTTCCGCTTGTTTATTCCACATTACCCCTTTTTTATAGCTATAGAAAGCTAAAAACATTAAACGTGCGTAGAGGGCACTGAGGGCTTTTGGACGGGAAAAGAGTGTACGGAATACATCAGAGAGAAGGTTGGAATGAAAAAAGAAAGAAAGAAAAGTTTGCCCTATTATTTTTAATTGGTTATATTTGCCCCCTGAATAAACAAATTTAATATCTATGAACTGGCTACAAGATTTATTGACGAATCCCAACTCGATAGCGCATATAGTGGCATTGTATGCCTTTGTAATTGCGGCGGGGGTACTGTTGGGAAAAATTAAATTCTTCGGCATATCGCTGGGAGTTACATTCGTCTTGTTCGTAGGAATCTTGGCTGGACACTTCGGTTTTACTGGAAATCCTGCCATCCTTTCTTTCGTGCAAGATTTCGGACTGATTCTTTTTGTCTTCTGTATCGGACTTCAGGTCGGTCCTTCATTCTTTTCTTCTTTTAAACGGGGAGGTATTACATTAAACCTGCTGGCAGTGGGAATTGTGTTCCTGAATATTGCCGTAGCATTGATTCTGTACTTTGCTTTGCAAGGCAGAGTAGACATTCCGATGATGGTGGGTATCCTGTGTGGAGCGGTTACCAATACTCCGGGACTTGGTGCGGCGAATGAAGCTTTGCAACAGTTGCACTATCAGGGACCTGAAATTGCCATGGGATATGCCTGTGCTTATCCGTTGGGTGTGATGGGTATTATTCTTTCCATGATTATTATCCGCTATATCTGCCGGGTAGATGTGCTGCGTGATAGCGACGAGATTCAGAAAGAGGAAGAAGCCAATCCGCACATGAAGCCTTATACTATCTCGCTGAAAGTGCAGAATGAGGCGCTGAGCGGTAAGACGTTGTCGCAGGTGCAGAACTTCCTGGCACGTGACTTTGTATGTACGCGTATTATTCAGGACGGTCACATGATTACGCCGAATGCCAATACGGTGCTTCGCCTGGGGGACCGTATGTTCCTGGTTTGTGCGGAAGATGACTCAGAAGCTATCATGGCCTTCATTGGTCCGAAAATCGAACAGGATTGGGATGCCACTAACCAGCAGGACAAACCGATGGTGTCTCGCCGTATTTTGGTGACACAGCCGAATATCAACGGAAAGACGCTGGGAGAACTTCATTTCAGCAGTATGTATGGAGTTAACGTGACACGTGTTAACCGTTCGGGTATGGACTTGTTTGCCGCTCGTCAGCTTCGCTTGCAGGTGGGAGACCGTGTGATGGTAGTTGGTCCGCAGGATGCCATCGAACGTGTGGCTAACTTGCTGGGTAACCAGTTGCGTCGTCTGGACCATCCGAACATTGTAACTATTTTTGTCGGTATTCTTTGCGGTATCCTTTTCGGAAGTTTGCCTATTGCTATTCCGGGCATGCCGACTCCGGTCAAATTAGGTCTGGCTGGTGGTCCGCTGATTATTTCTATTCTGATTGGACGTTTCGGACATAAAGTGAAACTGGTAACTTACACCACCATGAGTGCCAATCTGATGCTTCGTGAAGTGGGACTGGTGCTCTTCTTGGCAAGTGTAGGAATCAAGGCCGGCGAGAACTTTGTGCAGATGGTAGTAGAAGGTGATGGCGTGTTGTATGTGGGTCTCGGTTTTCTGATTACTTTCATACCGTTGATCATTACCGGTATTATTGCCCGCTGGCATCACCGGGTGAACTATTTCACGTTGATGGGTTTGATTGCCGGTAGTAATACAGACCCTCCTGCCTTGGCATACGCCAATCAGATTGCAGGAAACGATGCACCGGCTGTAGGTTACTCAACCGTTTATCCGTTGACCATGTTTTTGCGTATCCTGACAGCACAGCTGCTTGTCTTGCTGATGGCTGGATAAAAATATAAACGAAAAATAAAAAAGCAACGCCCTGTATCTGTCACAGAATCAGGACGTTTTTGTTTGAAGTAAATTACTTCAGGTTTTTATAACAGGTTTTTTATAACAGGTCCTTTTATTAAGATGTCCTTGCATGATTATTGCTTCATTTAGTTGTTTTTTATGCCTTTCATTCGTGAAACGTAGGTTTTTCTAGGGGAGAATGTTGGGCTTCCGATAGAGAAACTTACGTTTCAGCTTGCAGAGACATAGTGCATTTTAAAGGATTTTTCTATTTACCTATTGAAGTTTTTAAGTTTTACTTGTGGACAGACTTGCCGACAAAATGTGGGCGTGCAAACTGACGGCTACTGCTGGTAGAGGCTGAATTACGTCTGAAGGTTTGGCTCTCAGAAGGATTCTGTTTGTCAAATACCGTAAATTCTTCATAGGATGTTTCCCGATTTTCTCCTCTTTTCATAACCATATCGTAGATGGCTTTACGTGATGGCGCGTTAAATCCGCAGGTATTGGTATTCATCATGCTGTCTTCAGTAGGGCGATATACGCCACTCATATACGTGCAAGCTCCTTCATAAATACCGATACTTTCAGAAGTATAGCGGCTGTCTTTCAGGAAGGAAGACCACAGGATGGTATTTTCATCCTGAGTGAAATCCACATTTTGTGCCCATCCATAGCTTTGCAGCATTTTTACACTACTGATTTCTGAGGAAGAAATTTTTCCGTTTTGTTCATAACTGTATTCATCTTCCAGTTTAGCGAATCCGTGACCTACCGCTTCGTGTACCAGTACTTGTCTGAAACTTTCATTTTCCAGATCGTAGATGATAGGGCAATAAGCTATGGCCAGTTCGGTTACCTGGTTATTTTCGTTGTAATACCCGAAATATGTAGTTCCGGCATACGAAGGAGAATTAAGTACGACTACTGCCAGCGTTTCGTATAAATCAATATTTTCTATACATTGTATATAATCTATTACATTTTCATCATTTCCGGTTATAAGGGTGCTCATTCCTCCTGCCATTTGACATCCAAAGGCGGTGTTATAACCATCGAATCTGTTGCTGCGAGAAACTGCCGTTACGGAATATATGTTAAAGTAATTCCGGAGAGACTTCAGAGGTTCTTCTGTAAACAGGTTTTCCATGGCTTTATTCATGACTTCATCGTATGTTCCGTCTTCTATTTCAGTGTCCAAAAAGCCATCTCCCATCAATACAATGGGGAGTTCGTTTCCTTTTGTGGCACGTTGAAGAATACGTACCGTTCTGTCGGCAGAATAATCAGTCGATGTGCTTGTATTGGTACCTTCCTGTATGATAGTGACACTATTCAGTAATTCCTCTTCCAGGCCGTTTGTTTTACAAAAATAAAGATTGGCCGTTCGTTCCCTTTCATCTTCGTTGGGTAAAGCAGTCAAATTGACTACATAGCCTTGCTCTGTACGACTATCAGCCGATTGTGTAAGCCAGTTGGCTGTACTATAAATAACAAGTTTGTCCCCACTGAGGTTGGTGGTAAACTTGACTTGTAGTGAACCTCCTTGCGCCTCAGTATAATAAGTCGTCCGTTCCAGTTCTACGTAGTCTGCGGCCGATTGCGTGACGGTAAGGGATTGGGTGAGACCTGCGGAAACTAGATTTACTATGGCTGTACGGGAGTCTTTGCTGTCATTTTTACTGGAGGCTGTCAAGGCCAGTTGATAAGTGCCGGCTTCCCCTGAAGTAGGAGAAATCAAAAGCCATTCACTGGATGTATTTGCTTCCCATTCTCGCGTACTGGTAAAGCTGATTACTGTTTGGGAATTAGCCGCTGAGGCTAGGGTAATCGAACCTGTTTCTTCTTGCAAAGAGAAACTGGGGTCAATTTCCTTTTCGGAACACCCGGATATCAAGAGGATAAGAAGAAATAATAATATACTTTGTTTCATGTCTGTAAAATGATGGATGTGCACAAAATTGCTTTTTCTTGTATTAAATAGTAAATGAAATCTACGAATTGGCAAGAAAAAACTACGAATTCATTGATTAAAGTATTAAACTATTTCTGTACTAAAAAGGAAAATAGTTGATGAAAGATAGTTGGGTTGAATTATTTTGCGACAGACAATGCTGAAATGGTTATGTACCATCTTCTGCATTTGCAAATTCAGGATTTTCTTGATATCTTGCATTGTCAATTTATCAGGATAGAGTTTTATGAAACAAATATTGCATAAATTAAGGGTGTTACTGCTGATTGTATGGGGGATGTGTATTCCCTCGTTGCCGGGATATGCCATGACGGATAGTGAGTTTGCTACATGGACGGGAGTACGGGTAGACTGGCAGCTTAATCCCCGTGTGAAGTTTAGGGGAACATTTCAAACTCGGACACAAAATGGCTTAAAAGAAATGGAACGGGGACGTTTGAATGTCGGACTGAATTACCGTGTGTTACCCCTCATGCAACTAAAAGGATATTACGAAATACAATACCGTGACCGTGGAACTGCGGGATGGAAAGTTGGACATCGCTATCAAGCCGGTTTTATTGTTTCAGGGGCCAAACGAAATATAAAGCTTGGCTGGCGGGAACTTTTGCAACACACATTTATTGGCGGAGCAAATGAGGTGCAATTACGTTCGCGTTTGAGAGTGGCTTATGAACCTGAAAACTGGATAGCATATCCTTATTTTTTTGTGGAAACGTTTCAGCCGCTAGGCGACGAGGCTTTCTTTTCGCTGCCGCGTGTCCGTTATCGTTCGGGGGGGCGTTGCCCTCTTTCCCGGAAAACTGCTTTGGATGTATATTATTGCCGCCAATATGACGTGAAGCGTTGCCAGAATATTTTAGGACTTAATTTGGAGATAAAATTGTAATGGAAGAAAATATGAGTTTTTTAGAATTAGTAAAGATGCGTCACTCCGTTCGGAATTATGAAAACCGTGCGGTGGAGAAAGAAAAATTGGATTACATAATGGAATGTGTACGTCTGGCTCCTTCAGCAGTAAATTTTCAGCCCTGGAAATTTGCGGTGATAACGGATGCGGACAGGCTGTCACAGCTGAAAAAGGCTTATCCAAGAGAGTGGATAGAAAATGTACCTTGTATGATAGTAGCTTGTGCGAATCATGAGGAATCCTGGCACCGTAAATCAGACGGAAAAGACCATGCAGATATTGATGTGGCCATTGCTGTAGAGCATCTTTGTCTGGCTGCTACGGAACAAGGATTGGGCACTTGCTGGGTGTGTAATTTTGATGTATCTCTGTGTCGGGAAGTACTTAACCTGCCTGATTTTATGGAACCGGTAGTGCTGATTCCTGTGGGTTACGCCCAAGCACAAGAAATGTCAGCTAAGAAACGCAAATCGTTGGATGAGATATTATTTTGAAAGCAATAAGGGGATAACATAAATAAAATATCAAATATTTAACTAGTTTTAGTAGTAGTTCTTTATGGAATTTCCTACTTTTGGGACGCTCTCTGAATCGCTTTTCAGGGAGCGTCTTTTATGTATATTCTAATTAGTTGAAAAATGGAAAACATTGAATTAGGATTATTGCTGATGGTGGTCGGAATGGTCACAGTCTTTGTAATTCTGCTCATTGTTATCTGGTTAAGCCAGCTTCTGATTTCCATTGTAAATAAAGTTGCTCCTGAAGAAGCACCCAAAAAGAAGGTGGCTGCTACAGGTGCATCTACCGATGCTGGTGCAATGGATGCCATTAAGGCGGCTGTGGATATATTGACAGCCGGAAAAGGTCAGGTAATAAAAGTAGAAAAACTGCAGTAATCTGTTAGAAAAACACGCATGTATTAGTCATGGAACAGAAAGAAGTCAAATTTAGTTTGGTTTTTCGTGATATGTGGCAGAGTGCCGGAAAATACGTACCGCGAGTAGACCAGTTGGTGAAGGTGGCCCCAGCCATTATCGAAATGGGGTGTTTTGCCCGTGTAGAAACAAACGGGGGAGGTTTTGAACAAGTTAACCTGTTGTTTGGTGAAAATCCGAACAAGGCTGTCCGTGAGTGGACGAAGCCTTTTCATGAAGCTGGAATTCAGACACACATGCTCGACCGTGCGCTGAACGGTTTGCGAATGAGTCCGGTACCGGCCGACGTACGTAAGTTGTTCTATAAAGTAAAGAAGGCTCAGGGTACAGACATTACCCGTACATTCTGTGGATTGAACGATGTACGCAATATTATTCCTTCCATCGGTTATGCACATGATGCCGGCATGATTTCTCAGTGCTGTCTTTGCATCACTTATTCTCCGATTCATACCGTAGAGTATTATCTGGATATGGCCAAGAAGCTGATTGATGCAGGATGTGATGAAATCTGTATCAAGGATATGGCGGGTATTGGTCGTCCGGTATTCCTGGGTAAGCTGGTGGCAGGTATCAAGAAAATCAAAGATATTACGATTCAGTATCACTCTCATGCAGGCCCGGGCTTTAATATGGCTTCTATTCTGGAAGTGTGCAAGGCTGGATGTGATTATGTGGATGTAGGTATGGACCCGTTGTCATGGGGTACCGGACATGCAGACGTGATCAGTGTACAGGCCATGTTGAAGGACGCCGGCTTCAAGGTGCCTGAAATCAATATGCAGGCCTATATGAAGGTACGTTCCCTGATTCAGGAATTTATGGATGATTTCCTGGGATTGTATATCAGTCCGAAAAACCGTCTGATGAACTCTTTGCTGATTGGACCGGGACTTCCGGGTGGTATGATGGGTAGCTTGATGGCCGATTTGGATACTAACCTGGAATCTATCAACAAGTATAAGGCAAAACGCAATTTGCCGTTCATGACTCAGGATGAACTGCTGATTAAACTGTTTGATGAGGTAGCATACGTATGGCCGCGTGTGGGGTATCCGTGTCTGGTAACTCCGTTCAGCCAATATGTGAAGAACCTGGCCATGATGAATGTCATTCAGCTGGAAAAAGGCAAGGAACGCTGGGGAATGATTGCCGACGATATCTGGGACATGATTTTGGGAAAAGCCGGACAATTGCCTGGCAAACTGGCTCCTGAAATTGTGGAAAAAGCTGAACGTGAAGGCCGTAAGTTCTTCACAGGCAACCCACAGGACAACTATCCTGATCAGTTGGAAAAATACCGTCAGATGATGTGGGAAAAGAAATGGGAAACCGGACAGGATGATGAAGAGCTCTTTGAATATGCCATGCATCCGGCTCAGTATGAAGCCTATAAGAGTGGAAAGGCAAAAGCTGACTTCCTGGAAGATGTGAAGAAACGCCGTGAAGCCAAGGAAGAGATCCACATGGCTAATGACCAGACTAAAGTCTTGACAGTAGACGTAAACGGTCAGGCTTATCGTGTAACTGTAGCCTTTGGCGATGTCAATCCGTCTAAACTTTCTGCACAGAATCAGCCTGCTGAAGCAGCTCCGGCTGCTCAAGCTCCGGCTGGTGAAGGAAAAGAAGTGCTTTCTCCGCTGGAAGGTAAATTCTTCCTGACGAAGAGTGCACAGGAAACTCCGGTGAAAGTGGGTGACAAGGTGAACAAGGGAGATGTGATTTGCTACGTAGAGGCCATGAAAACTTACAATGCCATCCGTGCTGAGTTTAGTGGAACCATCACTGCTATCTGTGCAAATTCCGGTGACTCCGTATCAGAAGATGATGTATTAATGAAGATTTTGTAATGGAAGAGATATTAGAAAGATTATATGATATGACCGCTTTCAGCAACATTGCTGCTGACCCGCGGTTTCTCATCATGTATGCCATTGCTTTCGTCTTGCTCTATCTGGGTATCAAGAAGCAGTACGAACCGTTGCTGCTGGTACCCATCGCTTTCGGGGTGTTGCTGGCCAACTTCCCGGGCGGTGATATGGGGGTAGTGCAGGCCGATGAAAATGGAATGGTCATGGTGAACGGTGTGATGAAGAACATCTGGGAAATGCCGCTTCATGAAATTGCACATGAACTGGGACTGATGAACTTCATTTATTATATGTTGATTAAGACGGGATTCCTTCCGCCGATTATATTCATGGGAGTAGGTGCACTGACCGATTTTGGTCCGATGCTGCGTAATCTTCGTCTGTCTATTTTCGGTGCGGCTGCTCAGCTGGGTATCTTTGCCGTATTGCTGGTATCTATTTTGATGGGCTTTACTCCCAAGGAAGCTGCTTCTTTGGGTATCATCGGAGGTGCCGACGGTCCGACAGCTATCTTCACTACTATCAAGCTGGCTCCGCATTTATTAGGTCCGATTGCCATTGCGGCCTATTCTTATATGGCGTTGGTACCAGTTATCGTGCCGCTCGTCGTACGTTTGTGGTGTACAAAGAAAGAGCTGTCCATCAACATGAAGGAACAGGAAAAGAAATACCCTTCAAAAACGGAAATCAAGAATCTGCGTGTTTTGAAAATTATTTTCCCGATTGCATGTACTACCATCGTGGCCTTGTTCGTGCCAAGTGCAGTGCCTTTGATTGGTATGCTGATGTTCGGTAACTTGGTGAAGGAAATCGGTAGCAATACTTCTCGCTTGTTTGATGCCGCATCTAACAGCATTATGAATGCGGCTACTATTTTCCTGGGTATTTCAGTTGGTGCAACCATGACTACCGATGCTTTCCTGAACTGGACGACTATCGGTATCGTAATAGGTGGTTTCTTAGCTTTTGCACTTTCAATCTCAGGTGGTATTTTCTTCGTGAAGATATTCAATCTGTTTACGAAAAAGAAAATTAATCCGTTGATTGGAGCAACCGGTCTTAGCGCTGTGCCAATGGCCAGTCGTGTAGCCAATGAAATTGCCTTGAAATATGACCCGAAGAACCACGTGTTGCAATATTGTATGGCAAGTAACATTTCGGGTGTAATCGGATCGGCTGTGGCAGCTGGTGTACTGATTTCATTTCTTGGATAAGTAAACGTGATTTAGCTTCTTTGGACAGGATTACAAAGAGATAACTGTCAATTTGCAGGATGGAAATCTCTTTGTAATCCTGTCTTGTTTTTGTAAGAATTTCTCAGGAGGTCTACCCGTTTGAAAACTTTTGAATGACTTAATTATACTGTATGAAAAAAACTATATTGTTTAACCTTAGTTTCGTTTTTCTGATGTTGTTAGTCTCTTGCCATAAAGAGATGGAAGTGACTTCTTTTGAAAATGTGACAGAAAGTGTAACCCTGCAGTCGGTAGTAGGGGACGAGGCTATTATTTTATTTACAAGTTTTGGCACATGGAATGTTACGACAGATGCGGTGTGGTTAAGTTTGTCTCCCTTATCGGGTGAAGCTGGGGAAGGACAAGTAAAAGTTACAGCTATTTTTGAGAACAATACAAATAAGTTACGAGAAGCAAAAGTAAAGTTAAGTTCGGGAGATGAAGTTTGCGAAATATCCGTTTTCCAAGAGATTGGTGATTATGTGCTTCCCGAAAAAGATGAGTATCTTGTGGATGTCGATGGAGGTATGTTTACTATCCGTTTCGAGACGAATGTAGAAGCGGAAAAACTGAAAGTATATACATCTTCGGAGCCAGGAAGCTGGTTGAGGCAAGAAAGCTCTTCTCGTTCAGCAACGACTGAAACACAAGAGGTGACATTGAATGCTGCTCCTAATAGGGGAGGAATGTCACGGTCGGCCTATTTACTTTTTATTAAAGAAGAAGATGGAGTGCAGAAAGAACTAGCTACGGTTAAAATATCTCAGCTAGGAGGACAAGTGCTTGAGTCAGTTGATTACTCAGAAGACGGTAAAATAGATACTTTGCAGCAGCATACTAAAGGGGATGGTATCCCAATTGTGTTGATGGGGGATGGTTTCGTGGACCAGGAATTGGCTAATGGAACTTATCGGAGCGTTATGGAAAAAACTATGGAGAATCTGTTTACTGAAGAACCCGTGAAATCTCTGAGAGAATATTTTGACGTGTATATGATTAATGCGGTATCTGAAAATAATGATTTTGGCATGGGATATAAGACGGCCTTCAGTTGTAAGCTGACAGGTGGAAATAGTACAACGATTACGGGTGATGATGCTTCTGTACAAGTGTATGTGGGAAAGGTATTAAAAGAAGAAAAAAGGAAAAACTGCTTGGCGGTAGTGGTGTTAAATACTTCTGCTTATGCGGGTACCACTTATTTCGGATATCAGGATGGAAATGGTAAGTTTATAGAGTTTTCCATTGCTTATTGTCCAGTCTGGAGAGTGAATATTTCCGGCAAGTATTGGTACATGAAGCGATTGGACATGGTTTTGGAAAACTGGAAGATGAATATGTATATCCGGAAAAAGGAAGTGTTACTACATTGGAAATGCAGCGGATACGCATCATGCAAGCGAACGGATGGGCGCAGAATGTGGATTTTACCGCATCGGCGGATACTGTTCTTTGGGCTCCTTTTTTAACGGACTCTCATTATCAGAATGAGCATTTAGGTGTTTATGAAGGGGCTTGTACTTATTCTGAAGGAATTTATCGCCCATCCGAAGATAGTATGATGAACTCAAATACGTGTGCTTTTAATGCGCCTTCCCGTAAATCACTTTATGAAAAGGTGATGAAAATAGGAACGGCTGTAGAAGAGGTGACATACGAAGACTTTGTGGCATTTGATATAGCTCATCTTCCTGAAATGATGCCTATGGCAAATTATACACGTGTTACATCCGTTGGCTATCCATTTGCACGTCCGGTATGGGTAAGCGGGCAGCGTTTCCGTTAGTTTCTGCCTAGATATTCGTTGATGACGGCCAGAAAATCCTTTCCGTATTTCTCTTTTTTGAATTCTCCAATTCCGCTAATCTCACCAAATGCCTCAATGTTGCTGGGCTTCTTCAGGGCAAGCAGATGCAGGGTTTTGTCGGATAGTACAATGTAAGCTGGAATGGCCAGCTGGTCGGCCAGTTTTTTGCGGAGCTGACGAAGTGCTTCAAACAAGCCTTCATCTTCATCTTCAAATACGGTGGGGGTGAATAAAGGTACAGGAGAAGCTGTTTTGTTTTCTTTGGCATAGCCTTCTTCTCTTTTAATGACTACCAGTGGTGCGCGTTCTTTTCCGAACAATACTTTTCTTCCGGCTTCTGTAATTTTTAAATGATTGCTCTCGTTATAAGCGATTTCAAAATATCCTAAATTTAACATCTGGAGCAAGTAATCTTGCCAGTCTTTTCCAGGCACATCCCTGCCTGCTCCGTAGGTTTTCAGTTTGTCATATCCTTTTTCCATGATTTCCTGACTGGCATATCCTTTCAGGATGTCAATTAAAGTGCGGGTACCGATTTGTTGGTCGGCACGGGCAATGGCACTTAATGCTTTTTGCACAATGATGGTACCATCGAAGCGTTCAGGAGGGTTCTTGCATACATCGCAGTTTCCACAGTCATGCTCCATGGTTTCTCCGAAATAGTTTAGAAGAATTCTCCGTCGGCAAATGTCGGATTCTGCGTATTGTTGCATGCGGTTCAACTTTTCCAGGTTGATTCCTTGCTGGTTACTTTCTGCCGCAAACCTTGATAACAGAATAATGTCGCCAAAAGAGTAAAAGAGAAGGGTTTCGCTAGGAAGTCCGTCGCGTCCTGCTCGGCCGATTTCCTGATAAAAATTTTCTATACTCTTAGGCAGGTTATAATGGATGACCCATCGGACATTAGACTTGTCAATTCCCATACCGAATGCAATGGTCGCGCAGATAATCTGCACACGATCATTAATGAAATCATCTTGTGTAATTTCCCGCTGTTCGTTTGACATTCCTGCATGATAAGCTGCGACATCGAATCCTTCCTTCTCAAGTAATTGAGCCACTTTTTCAGTTCCATTTCGGCTCATGCAATAGATAATTCCACTTTCATTACGGTGTCTGCGCAGGAATTTGACAATGGCTTTGATTTTTTCCTTCTGTTGATATCCTCTTTTTACTTCCAGACTTAAATTGGGACGGTCAAAAGAAGAAATAAAGATTTCAGGGTTGCGCATTTCCAGTTGCCGTATAATATCCTCTCGAGTAATCTTGTCGGCGGTTGCAGTCAGGGCTACTACTGGGACATTGGGAAAATATTGTCGTATAGCTTTCAGTTGTGTATATTCAGGACGGAAGTCATGTCCCCAATGAGAAATACAATGGGCTTCGTCAATGGCAAACAGGGATATATTGATGTCGCGTAACAGATAATTCATTTCCGACATCAGTCTTTCGGGAGATATATACAGTAGTTTTACCCTTCCTTGTAGGCATTCAAAGTAAAGCTGGGCGTTGGTGGCGTCGTCATTTGTGCTATTTAATGCACGAGCTACGATACCATTAGCCTGTAGAGATTCCACTTGGTCTTTCATGAGAGAAATTAATGGGGAAACGACAACGGTGGTTCCCTCCATCAAAATAGCCGGTAGCTGATAACACATGGATTTTCCTCCTCCTGTCGGCATCAGTACTAATGCATCTTTCTTTTGAAGAATTGTAGAAATGATTTTTTCCTGTAGTGGACGAAAAGAAGTATACCCAAAATAAGATTTGAGTGTTTTCAGCATTTGTTCTCTCATGTTTTTAAATTTTGTGCACAAAGATATATAAAAAAATAAAAAGTTGCCGTTTTATCGTATTCTTGTGCGAATATAAGGTTTTTTGATAAAGTTTTCAGGGTTATTGTTGCGAAATCAAAAAACTTCTACGATTTTTGTATAATTATGTTCTAATGACGTTTAAAAATGAATTAAGATGAGTACATCAGAAAGTTTTAATTATATAGTGGAACAGTTTGCCGATTTGCAACTGTTGCGTTATCGTGTGGATGGTTTTGAAAAGTTATCTTTAAAACAGAAAAAGTTGATTTATTTCCTTTCACAGGCAGCATTGGAAGGAAGAGATATTCTTTTTGACCAAAACGGAAAGTATAATTTGCAGATTCGAAAATTGCTGGAAGCGGTTTATGTATCCTATTCAGGTGACCGTAATAGTTCGGATTTTCAGGGGCTGGAAGTTTATTTGAAGCGCGTTTGGTTCTCTAGTGGCATATATCATCATTATGCATGTGATAAGTTTGTGCCTGCTTTTTCACCGGAGTTTTTGCGTGAGTGCATAGCACAAGTAGATGTGGCTGGTCTTCCACTGAAGGATGGTGAATCAGTTCAGGATATGTGTGACAAATTGTTTCCTGTAATCTTTGATCCTAAAGTTATGCCCAAACGTGTGAATCAGGCAGATGGAGAGGACCTGGTGATAACTTCTGCAGCCAATTACTATGAAGGGGTAACTCAGGATGAGGCTGAGAAGTTTTACATGATTCAGAAATTGGCAAGTGGTCCACATCCTGTTATGTATGGAATGAACAGTCGTCTGGTGCAAAAGGACGGAGTCATACAAGAAGAAGTCTGGAAGGTGGATGGCATGTATGGAGAAGCGATTGAAAAGATTATTTATTGGCTGGAAAAAGCCAAGTCAGTGGCTGAAAATGAAGCTCAGTGTGAAGTAATCCGTTTGTTGATTGATTTTTACCGTACGGGTGATTTGAAAACATTTGACACTTACTCCATTGCCTGGTTGAAAGATACGGAGTCTAAAGTTGATTTTGTCAATGGCTTTATTGAAAGTTATGGTGACCCGTTAGGAATGAAAGCAAGTTGGGAATCAATTGTGAACTTTAAAGATGAAGAAGCTACTTACCGAACGGAAGTTATCAGTCAGCATGCGCAATGGTTTGAAGATCACTCTCCAGTATCTCTTGCATTTAAAAAGGGAGTAGTACGTGGCGTTTCAGCCAAAGTTATTACAGCTGCCATGTTAGGGGGAGATTTGTATCCGAGTTCGGCGATAGGAATTAATTTGCCCAATTCAAACTGGATTCGCAGTCTGCATGGGTCAAAATCTGTGACTATCGGGAATCTTACAGATGCTTACAATAAGGCTGCAAAAGGAAATGGTTTCCGTGAAGAATTTGTGTACAGCCAGGAAGAAAAAGATTTGCTGGAAAAATATGCTGACATTACGGGTGACCTTCATACGGACTTGCATGAGTGTGTAGGACATGGATCAGGAAAACTGCTTCCAGGAGTTGATCCGGATGCCTTGAAAGCGTATGGCTCTACGATAGAAGAGGCACGAGCAGATTTGTTTGGCTTGTATTATTTGCCTGATGAAAAGCTGGTGGAACTGGGATTAACTCCTGATGAGGAAGCTTACAAGGCTGAATATTATGCTTATATGATGAACGGACTTCTTACGCAGATGGTACGCATAGAACCGGGCTGTGATTTGGAAGAAGCTCACATGCGTAACCGCCAGTTGATTGCTCGCTGGGCTTTGGAAAATGGTAAATCAATGAATATTGTGGAACTGGTGAAGAAAGATGGAAAAACTTATGTGAAAATAAATGATTATCTTCAGCTTCGCGGACTTTTTGCCGTGTTGTTGAGTGAGATTCAACGTATAAAGAGTGAGGGAGACTATGAAGCTGCACGTGCTCTTGTCGAAAAGTATGCAGTGAAACTGGATGCAGAACTTCATGAGGAAATCTTGAGCCGTTACCGTTCACTCCATCTGGCTCCTTACAAGGGATTTGTCAATCCGGTATATTGTCTTCAATATGATACCGAGGGACGGATTGTGGATGTAAAACTTGATTATACAGAAGGCTATACAGAACAGATGCTTCGTTATGGTCGTGATTATTCTAATTTGACTATTTGATTATGGCAGAAATACAGGATACAATCAGGGAAATAAAGTCGAAATTCCGCTTGTTTATGAACGGAATGGTTTCCCAAAGTATGCGTGAAAAAGGTATTGACTATAAACTGAACTTTGGTATTGAATATCCCCGCATTAAAGAAATTGCGGCAGATTATCCGTGTAATCATGAGCTGGCACAGGCTCTATGGAAAGAAAACATCCGCGAATGTAAGATTATGGCCGGATTGCTCCAGCCCGTAGATGGATTCTGTCGGGAAATCGCAGAAATATGGATAGAAGACATGCGCTATCCGGAACTGGCAGAATATACGGTTATGAATCTGTTCCAGCGCTTGCCATACGCTTCAGAAGTGGTCTTTCCATGGATAGCCGATGAGCGGGAATATTTCCAGCTGTGCGGGTATCTGTTGATGACTCGTTTATTGATGAAGGGATGGACACTGAATGAAAGAGCAGAAGCGGAGTTCTTGGACCAGGCCTTTACCGTATTGGAAGGAGGAACAGAAATGCGTAAAGTGGCAGCCAGAGCAGTATGTAAATTCGCCTTGCAGTCAAAGACAAATTCTCGTACCGTACTTCGTATGTTAGGGAATTTGTTGAAATCTTCTAAGCCGGAAATCAAAATGGTGGCAGAAGAAATAAAAAATGAGATAGAATATGGCTTGTAATCTTTCTAAATTACTCAAAAAAATATAACTTTGACCGCTGAACGATTATTGGGATGGAAGAGAATATAAAAGATACAGTCAAACAAATCCTTACAGAGTATTTGCAGAAGAACGGACATCGAAAGACGCCTGAACGGTATGCTATACTTGATACTATCTATTCCATCAAGGGGCATTTTGATGTAGACGAGTTGTACAGCTATATGGCGGAGAAGGAAAAGTTTCGGGTGAGCCGGGCTACTTTGTACAATACCATCATTCTCCTTATAGATGCAGGGCTGGTCATCAAACATCAGTTTGGCAATACTTCCCAGTATGAACGATCATATAATAATGAAACCCACCATCACATGATTTGTACCTGTTGCGGAAAGGTGTCGGAATTTGAGGACGACAACCTGAAGCAGGCTATTGCGCAGACAAAGTTGAAGGGATTTTATGTTTCGCATTATTCCCTTTATATCTATGGACTGTGCAGTAAGTGTATGGCGGCCAAGCGGAAAAAGAAATAGTATAAGGAATATATAAAACATAAAGAATCATGAAAGTAGATGTTTTGTTAGGTTTACAGTGGGGCGACGAAGGAAAAGGTAAAGTCGTCGATGTATTGACTCCCCGTTACGATGTGGTTGCTCGTTTTCAAGGAGGCCCGAATGCCGGACATACTCTTGAGTTTGAAGGTCAGAAATATGTGCTTCGTTCTATTCCTTCTGGAATTTTCCAGGGTGATAAGGTGAACATCATTGGTAATGGAGTGGTACTTGATCCTTCTTTGTTCAAGGCAGAAGCTGAAGCGTTGGAAGCAAGCGGACATCCATTGAAAGAACGTTTGCACATCTCTAAGAAAGCTCATCTGATTCTTCCTACACATCGTATTCTGGATGCAGCATACGAAGCAGCCAAGGGAGATTCAAAAGTAGGAACTACCGGAAAAGGTATTGGTCCGACTTATACTGATAAGGTGAGCCGTAATGGATTGCGCGTAGGTGATATTCTGCATAACTTTGAGGAAAAATATGCTGCTGCCAAAGCTCGTCATGAAGCTATTCTGAAGAGCCTTAATTATGAATATGATATTACTGAACTGGAAAAGCAATGGATGGAAGGTATCGAATACCTCCGTCAGTTCCCTCTGGTAGACAGTGAGCATGAAATCAATCGTCTGCTGAACGAAGGCAAGTCAGTACTTTGCGAAGGTGCTCAGGGAACTATGCTTGATGTGGATTTCGGTTCATATCCTTTTGTGACTTCATCTAACACCATTTGTGCAGGTGCTTGTACCGGATTGGGATTAGGCCCTAACAAGATTGGTGAAGTGTATGGTATTATGAAAGCATATTGTACACGCGTAGGTTCAGGTCCGTTCCCTACAGAACTTTTTGATGAAACAGGTAAGACAATTCGTGATTTAGGTCATGAGTATGGAGCTGTAACAGGACGTGAACGCCGTTGTGGATGGGTTGACTTGGTTGCTTTGCGTTATGCAATTATGGTCAATGGTGTAACTCAGCTGATTTTGATGAAGAGCGACGTGCTGGATGGATTTGATACCATCAAGGCTTGTGTAGCATACAAAGTAAACGGAGAAGAAATCGACTATTTCCCGTATGATATTACAGAAGGAGTAGAACCTGTATATGCTGAGCTCCCAGGTTGGAAAACAGATATGACAAAGATGACGAGTGAAGATGAATTCCCGGAAGAATTCAATGCATATATCACATTCCTGGAAGAACAATTGGGTACTCCGATAAAGATTGTATCTGTAGGTCCTGACCGTGCACAGACAATCGAACGTTATATCGACTAATTTTTTTTGTTGACATATTTTTTGAAAGCCGTCCCTTTGGGGCGGCTTTTTTATTTTCATTCTGTTAAATTCTGATTTGACAAACCTTCCGTATTATCCTCATTGAGTTAATCATTCTGTCTGTTCTTTTTATATGTTGATTTCTGATTTATTTAAATTAATCGGTGTGTTTTTCTTACTGTTTATCTTTTATTCCTGATTGAATATTTCATATTTCTTTAATTTTATGAATTAAAAATGAATTGATATTCGATTTTGTTATACCTTTTTGCTTTTTGATTCTATTTTTCAGTAATATTTTGTTGTTTATTTGAAGAAATATATATCTTTGCGATGTTGTTAATAGGTTTTAATATGTATTTATGAAGATTATTAACTAAATGGGATTTTTTAATGTTTAATCAAATGAGAGATTTATGAAAAGAAAACTAACATAGATGCTGGCCCTGCTGTTTGTATGGACAGGTGTAGCATGGTCGCAAGGGGTAACAGTAAAAGGTGTGGTAACTTCCGAAGAAGATGGATTGCCTATTGTCGGGGCTTCAGTATTGGTAAAGGGTACTACCCAGGGGACCATTACGGATGTGGATGGTAACTTTATGATTTCAGGAGTGAAGGCTGACAGTAAGACTTTGATTGTTTCATTTGTGGGAATGAAAAGCAAGGAAGTAGCGATAAAAAACACGCCTATGCATGTGGTCCTGAAAAGTGATGCAGAGGTATTGGATGAAGTTGTAGTTACGGCATTGGGTATGAAGCGCAGTGAGAAAACCTTAGGATATGCAGCAACTACTATGAAGTCGGAAGATATAGATGCGGGTAAATCAGGTTCTGTGATGGGAGGTTTAAGTGGAAAAGTAGCAGGTGTGCAAATTTCATCTGCAGGAAACACGGGTACTTCTCAGAAAGTGTTGATTCGTGGTATATCTTCATTGAATAATAACTCCCCGTTGTACATTGTAGATGGAGTACCTATTGATAACTCAACTTTCCGTGGGAGCCCTACAGACGACAGTTCTACTACAGACTTTGGTAATGCTGCCAATGACATTAATTCAGAAGATGTAGAATCTGTAACCATTTTGAAGGGAGCTTCTGCTACGGCGTTGTACGGTTCTCGTGCAGCTAACGGCGTTGTAATGATTACAACGAAAAAAGCTGGGGTAGAAAAATTGACCGTGACATACGATGGCTCTTTTACAGCTTCAAAAGTATTGCGTGTAATGCAGACTCAGGATTTGTTTGGACAAGGATGGGGAAGCTGGAATAGAAGTGAAAACGGTTCGTGGGGACCTCGTTTGGATGGTACCATGCATGAATGGGGATCAGACCAGTTGGAAACTCCCATGACAAAGCCATTCTCTTACGTAGAACATAACTTGAGAAATTTTTATCAGACAGGTTTTGAAAAGAATAATAACGTAAGCATTCGTTATGGTAATGATAAAGTGGGAGTTGTAGCTTCATACGGAAATCTGTCTTCAAATGGTATCTTGCCTAATAATGGTGACCAATTCTCCAGAAATACATTTTCATTGCGTGGTTATATGAATATCAATAAGTTCTCATTAGATATGACCATGAACTATGTACGTAAGGATATCAGTCGTAGTAATGATATGTATATGGAGCTGTTGCAGCATGCGGTGGATGTGGATTATAGCGAGATGAAGGATTATAACGATGAACGTTATAATTTGGATAACTATTATACCTTCTATGCAACCAATCCATATTACATGATTGACAATTATAGAAGTAACTATCAGGATGACCGTGTATATGGACGTATTGAGATGAGCTATGAAATTATGAAAGGCTTGAAGGCGACAGGACGTTTGGGTGGTGACTTCTCTAACAACCGTACAAACTCACAGGAGCCTAAAACGACTTTCTCCAATGGCTCTTACAGTCAGCTTGGTGGAGCTACGGAGTCATTAGGTTATTATTCTGAATATCGTTATAACCGTAGTCAGATAGATGCTACAGCTTTGTTGAACGCTGACTATAGAGTGAGCGATTTTTCAATTAATGCAGTGGCCGGATGGAACTTGAACCAGCGTTCGTATGGATATAGTGGGGGATATGTAGATGGTTTGGCAGTTGCTGACTGGTATAGCTTGTACAACACTTCTTCTTCGGCTGTTTCTGTAACATATAAAGAATTGCGTCGTCTGATTGGTGCGTTTGCACAAGCTGAATTGGGATACAAGGACATGATGTTCTTGAATTTGTCAGGACGTAATGACTGGTCTTCTACTCTTCCGGCTGGAAATAACAGCTTTTTCTATGGAGGTGCTAATGTTTCATTCTTGATTACGGAAATGTTGCCTTCTTTAAAAGAACATCAGGTAGATTTCTTGAAAGTGCGTGCTGCTCTTGGACAAACAGGTAATGATGCAAATGTGTATAAGACTACATCTTGGTATCAGATTGCTAATTTTAAGGATATTAATGGCTATTACACTTCTATGCCTATCGGAGGTGTGATGGGTATGACTTCGAATAATACTTTGCCGAGTAGCAGCCTGAAACCGGAGATGACTACTGAATATGAATTTGGACTTTCTGGAAGCTTCTTTGGAAACCGATTAACAGTGGATGCTTCTTACTATAATCGTATGACAAAAGATCAGATTATTTCTGCTTCATTGGCTCCGGAAACAGCCTATTCGTATGAAACGAAAAATATCGGTAAGATTCAGAATCAGGGTGTGGAATTAATGGTGAACTTAACACCGGTACGTACTAAGGACTGGACATGGGATTTAGGCTTTACATTCACAAAGAACATGAGTGAAGTTAAAGAGTTGTGGGAAGGAACAGATGAATATTCTTATACGAACTGGCGTGGTGTGTACTATGTATTGAAGGTAGGTGAGCCGGTAGGTATGTTCCGTATTCCGGCAGCAAATAAAGTGATGGATGAAAATAGCCCTTATTATGGTTATAATATCGTGAATAATAACGGTTATCTTTCTGACAGTAATACAGAGTATGAATATGTCGGTAGTTCAGAAGCTAAGTTTAACATGGGATTTAATACCACATTGAAGTGGAAAGGATTTACGCTTAATGCATCTGCTGATTGGAGAAAAGGTGGATATATGTTGTCAAATACTTCATATATCTCTCACTTTAACGGAAACTCTACACAAACGGTATTTAATGAACGTAATTCGTTTATTTATCCGCATTCTGTAAAAGTGGTAAATGGTCAATATGTGGAAAATAATATTCCTGTTCGTGCAGATGAAATGTATAATGCATTAGGAAATTATTCATATAGTCCGGAAGTACGTCGTCACTTTATTATTCCTAAAGATTATTTCAGACTGCGTGAAGTTTCACTTTCATATTCGTTCCCGAAATCCATGTTGGCAAAGACGCCGTTCCAGCAGGTTTCTCTGGCTTTGGTAGGACGTAATTTGCTTCTGTTCACTCCGAAGGAAAATAATTATGTAGACCCTGAAGTGTCTAACTTGGGTAATGACTTGTTGTCTGAATTCGGTGAAACTACTGGTACAAGCTCTACACGTAATATTGGTGTGAATGTGAAAGTCGTATTTTAATCATTAAAGAATATTGTTTTATGAAAAGATATAAATTATTATATTCCAGTTTATTTGCCTTACTGATAGCTGGCACTTCGTTGACGTCTTGTAAAGATTACCTTGATGTGAACGATAATCCTAACTACCCGGTTACTACCACTATGTCGGCATTGTTGCCGTCTGCATGTGCTTCTACTATTTCTCAGCTGGGGCTTTACGGTGATTTGATGGGAGATATGTGGTTGCAGTTTACTACACAGGGAAATACTACCAACCAGTATAACACATTGTGTAACTATAGTTTAACTGTAACGTCATACAATGGCTTCTTTACGAATGCATACACCAATACGTTGCCCGATTTGAAAGATGTAATTGCGATGGCCGAGCAAGAAGAAGCATGGGACTATTGGGTGATTGCTAAGGTGTTGACAGCCTATAATTATCACATGCTGGCTGACTTGTATGAAGATATACCTTTTACAGAAGCTTTGGACCAGGAGAAATATCCTTATCCTCATTATGATGATGGACGTACAGTCGTTTATCCGGGAATCTTGTCATTGCTTCAAGAAGCTATAGATAAATGTCCTCAGGCAGCAGAGAAATCAAGTTCATACATTGATACTTATGATATGTTTTTGGAGGGTGATATAGAGAAGTGGAGAAAATTTGCAAAAAACTTGAAGCTGAAAGTTCTGGTACGTGATTTTGATGCAAATAAGCAAGCCATACAAGCTTTGTTGGATGAAAACGATTTTTTAGAAGACGATTGTGCTTTTACAAAATTTGAAGATGCCACAGATAAGGGAAATCCTTTGTATGAATATAATATTCGTCAGTTAAATACAAAGGTTAATATCCGTGCGTGTCATACTTTGGTTGAATATTTGTTGCATTATGATGACCCGCGTATTGCTAATCTTTATGAAGTGACTGCGGCTTCGAATGGCGAAGGTGAGAATTCTGATATATATGAAGGGCTTCCTTGTGGAAGTAAGCCCCAGACCAGTACGATAGCTTTGGTTGAATCGTCTGCATATACTCAGGCTTATGATGATCCTGTATATTTAATGAATAAGGCTGAAATCTTTTTCTTGGAGGCTGAGGCTTATGCGCGTCTGGGAAATGCCTCTGCTGCGAAAGAAAAATATGATAATGGAGTAAAGGCTGCTTTTGACCGTTGGGAATCTACAGCTGGTAAAGGAGAAGAGTTTATTGCAGCAGGTGGAGCTTATGCATTTGATGAAACTTCTGAAGAAACGATGATGAAATGTATTATGACGCAGAAATGGATTTCTTATGCACATGCTAACGCACTGGACGGTGTATTTGACCGTAACCGTACAGGTGTTCCTGCTATTAGTAGTGCTGCTACCGTGCGTGTTTCAGATGTGGCTTTGCAGCGTGAACTTACTCCAGGGTATGAATTGGGAACATTGGTGGCACCGGGTTCTTCCGTTTTACAGCCAACTGATTTTCCTCGTCGCTTATTGATACCTTCACGTTCTTCACAGTATAATCCTAATGCACCTGTAACGAAGAATTTGGAAGAGCCAATGTGGTGGCAAGTAGAGAGAGGAAAGTAAATGATTAATGTTTTTGATTAGAATTGTTTTATGAAAAAGTTAAGATATATCTATATGTTGCTGTCTTGTTTGTGGATTTTGACAGCTTGTAATTCGGAAGATTTGAGTTATGATATTGAGTATACACCGATTCATCCATTAGGAGGACAGTATACGGTATCTGTATCGAGAAATGGAGCGGTTGTTGCTGAACACGTGGATTGCTTTTTAGCCAATACAAGTGATTATGATAAGGATAAATGTTGGATTCGTATTGGGGCGTATAATTCAACTAATACTCCTGGAGATGCGGCAAAGAGCTATTTCATAAATGGAAAAATTTCCTGCAGTGTGCCTGAGTTGTCCTTTTCGGGTGCTGATGTGATGAATTTGGCTGGAAATGTGGCTTCTTCAGAAGAAACTTTCACTGTGACCGATGGACAGTTGGAATTAAATGGAGCTACAGCACCTTCGGGAACTATAGCTGATAAAATATCATTCACTTATACAACCACTGTTGATCCAGGGGCGACTTATACCGTTGAGGGGTATCGTTATACTGGATGGACAGAAGATTGAGGATATTTTTAATGTCTCTCTTTTAATTTGCATTTTGAAGGGGTTTCTCAGTGATGAGGGGCCTCTTTTTTTATTTTATGAATTCTGTTAACCACATTGAATATTTTGCCTTGGTGGTTAATGTGTGTTGTAAAACATTCTTTTTTAGCCTTGTATTTTGCTGTTCCGAATAAAATAAATACTTTTGTACTGTGTTTTTCATAGTATTAGATTTAAGGTTAAC
>ERZ773111.493-NODE-493-length-26324-cov-3.991016_pt1 | contig 26324 bp, 22 predicted proteins | sample MGYA00580567_ERZ773111 | MGnify/ENA primary metagenome ERZ773111 (study PRJEB29015, sample SAMEA2737875) | human gut metagenome | biome: human gut; feature: human-associated habitat; material: faeces | place: China | collected 2012 ...
GCAGTAAATGTAGATGTAGGAAATGTGTTAGCACAAGGACGTATGTCGGTAGAAGTGGCACAAATTGGAAGTACGAACCGTTGTGAAGTGCTTTTGGCAGTTAATGAGTCAACCCCTTATCCTATGATTAGAGGACATATACCCGATAAAGAAACGGATAATGGCAGAAATTGTGTAGCATTAGGACGTGATAAATACAGATATGTATATAATAGGGATGGCAAGGATTATATAACACTTGGTCAGGAGGAATATGAGGTTGTAGGTGTTATAGGAAGTCAGGTATCTGATTATTGGGACTATAAGATTGTACTTAATATAGATTGTATGAGTGATAGTCTTAAGCAGTCATTTAGTTCACTGTCTAATATATCTTTGACAGTATATAGTAATAAGCAAGATATAATGGAAATTTATAATAAAGTATATTCAAATGTAGTCAATGTTGATAATACCTGTAATATAGTGTCATATAGCAAGAAAGATACGGGCGAAAGCACAGTGAGTGATACTCTTCAGAAAGAAAATATTAAAACTAATGTTATGGTATATGCTTTTTGCCTTATTAACAGCATAATTATATCAATATTCTGGACGGTACAGAGAAAGAAAGAGCTTGCAATAAAACGTGTATTTGGATTTAGCAATATAAGAATGATAGCGGATATTGCAGTTAATCTGTTACTGCTAATGATAATTACTGTAATAATGTATTTTGTAGGATATGTGTTATATAGCTTTATAAGGTATTCAACAATTCAGGGTATGGGATTGTGGAGTGTCAAATTAATATTATTAGCAGTTGGTTTATTTCTGATAACACTTGTTATTGCGATGATATATCCAGTTGTAGATATATATAGGGGGCAGGCATATGATAAGATTAGATAAAATAACAAAAATATATGATGCAAAGGTTGAAAATAAAAAAGTGTTAGATGAGGTATCATTAACTATAGATAATGGGGAGTTTGTAGCTATTATGGGACCATCAGGGAGTGGTAAAAGTACACTTCTTAACATAATAGGCTGTATGGATAGTGTTACAGACGGAAGTTATTATGTTGATGACATAGAAGTGTCACGATTGAATAAATCGGACATACATAGATTTAGAAAGAAGAATATAGGATTTGTATTTCAGCATTTTGCATTAATGGATTATTATACAGCTTATGAGAATATTGAGCTGCCTTTGCTGGCTAACAATATAAGACGAAAAGATAGAAAAAGAATAATTAATGAACAATTGAAAAAGTTGAATATTGTGGAAGAAAAAGATAAATTGCCAAAGAAAATGTCGGGAGGACAGCAACAGCGCGTGGCAATAGCACGCGCACTTGTAACTAATGCAGATATTATTCTTGCTGATGAACCGACTGGTGCATTAGACCAGAGCACCGGACAAGAAGTCATTAATATTTTAAGAGAAATTAATAATCAGGGGAAAACAGTTGTTCTTGTTACGCACGATATAAATATCGCCAGCAACACTAACAGAATTATTAATATATGTGACGGAAAGATTATAAGTGATGAAATGGCATAATTAACTAAAGAGTTGCCTTGCAACTCTTTTTTATTTGTACAAAATGTGGTATTCTATTATTTATTAAGATAATTTATCAAATAAAATATGAATTTTAGCCGTAGAACATATGTAGTATTTTAAAGAAAGCTAGTACATATATTTATTCAATAATGGAAGGGAAAATGTTATGCCAGTAACAGAATATTTAATAAGAAATGCCGAGTTATACCCCGATGAAGTTGCCTTGGTTGAACTAAATCCAGATGAGAAAGATACAAGGAGAACGACTTGGAAAGAATTTGATTTAATACAGCCAAGTGCCAATATGCCATATAGGCGTGAGATTACCTGGAGCGTATTTAATGAGAAAGCCAATAGGTTTGCCAATATGCTTATAAGTCGTGGAGTTAAGAAAGGGGATAAGGTTGCTATTCTTATGTATAACTGTCTGGAATGGCTGCCAATATATTTTGGTGTATTAAAGACAGGTGCAATAGCAGTGCCATTTAATTTCAGATATGACTCAGATGAGATATACTATTGTGCTGAGCTTGCACAGGTAGATGTAATTGTATTTGGTTTTGCGTTTATTGGAAGAATAGAGGTTAATGCTGAGAGATTATTAAGAGGAAGACTTCTTATATATGTAGGGGACAACTGTCCAAGCTTTGCTGAGAGCTATCACGAACTTGTGGCAGATTGTTCAAGTAAAGAGCCTGATGTTAAGATAACAGAAGATGATTATGGTGCGATATATTTTTCATCAGGAACAACAGGATTTCCCAAGGCGATACTTCATAAGCACCAGAGCCTTACACAGGCGGCTATTATGGAACAGAAGCACCATTCTACTGGCAGAGATGATACATTTTTATGTATACCACCACTTTATCATACAGGAGCAAAGTTTCACTGGATGGGAAGCCTTGTTGCAGGAAGTAAGGCGGTTCTTCTTAAAGGAACGAAGCCGGAACAGATATTGTCAGCAGTATCAAGTGAACACTGCACTATAGTATGGCTGTTAGTGCCTTGGGCGCAGGATATTCTTGATGCATTGGATTCAGGAAAGATTAAGTTATCAGATTACAATTTATCGCAGTGGCGTCTTATGCACATAGGTGCTCAGCCAGTGCCACCATCACTGATTAAGAGGTGGAAAGAATATTTTCCTAATCATCAATATGATACTAACTATGGTTTGTCAGAGTCAACTGGACCGGGCTGTGTTCATCTTGGAGTTGAGAATATAGATAAAGTTGGTGCAATTGGAATTCCGGGTTATGGCTGGGAATGTAAGATTGTTGATGAGAATGATAATGAAGTCTGTCAGGGTGAAGTCGGTGAGCTATGTGTTAAAGGACCCGGAGTTATGACTTGTTATTATAGAAATGAAGCTGCTACAAAGGAAGTATTAAAAGACGGATGGCTGTATACAGGGGATATGGCTATGCGGGATGAAGATGGTTTCTATTTCCTTGTAGACCGAAAGAAAGATGTAATTGTGTCCGGTGGCGAGAATATTTACCCTGTGCAGATAGAAGATTTCTTAAGAAGATTTCACAAGATAAAGGATGCGGCGGTAATTGGTCTTCCTGACAGGCGTCTAGGCGAGAAGACAGCAGCAATTATAGAGATTAAAGACGGAGTCAGTTGTACAGAGGAAGAAATCGAAAAGTTCTGTCTTGAGCTTCCACGTTATAAAAGACCTAAGCAGATAATATTTGCGGATATACCAAGAAATGCAACAGGTAAGATAGAGAAACCAAAGCTCCGTAAGATATATGGAGCTGATAAGCTTGTTGCGATGGAGAACAAAGCATAATTGTGATTATAGATTAATATGCAATACAGATATTATTATAGATGATGGAAGGAAAAGGTATGAAAGAGTTAATGTTAGGCAACAAAGCGGTTGCCAGAGGGTTATATGAAGCTGGTTGTAAGGTTATATCAAGTTATCCAGGAACTCCCAGCACTGAAATTACAGAGGAGGCAGCAGCTTATAAAGAGATATATTGTGAATGGGCACCTAATGAAAAGGTTGCATTAGAGGTGGCTCACGGAGCAACACTTGGTGGTGTAAGAGCGGCGTGTGCTATGAAGCACGTAGGCTTAAATGTTGCGGCAGACCCATTATTTACAATATCTTATCAGGGGCTTAATGCAGGCCTTGTAGTGTGTGTTGCAGATGACCCGGGTATGCATTCATCACAGAATGAGCAGGATTCAAGGCATTATGCAATTGCGGCGAAGCTTCCAATGCTTGAGCCATCAGACTCAGAGGAGTCGAGAGTATTTGCTAAGAAAGCATTTGAAATGTCCGAAAAATTCAATACACCAGTGCTTTTAAAAATGGTTACAAGAGTAGCCCACTCACAGAGTGTAGTTGATACAGAAGAAAGAGTTGAGCCGGATAGAGTTCCTTATGTAAAAGACCCAGCTAAAGTAATGATGACACTTAACTCAAGAAATGCCCATATAAGGGTAGAGGAGAGAACTAAGGCATTGATAGAATATGCTGAAAGCACAGAACTTAACAGAGTTGAGATGGGTGAGGATACAAGTGTGGGAATTATCACAGACTCTACTTCATACCAGTATGCAAGGGAAGTATTAGGTGATAAAGTTAGCATATTAAAGCTTGGAATGATTAATCCACTCCCAGAAAAGCTTATAAAAGACTTTGCACAGAAGGTAGATAAGGTTATTGTTCTTGAAGAGTTAGATCCTATAATTGAAAATCACTGCAAACAGCTTGGAATTAAGGTGGCTGGTAAGGATACATTTCCTATATGCGGCGAGTTCTCCCAGAACCTTGTAAGAAAATGTCTTGGTATGAAAGAACCAGAGCATATTACTATAGAAGAAAATGTTCCAGCACGTCCTCCAGTTATGTGTGCAGGCTGTCCACATAGAGGAATATTCTACATTTTAAAGAAGAAAAAATGTATGGTATATGGTGATATCGGCTGTTATACATTGGGCGCAGTTGCACCACTTAATGCAATGGATCTTAATGTCTGCATGGGTGCGTCATGCTCAGGACTTCATGGCTTTAACAAGGCTATGGGAGAAGCAGGCGAGAGTAACAGCGTAGGTGTTATCGGAGATTCAACATTTATGCATTCAGGAATGACTGGAATTACAGACATATCTTACAACATGAGTAATTCAACAGTAATTATTCTTGATAACTCAATCACAGGTATGACAGGACATCAGCAGAATCCTACAACTGGTAAGAACTTAAGAGGTGAGCCTGCAGGCAAAGTTGACCTTGAAGCATTATGCAGGGCTTTAGGCTTTAACAGAGTAAGAGTTGTTGACCCATACGACCTCGCAGCAGTTGAGACAGCAGTAACAGAGGAGCTTGCAGCTAAAGAACCGTCTATAATCATAAGCAGAAGACCATGTGTAATGATTAAGGGAACTGTCCACAAGCCTGCAATAGCAATTAATCAGGACAAATGTAAAGGCTGTAAGGCATGTATGCAGATTGGCTGTCCTGCTATATCATTTAAGGATAAGAAAGCACATATTGACCCAACATTATGTATCGGATGTGAAGTGTGCAAGCAGATGTGCAGATTCGATGCAATAGGAATGTAAGATTAGACAGGTAACTGAAGGGAGATTCAATATGACAAAGAATATTATGATAGTTGGTGTTGGCGGACAGGGAACACTGCTTGCCAGCAAAATGTTAGGATATGTATTATTAAAGCAGGGATATGATGTTAAGGTTTCCGAGGTACACGGAATGAGCCAGAGAGGCGGTTCAGTTGTAACTTATGTAAGATACGGCGAGAAGGTATATTCACCGGTAATCGATAAAGGTGAGGCGGATGTTATCATCTCATTTGAGCAGTTAGAGGCTGCAAGATGTGTTGAATTCTTAAAGAAGGACGGAGTCATCATCACCAATACACAGAAGATGGAGCCAATGCCTGTAATTACAGGGGCAGCAGAGTATCCGGAAGGACTTATCGAGCAGCTTACAGCAGCAGGTGCCAAGGTGGATGCGAAGGATTTCCTTGCACTCGCTGAGGAGGCAGGTTCTTCTAAGGCTGTTAATATAGCACTTATGGGAAGATTCTCAACATACTTCCCTGATATCACAGACGAGCAGTGGCAGGATGCTATAGAGAAAAATGTTCCTGCTAAATTCCTTGAGCTTAACAGGAAAGCATTTGAACTGGGAAGAAATGCTTAAGTAATTCACACAGGGGGAGAGCATTTGACGAGATTTACTATATGCGATGATGAGCCGCAGCATGGCGAATTAATAAGCAGATACATAAAGGCTGAATATGCAAAGCATGTTCCAGAGACTGATATAGCAGAAGTTGTGGTATATCAGTCTCCACAAGAAATGCTTGATGAAGCAGTAGAAGATACGGATATATACATACTTGATATTGAGTGTGGGAATGTAAGCGGATTAGACATTGCAAGGGAAATACGCAGATTAAAGAAAAATGCAGGAATAGTATTCTGTACATCACATAGCAATTATGTGTATCAGGTATTCGGTCTTACACCTATTGATTTTATAAGAAAGAATAATATTGAAAAAGATATTGAACAGACAATGTATAATATTATGGATTTTCTCAAAGAAAAAAAGAAAATACTTGTAATTGAGAAAGGCGATATAATAAGACTTTCAGATATTGTGTCTGTGAATGTAATAAAACATGATCTTATATTTAAAAGTGAGAATGGTGAGAGAAAAATAAGAGCAAACCTAAGCACATATGAAGAGCAATTAAAACAGTTCGATTTCATTAAGATATCACAGGGCGAGATGGTTAATAAGGATTATATAAGAGAAAGAAAAAGAGATAACCTTATTATGAGGGATGGCACAAGCTATCACATAAGCAGGAGCAGAGTCGATGAAATAAGGAGAATGTTTATATGATGGATATAATATTTGAAAATGCCATAAATCTGTTTCAGAGTGTGGTTGTGACAGTATTCCTTATGGTTAGTCTTGGGTGTAAGGATAAGTATAATAAGAAATGCATAGGCATAATCGGGATAGTTATCACATTCATATATCTTGCAGTATCTAATCATATTGCATATTTTGAAAGTGTGGGAATATACATATATATGATGTATTCTCTTATATTCAGCTTTTGGGTATTGGGCGGTACTATTATTGAGAAGCTATTCTATAATGTTATGATGATAGGTTGTCTGGCTGGAAGTGCATTATTAGGTGTTGGTTTAATATCACTGGTTATAAAAAAAGACTTTCTCAATGCTATTCCATTCGGTACAGCTTCTAGATATGTAAGTGGTATACTGGTACAGTTATTACTTATGTTGTTTCTGGGATTCTTTATAAAATTAAAGAAGGTTTTAAAAGAAAAAGATAATAAATATATGTTTACTATGTCAATGATACCAGCAATTTCAGTGGTAATATGCTGTTTTATGATATATCGTTCAGATAAGAGTTATGAAATGAATGTGATATATACATATGTAGCTGTAGTTGGTATAGTAATAGTTAATGTGATTAGTATATTACTGCTTATTATGGAACAGAAATTATATGAACAAAAGATACGGCAGCAGGTTATGCTTAGTGCATATCAGCAGAAAGAGAAAGATATAGAATCAATACTTGATATGCAGAAGCAGAACAGTAAGCAAAGACATGACATTAAGAATGTCCTGATACTTATCAGTGAGCTTATTCAGGATGAGAAGTATTCAAAGGCACTTGAGGTGCTTGATAAATACCGTACAGGCTATAAGAACATTAATGTTACAGAGATTGTAAGTAATAATATTGTACTTAATTATTTGTTGAACAGAAAGATTAACGAGTGTCGCAATAATGGAATAGATATGGGGTGTTATGTACTGGGAGATATTGAGGGTATTGATGATATGGATCTGTATATACTTCTTGAGAATCTGTGTGACAATGCTATTGAAGCGGCAGGACAATGTAATAATTCGACAATAAGGTTACAGATATCGGAGGATAAGGAGAAGCTGTATATAGATATAGGCAATACAACGTCAGGCAATGTATTAAAGAGTAATCCTGATATGAATACAACTAAGAAAGATAAAGATTTGCATGGCTTTGGAATTATGAATATCAGGGATATTATTGATAAATATAATGGAACTATCAATTATGAAGGACAGGGAGATAATTATCTAATCTGCAGATGCATACTGGAAAGAGTTTGTCAATAGCTTTTTTGAAAATAAAAATGTGCAGATTATGCCATATATTACCAAATACGCCAAACTACTTTTTTAAAAAATTAAATCAGCTATAATCAATGTATAAAGTGAAAGGAATTATGTATATGATTCATTCAGTTGCATTGGTTATAGCTGATTTTTTTGTGTCTAAGGATGTGATTACTGAAGAAGAAAGAGAAGTGTGTGCATATGGAGTGGAATTAATAGTAGCAGGAATTATAAGTGTAATACTGGTACTTATTATAGGATTAATAACGGGTAATATATGGTATGCAATTGTATACAACATAATGATGATTGTCATAAGGAGGTATACGGGTGGATATCATGCGGATACGCATCTGGGATGTAATATATGTTATTGTGGAGTTTTTCTAATTTCATTGATTATACTTAGAATCCAGTTGCTTGTTAAAGGAGATGTTCTGACATGGATTATAGCCGCAGCAGGATATCTGATAATCGTACTTAATGCACCACTAGAACATCATAATAAGAGGCTTACTTTTGAACAAAAGCACAAATATATGATTATAAGCACTGTCTTAGGAATATCATCTATGCTGATATCATTTATGTTAAATATTATGGGCATGGTCATAAGATATGGGGAATATACAATCTTATGTCATATAAGCCTGTATATTAATACAATGCTTCTGATAATAGGACTGTTGCTGTTATTAGGCATGCGAAAGGAGGGTAGATTTCATGAAACAGATTCTTAAAGGAATGGCAGAAGCAGCTAAGAAGGTTGCTAAGACTTCTGTTAATTCTGCATCGTTCTTTACAATATATCAGCCGAAAGAGCCTGATATGTTAAAGAAGAAAGAAAAGTAGTAATCGTGTAGGAGATTACACGGGAGTAACTGAAATTTGTTGACATTAGATATGTCGACACAATATAATGGAGGTAGAAAATATGGTCAAAAAGAGAATATTAACGAAAGTAACAGGAATTTTAGCAGCCGTGGTCATGACAACAATGTTTGTATTACCTGTTTTTGCAGCAGAAAAGTCAGTTGATGGCTATGCAGGATCAACACATTTTGATGGTGCAGTGTATATTTCTAATTCTACTTGTGGAGCATGGCTTCAGAGTTCTGAAGATGCAGATTTAACTGTGATAGGAAAGGGCAGAAAGATATCATCAGGAGAATATGTGTCTTTTTCAGGTTCTTGTTCTGAATCTACATATGCGTCAGGTTATGCTAGTGGAGATTTCTATTATGCATATTCTAATTTTATTATATCAGGACATGACGGATACAATAAAGTGTACGCTAATGTAATGGATTAAGGGTATTTGAGGTGTTATATATGAAAAAATACATATTGATTTTAATGACATATAGCGTGCTATTAGCTGGATGTCAAAAAATGGATACAGTAACAGAAGAAACCACAGGAAGTATTAATTATCAGGAGCCGGTTATAACTGAATATGAATCAGACGGAATGACATATGAAAAGATGTCAGGTGAATCAATAGAGGTAACATATCCAAAGCTTGATAAGACATTTTCTGATGAGGACTTTGTGGCTGCCTGGAATGTGAGTGGTACAAGAAGAATTGATGAACCAGAGAATGGTAAATCAGCATATCATAATATATGTATGATTAACTGGGATGGAATATATAATGATGAGAATATTAAAAGCATAAAATATACGATATATAATAGTACATGTGGTTTTACAGATATGTCAGATGATCCTGATAACTATAGAAAAAAGAATAATATAAACATGAAGAGTATGGGTGTTTCGGGGGTAGATGATAATGCTATAAAGTTAATGATTGTTGTTGAACTTCCGACTTCAGAAGATGCATTTAACAGATATATGCAAAGCATTTATGAAGAAAAACAGGCCATGATAAAAGCTGTAAATAATGCGATAATAGAAGCTGATGTTACATATAATGATGGAACAGAAAAAGTAGAGTATTATAAGATAAAGACAGGGAAATATGCAATAACAACAATGGATATATATAAACAGGTTGAGTAAAGGACAAAGGAATATGAATAGAAGGATAGTAAAGTTTGTGGTGCCTGTTGTATTTGTGGTGTCGGTTATAATTGCGATAATGGTATATATAAGTATTCATAATAACAAGGAGGCAGCTATTAGTCTGGATTATACTGATTTACAGGGACTTGAGTATAGTAATAATTCACAAAGTTACTGGAATACAGATGGTGCACTTGATGTGGCAGCTGCGGAGAACGGATATTATTATGTAACAATGGAGAATATGCTTGTATATTTTGATATAGAGACTAAAGATGTTGTTCCTGTATGTGCCAAACCAGAATGCCTTCATGATACATATGACTGTAATGCATATCTTGGACAGCTTTATGTATTTGACAGCATATATTATTATAATGGATATGTTTATTATATGCCTGTTAATAATGGTATGGCAGAATTATGCAGGATGGATGCAAGTGGTTCGTCAAGAGAAATTGTAGGACAGCTTCTGCCTAGCGAAGCAACAAGTGCTATACATCTTGCATTTAATGGAGATTATGCATATGCATATAATTTCACATCTCATATAAGTTCAGAGGAGGAGTTTACAGAGGAACTGGTTGAACTTTCGCTTAAAGATGGTACAAGAAATATAGTATATAGCGTAACGGGAAAAGGATTGGCTGTTAAGAATGTAAAGAGCTTTGGCGATAAGGTGTTTTTTATAGTTCAGGAATCAGAGAATTTTATGGACAAGAATAAAATGCAGGTCAGGAGTCGTGGCTTATATTCGTATTCACATGACAATGGTGTAAATGTAGTCAGTGAGAATAATATTAATGATTATTATATTCTGCCAGATGAACAGAAACTATATTACTATGTTACAGGAGAGGGATTATATGTAAGTGATATAAGCTCGGAAACATCACAGAATATATATGCTTCAACGAAAGAAGTGGATATGTGCAGTGTATCATCAGATGGCAGGTACATATATCTTAGTAATGCAAAGTACGCATTTTATGTATATGGAAAAGAGCAGTGGAACAAATTAAGGTATATAGTTCTAGATAAAGATGGAAATGTGGTAAATGATATAAAATGCGATTATGCACTTGAGTTGTATTTTGGAGATGAAAGGTTTCTGTTCTGCCGGGGAATGGGACAGGATCAACTTATGTACATTGATAAAAAAGATATAGAAAATGCCAGCGAGTGGAATGAGATATTTAATGGTGGAATAGATTTGATAAACTGGAGTAAGAAGTGAAATAGAAATAATGGATGGGGAATATGCAGGAATTAAGAAGGGTATTAAGCTTAAAGAAGCTGATGCTGATAGTATTGGTGGCTGTTTGTAATATAATATTTTTTCTGTATGCTAATAAGCCTGTGACAGATGATAATATCCTTGAAAAAGAGACAATACAGCACGAGACATACCTGAATGAATATTCACAGAATATAGATACAATAATCAGCAATGCCGAGAAACTTAAGAAATATAGTATATTTACAAAGGCAGGATCATTTTCATATGCAAATATACTTAGAACATCTGAAGATTTTGAAAGAGTGAAAAATGTTGAAGTATTTAAGGACGAATATAAAGGTGTGAAAAATTTTACATCTTATTATTATCAGTATTTTTTTACAATGGCACTTATGATATCTATAGTGTATGCTTTTTTTGCACAGAGAGATAATGGAATGTGGGTTTTGATATATGGAAGTTCTGGAGGCAGAGCACGCTATGCATTAAAACAAACTTTTGTGTTAATATGTGCAGGGGCATTGATACATACTATAATGTACGGGTCAACATTTATATGTTCTATGTTGCAAAATGGTGGATTTGCAGATCTTAACAATCCAATCCAGAATGTTGAACAATTTGCTAAATTTACATATCCGTTAAGTAAAATCCAATATGTGATGCTTTTGTATTGTGTGTCTTTAATATGTATAAATTGTATATCTCTTATTATGTGGGCATTTTTTGTGTTGTTTAGAAATCGAAATTATGCACTTATTGTTATTCTAATATTTTCAGCAATAGAACAGTTTATTTATTATCATATTGATGTTCATAGTGTATGGAATGTATTACATTATATTAATATAATTAATTTGATAAATATTAATGGAACATTATCGTTATATAGAAACTGGGGTACTGGAACATTTGTATTCCCAGTATTTTCTGTTATTATATTTGTATTGATAATATTAACGTGTGTAATGGTTTATATTTCTGTATATGTTTTTGATATTAAAAAACCCAATAAGAATACTTCATATGTAAAAAGAGTTACGGACAAGATATCATCAGTTTATCAAAGAATGTTATTCCATATGCCTAATATTGTAAAAGAATTACATAAGCTTATTTTTACTAACAGATGTGTATGGATTATAGTGGTAATGATTGGTGTATCTGTATATGTTTGTTCAACTGGGCAGTACTATTATACAGATGATAATATGTATATGGATAGGCAGTATATTGAGCATGGAGGGATAGAATATTCATATTTTCAAGAATATATTGAAAATTTGCAGGAAGAAAAAATATCTATTGAGACAAAGCTTGAAAAATATTCAGAGTTAATGAATTCTGGTGATGCAGACGTGGCGGATTATGTTAGTATGAAGCAGAAACAGCAGCAGATAGTGAATGAATTAAAAACTGCACAGGAATATGAAGATAAAATTCAATATATTGAAAATGTTCAAAAATCATATGGTAGACAGGCATGGATGATATCAGATAGAGGATATGAAGTTATTCTTGGAGAAAAAGGTTTGTATAGAAGAATAATGATTATATTAGCATTATTGTGTGGAATAATGCTGATTTCTTCTGATGGGGAGAGTCTTGAATATAAGTCTGGAATGATATTATTAGAAAGAAGTTCGGCATATGGTAGAAAAAATATAAAGAGAAATAAGTATGTTGCTAATGCCTTATTTACATTTAGCATAACGGTAGCAATTTATAGTATAGAGTATATATTAATGAAAAAAATATACGGTATGCCATTTATTAATGCACCAGTAATTAGTCTTACATTTGTAGGAAATAAACTGGCAACTGGTGTATATATGAATGGACTAGTGTATAATTTTATTCTTAATGCAACAATAAGACAACTTATGTTAGTTGAGTTTTTTATAAGATTGATTATAGCAATAATAATAATGATTACCATGATGTGGGTGGGAAGAATTACCAAAGGAAAGAATAAGACATTTACTTTGATTGCAATGGTTATAGTCGTGATATGTGTATGCATTGTATATGGAAGGTTATACATTTCCGGGAATTGTAACATATATTGATTTTTATGGTGGAATATCGGTTCTGCAAATATGCATAATAACCGGGGCTGTACTTGCCGGAGTGATTCTTAATTCAAAAGTTGTGAAGAAATTTTGAGTAGAAATTAAACGAATAAACAATAAGTATACAGACAAATGGAAGGAGAATCAGTATTTGTATATATCACAAAATAAACCAAATGACTAAAAAAGTTGACTTTAAATAAATCAATATGATATTTTATAAGAAAAGAGAGTGCTAATTAAACAGATTACAATGAAAAAGAGGAGGTATGGGCATGAATAAAAGGTTTAAAAATCTTACAATGATAGCGTTGAGTATATCAACAATATTATGTGGATGTACAACGGCTAAGGATGCAGACAATCATGTTACGCAGGAGCAGACAATTAATTACACATATAATCATGATTTATATGAAAAATCTGTGAGCAACAGTGCGGCATTTACTGATAACGGATTCATTTTTTTGACAAATGGAATTCTGTATTTTTATGATATGACTGATAATGAAGCAGTTCCGATGTGTCCGGATATGACATGCTCACATAAGGATAGTAAGTGCAAAGCATTTGCAGCAGATAAGATGGATTATGATCCATATGACTTAAATGGTGTATCAGTAAATTGTCTTGGTAATATGGTATGGTATAAGGATAATCATATTTATATGATAAAAAGGGACGAGTCTGGCGATTATCTTATGGAATATGATGAAAAGTTTAATAATGAAAGTAAGGTAGCATGTCTTGCGTCAGACGGAAAGATTGTGGGAATAGCATCTGCGAATACTTCAACGGTGGCTGCCATGCATGAGAATTACCTGTATTATTATTCTGTACAGCCAACGAATGCACAGAATCTTGTTGAGGATGATTACAATACTAAGGTGAGCTGTAACAGAATTGCAATTAATGGTAATTCTAAAGTGGAAGAATTAGGCAGCTTTATATTTCCAATAGATTACGAATTGTTTAATATGGCATGCTGTAAGGTATGCGTCGGAGATAAGTGTGTATATTATATAGCCGGTGGAGATACAAGATATGGTTCAAAGAATACTCCGGTGCAGTACAGAATCTACAGATATGACATCTATAATGGAAAATTTGAGGAAAAGCTTAACATTAATACTGATAATGCAACAGATATACTTGGCAGCCAGACAGGTATAATAAGTAAAGTGACTTCTATAACAGCGGATGATAATGATTCGTTATATTTTGTTACAGACAATAAGCGGATTATTAAAGTATCAGTTGATGGAAAAACAGAGGAAATATATAACAATCCGGAAGCATTAGAAATATCATCACTAAGATATATTAATGGGGATATATACTTCTATGAGGCTTTACATAATGAAGGGAATATAAAGGCTGTAAATGCGGATAAACAGGTAGTGTGGACATGCAGTTTTGCTGGTGACGGATCAAGCGATGGAACATTTTCCGGCATAGAAATTAAAGGTATTGATAACAATAATATCTATGTAGGAATGCAGCGTAATAATGCAAAAGGCTGGAAAAATAATAATATCGAATTTTTTGATAATAAAGTTGAACCATATGTGAATACATATTCTGTCTACGCTATAGATTTATCTGATAAAGATATGCAGGGAAGTACTGCGAAAAAAATATATCAATGGAGTAAATAATAAAATGCCAGTCTTTCGTGAAAACGGTAAGGCTGGCATTATGTAAATTGAGAGGGAACAAGGGGGATGCGAATGGAATTAGTTAAGGTAATATCTTTAAAAAGAATTCTGACAGCAGTTCTCATAATTGTGCTTAATATAGTTTTATTCTGCATTATTAATAACGGACAGTATTCATACAAAATATATGATAATATGCTGAAAGAATATAACAGGGAATTAAATGAGGGAAATATAAGTGATTATCATGGATATATAAGACAATATGAATCAGATAATCCTGATATTACAGATAATGAACAGTATATAGAAGCTAAAACGCTCTTTTCTGAAAAAGTGGAATTTGTCAGAAATTATAAGATTAATATAGAGAATAAGCTGGTGAATATAGACAGATATAAAAATAATGCCATGTATGCACAATCAGGGGAAAGCAGACTGGAATTAATAAAGACACAGAATGATTTGCAGAAGGCATATGATTATGATGTCGATTATAGTAGTGATGTATGGCTGAGAAGTATGGCAGAATATAAATATATGGGATATTTTATCATTGTAATAATGCTTATATTTATCTATGGAATGCAGTCAGATTCGAAAAAAATGCAGTATATTGTAAAAAGTGCTCCTAATGGCAGGATGATATTAGAGCTGAAGCGTATAATCGTGCTGCTTATATTGTCTATTGCTGTAGTACTATTATCGTATACAGCGATTACAATGACTTCATTATTTGTATATAATGACTGGAGTTCAATTCATGGAATGTCAGGGTCGGATTCAGAAATTTATCTTGTTTCTATGGGGATGAGCAGAGTGGGACTGGTTTTGACTGTTGCTTTTAAGACAGTGGCAGTTACATTTGCAATGTCAGTATTTTTATATGCTTTAATTAATTTATTTGATAATAAGAATATAGGTTTATCATTTTCTGTAATAATAGTTGGAATAGAACTTCTGCTTGCTAAATTGATTTCAGCAAAAAGCATATTCAGAGGTATTAAATATATTAATATCAGTAATCTTGTAGATAATACAATATGGTTTAAATATGAGAACTGGGGTTACAAATATTTTATAAGTGATGTACAGGAGAGTACAGTATGGGTAGGTTTGATAATAATATTATTATCAACGATGATGGCTTTCGCATGTAGTCTCAAAAAGACACAGCGTAAGGCAGGGGTTATCGAGAGGCTTCTTGGGGAAATCAGTCTGCAGTTTAATAGGATATTTTCAAATTTTCCTGTTTTTATGAAGGAATTGTGGAAAATTCTGATAAAACGGCGGATGCTGATAGTGTATTGCCTTATGATTGTTATAGTCAGCAGTTATACATTTGCATACAAGCTCAAGTATAATATGGTTGAAAGTACGGTGTATACATTTTGCCAGAATAATAGTGCCTTATCAGAAAGCGAATTATATAGTCTGGAGGAAGAACTCACACAGGAATATCAATTAATGCAGGCAGAAAAAGACAATAATGCACAGATGGTAATACTTAATCATGAAATTAGTCTGGTTCATTATGTAAATGAAAAGCATGATGAAGGCGTAAATGTTTCTCTTATAAATCAATATGAATATAATAAATTATTTGATGAAAGACAGCGTGATAATAAGGAACTATTGATGTGCATATGTCTTTTAACAGCATGCCTGCTTAATGTAGGAGTAATTTCATTTGAAAAGGACGAGAATGTTCTTGCATTGGTAAGGACAGGAAGGAACAGAAAGAGGTGGATAATAAGGAAGCTGCTTATTAATGCAGTGGTTAATACAGTAATGTGTGCAGGTGTATATTGTTACTATTATCATAGTGTTACCAAGGTGTTAGATATTCAAAGGTATGATATATTAATTCAAAGCATTCAGGCATATGCAGATTATCCTTTTAACATATCTGTAAGGGGTTACATAATTGTTAATATAGTGACGGCTATATTAGGAATAAATATATTTGCATCAATTGCTACATATTTGTCAGCAAAAATTAATTACAGAGTGGGCGTGTTGGCGTGTCTGTCCATAAATGTTCTGTATTATATTTATAAAATAGGTGTTAATGTACTGCATTATTATACATTTCCGGGAATTGTAACATATATTGATTTTTATGGTGGAATATCGGTTTTACAAATATGCATAATAGTTGGAGTGGTGCTTGCCGGAGTGATTCTTAATTCAAAAGTTGTAAAACTTTTTTGATTAATGAAAGATTTGATATATGTTACAAAAAGTGACATAATAATCTTAATAAGATATCCGTGGGAATATCATATAGGGGGGATTACATGAGAAGTGCAGCCTTGCCTTTAATATGAAAAGGCAGAAGATTTACCTGCAGGGATTTCCTACAAGTATTTCTTCTGCCTTGTCTTATAAATTATTATAGTTGAGTGTTTTATATTATGTTACCATATTAATCGGTATGCGGGCTGGTATTTTAGAATTACTTTTCATCACCGAATATTACATGTCTTACTGGTGTAAGTGCATATAAAAGTATCATTCCGATAATTCCGCAAACAATTATCTCGCCAGCGCCAACAGTAACGAAGAACATTGCAAACATGCCCTCTGAGCCATAAGCGAATTTAAGTACGAATGGCACGATGATTGTGTTAGCAACAATTGGTGGAACTGGGGCAAGCCACTTATGCTTTCTTAACAGGTATGTTCCGATTGCACCGATAAGTGTTGCAATACTTCCAAATACTACATCCCATACGATTGCACCACCAAGGATGTTAGCAATTATACATCCAACGAATAATCCTGGGATTGCTGCAGGTGTAAAATAAGGCAGTATTGTAAGTGCCTCTGCGATTCGAAACTGGACTGGTCCAAAACGGATGTAGTTAAAGATTACTACAAGTACTACATAGATTGCTGCAATTACAGCGGCTTGTGTGATGAATTTCACACTCATTCCTTTTTTCTTCATATTCAATTATCTCCTTTAGTTTTGTTTTGCGTGTGGAAGGTCTCGAACACACGATATGCTGTATATTAACACAGCCTGTGTAGTTTAGCAGATTATCATGAGATTGGCAAGTACAAATATATATTATCATATGTCCATGTAAGCTGGATGTAAGTTTCATGTTGTATAATTATGGTAAATAAAGAAACACATTTTTAATAAGATGCATTGGAAAAGGAGGGCGGGATTTATGGATGATAAAAATGTTGTTAAGAAAAGGGTGACTCTTGCTATTGCATTTGCAGTATTTCTGCTTGCAGTCATTGTTATTATTGTGCTTATTAAACCAGTGATTTTCAAGGTTAAGGATAATAACAGGGCAGAGGTTTCGGAGCAGACACAGAAGGAGGCTGAAGAGTATCTTAAGGTATATTACCGTAGTCTTGTGATTGATAAGTGCGAAATGAGTGTAGAGGAGTATGAACCTGAGACAAATTCTGAATATATCAGTTATGTAAAGGCTGGAGATGAGGCGTATTCATATGCATCTTATGTATTTTATGGTACAATGGATACACCAGATGCGAAAGGAGACAGCGTCATAATCTATATGTCGGACAGTGTGAAGTCGCCATATTACTCAATTAATGGCAATGACAAGTGGAATATGTCAATTGTTCAGAATAAGCCAGACGGCGCAAAGACTTGGAATTATGCGTTTACAGAGAGGTAATGCTTAAGATTATAGGAATATATTTATTGATTATTAATGTAGTAACATTTGCTTTGTATGGAATTGATAAGTGGAAAGCGATACACAACAAATGGCGCATAAGGGAGGCGACTCTTCTTATTACAGCGCTAATCGGCGGTTCGCTTGGAGCTTTTATTGCAATGCAGATGTTCAGGCATAAGACAAAAAAGTGGTATTTTAAGTATACGGTTCCTGCGATGCTGGTTGTGCATGTGGTGGGGATGATTTTATTGGTGATTAAATTGTAAGCAGGCTGTTATGTGGGACAGCCTGCTTGATTTGTGTCTGGTGAATATGTGCGTTGTCAAACAAATGAACCATAAAATTTTTCGGGTTATAACCGCAAAACTTTTTAAATAGTCTATAAATTAAGGAGTGTAACCGCATTTTTACCAAGTATGGCATCGGTATCTTTTTCTGAAAATCTACATTCTTTTATTAAATCTACTGCGTCTTTCTGGTCGTCCCACGGGCTGTCAGAGCCGAATAATATGTGGTCTGCACCGTGGATGTTGACCATTTTCTTGAATTTCTCTATTGGAAGGCTGGCATTATGATTGAGTTTCTTGATGCATGATGAGGTATCAAGATATACATTTTTCATGTAATCCTTTTCTAATATGGAAGAAACTTCGTTCCACTGTCCCCAGCCACCCATGTGTGCGAGTACGAGTTTTTCTGGTTTTACTTCCTGAATCATTGCTGTAAGTCTGTCTACGCTTGATTCATCGCAGCCCGGAAAACTCACATCGAAGCCAGCATGTATAAGTATTATAAGCCCGAGTGCTGATGCATATTCGATAAGTCTTAATGACTGCATATCATCTATATTGGTTTTCTGGAAAACCGGGTGAAGCTTGATGCCTTTGAAACCATTGTTGGAAAGCCAGTTCAATATTTCTCTGAAATTCTCACAAGCCGGATGTATTGCCCCAAATGAAATTAATCCGGTTGTCTTACTTGTTTCATTAGTCTTTAAAGCAAGTGTATTGATTGTGTCGCACTGATTAGGCTTGGTTGCCACAGGAAGCAGCACTGAGTAATCAATTCCTGCCTTCTTCATGGATTCCTTAAGTGAGTCCACTCTTCCGTCAAGATAGTTATGGATGCCGCCACTGTGGGCTAATGTACCAACAGCCCTGTCAGCGAGTTCATCTGGAAATGTATGTGTATGAAAATCTATTATCATAAAACCTCCTTTTGCAGGTGGAGCTGTCCACTGATATATATATGATGTCCATTCAGCTTCATAGTATGCAAAATTGCCATAAACATATTGGCATTGCTTAATTATGTATATATTTGTGTCTGAAAATCAAGTGTTTTTTGAGGGAATGTTCTAACTTCAAGGTGGAGGGTGGCGAATTGGACATTAGAGTGGTGAGAAGGCAGGATGAAGTCCAAAAGGAGAGCGAGAGTATGGCGGATTGGACGCTGAAGTGGTGGGAAGGCAGTAAATAGGCAGGATGAAGTCCAAAAGGAGAGCGAGAGTATGGCGGATTGGATGCTGAAGTGGTGGGAAGGCAGCAAATAGGCACAATAAAGTCCAAAAGGTGTGCCACTGGAGTTCAGAGTTAGAATAAGTCAACAAGAATTTGCAAAACCCCTATTGACAAATAGGAAATTGAGAATATAATGATTTACATACCAAGATACTATGTTTATATGGAAATAGATTTTGCAAGGAGGTACATGAAGGTTGAAGAATAGAATTATTGACACAGATGTACTTATTATAGGTGGCGGAACGGCAGGGTGTTTTGCAGGTATTACGCTTGGAAAGAAGAAAGACCTTGATGTACTGATTGTTGAGAAGGCAAATATTGTACGAAGCGGCTGTCTTGCGGCAGGCGTTAATGCAATTAATGCTTATATCACTAAGGGCAGGGTTCCACAGGATTATGTTGATTATTGTAAGAAAGATGCAGATGGAATAGTAAGAGAGGATCTGCTTCTTTCAATGTCGGAAAGACTCAATCATGTCACTAAGGTAATGGAAGACTTAGGACTTGTAATCCTTAAAGATGAGAATGGAGATTATGTTGCGAGAGGAAACCGCAATATTAAGATAAATGGTGAGAATATCAAGCCGATACTGGCGGATGCAGTTAAGAAGCAGGACAATGTAGCGGTAATCAATCACCTGAATATAACAGATTTCATAGTAGAGAATAACGAGATTAAAGGTGCATACGGATTTGATGTCAATGATGCAGTGTTCTATGAGATAAATGCGAAGGCAGTTCTTGTGGCTACTGGCGGAGCGGCAGGCCTTTACAGACCTAACAATCCTGGATTTTCAAGACACAAAATGTGGTATCCACCGTTCAATACAGGAGCCGGATATGCAATGGGAATCAATGCAGGTGCGGAGATGACCACATTTGAGATGAGATTCATTGCTTTAAGATGTAAAGATACGATTGCTCCGACAGGAACTATCGCACAGGGAGTTCCGGCAAAGCAGCTTAATTCCAACGGTGAAGTGTATGAGAACAAATATGGTCTTACAACTTCACAGAGACTTTATGGAACAGTTACGGAAAACCGCGAGGGCAGAGGCCCTTGCTATCTTGGAACTAAGGGAATAAGCAGGGAGCAGGAGGAAGACCTTTACAAAGCATATCTTAACATGGCACCGAGCCAGACACTTAAGTGGCTTGAGGCAGCGGGCGGTCCTTCTGAGGAAAATGTTGAGATAGAAGGAACTGAGCCATACATAGTCGGAGGCCATACAGCGAGTGGTTACTGGGTTGACAATAACCGCGAGACTACAATTCACGGGCTTTTTGCAGCTGGTGATGTTGCAGGCGGATGTCCTCAGAAATATGTAACAGGAGCTCTGGCAGAGGGCGAGATTGCAGCACAGGCAATAGCTGAAAGGCTTGAAGGCTCAGGAAAGGGCATTGTTGTAAATGAGGTGGCAGATTCAGAATTGTCTGAGAACGCATTTGCAAAGAAGAGCGAGTATGAGCGATTTCTTAATAATAAGCAGGGACTGGTTGATATCGAGCAGACTGAGGAAGCAATGCAAAAGATTATGGACCAGTACGCAGGTGGCATAAGCACTGATTATCAGTACAATGAAGCAAGACTTGAGTTTGCAGATGAGAAGATTAAATTCTTAGAGCAGAGTATTGATAATCTTGCGGCACAGGATGCAGACGACTTGCTTAGAATCTATGAGATAAGAGAAAGACTTACGGTGTGCAGAAGTGTTATAGCACATTTGAAAGCAAGAAAAGAAACCCGTTGGCACAGCTTTGCGGAGAATATGGATTATCCGGCTAAGAGTGATGACTGGTTAAAATATGTCAACTCCCGCAAGGAGAATGGCAAGATTAAGATAATCATAAGAGACCTTGTGAGGGGAGGCGACAGCTATGAGCATTCAGATAAATAAGTTAAAATGCGTTGGCTGCGGGAAGTGCGTTGAAGCCTGTCCCGGCAATCTTATTAAGAAAGATACTGATGGAAAAGCATTTATAAAGCATGTCAAGGACTGCTGGGGTTGCACATCATGTCTTAAAGAATGTCGTTTTGAGGCAATTAATTTCTTTCTGGGTGCTGATGTCGGCGGTAAGGGAAGCACTCTTTCGTTCAGACAGAATGGAAGCATCAATACATGGACGGTGACTTCGCCAGACGGAACAGTTAAGACGCTTGAGGTCAACAGACAGGAATCTAATAAATATTAGGGAGGAATATCATGGGTAATTTATCACATTTGGACGCACTCGAAGCAGAGGCGATATATATTATAAGGGAAGTTGCAGCAGAATGCGAAAAGCCGGTAATGCTGTATTCTATAGGAAAGGACAGCTCAGTTATGCTTCATCTTGCAATGAAAGCATTCTACCCGGAGAAGCCACCATTTCCATTTCTTCACATCGACACAACATGGAAGTTTAAGGAAATGATTAAGTTCAGAGATGATACAGCCAAGAAGCTTGGAATCGAGATGCTTACTTACACTAACGAAGAGGGTGTTAAGCAGGGAATTAATCCATTTGACCACGGTTCAGCTTACACTGATATCATGAAGACTCAGGCTCTTAAACAGGCACTTAATAAATATGGCTTTACAGCAGCATTTGGCGGTGGACGAAGAGACGAGGAGAAATCAAGAGCTAAGGAGAGAATTTTCTCTTTCAGAAATACAGCACAGGCATGGGATCCTAAGAACCAGCGTCCGGAAATGTGGAAGCTTTACAACACTAAGATTCACAAGGGCGAGAGTATGAGAGTTTTCCCTATCTCTAACTGGACTGAGAAGGATATCTGGCAGTACATCAAGAGAGAAAAGATTGATATTGTACCTCTTTATTTTGCAGCAGAAAGACCTGTTGTATACCGTGACGGCAATATCATCATGGTTGATGATGACAGAATGAGACTTCTTCCGGGCGAAAAGCCACAGATGAAGAAAGTAAGATTCAGAACTCTTGGCTGTTATCCACTTACAGGAGGTGTTGAGTCAGACGCAGAAACTCTTGACGAGATTATCGAAGAGACTTTAAGTGCGGTTGAATCAGAGAGAACAAGCCGTGTTATCGACCATGAGGAAGCAGGAAGCATGGAAAGAAGAAAGAAAGAGGGGTACTTCTAGAATGAAAGGTTTACTTAAATTTATTACATGCGGTAGTGTTGATGATGGAAAATCTACACTTATCGGACACATTTTATATGATTCAAAGTTATTGTATGCAGATCAGGAGAAGGCGTTAGAGCTTGATTCCAAGGTCGGAAGCCGTGAAGGTAAGATTGATTATTCACTTCTTCTTGATGGTCTTATGGCTGAGAGAGAGCAGGGAATTACTATTGATGTTGCTTACAGATATTTTACAACTGACAACAGAAGCTTTATCGTTGCTGATACTCCGGGACATGAGGAGTACACAAGAAACATGGCGGTTGGTGCTTCATTTGCAGACCTTGCAGTAATCCTTGTTGATGCAAAGCAGGGTGTGCTTATCCAGACTAAGAGACACGCTAGAATCTGCGCACTTATGGGAATTAAGCATTTTGTATTTGCAGTTAATAAGATGGACCTTGTTGGTTACAGCGAGGAGCGTTTCAACGAGATAAATGCACAGATAGCAGAGCTTACAAAGGAGCTTTCTTTAGCAGATGTAGTTGTTATCCCTGTTTCAGCAACTGAGGGTGACAATGTAACAACTAAGTCTGAAAATATTCCTTGGTATAAGGGTAAGGCACTTCTTCCTTATCTTGAGCAGGTTGATGTTGATGATACTGAGGAAGAAAAGGGCTTCTATATACCTGTTCAGAGAGTATGCCGTCCAAATCATGAATTCCGTGGTTTCCAAGGACAGATTGAGGCAGGAAGCGTATCTGTTGGTGATGAGATTATCACTCTTCCAACTAAGGAGCATGTTCATGTAAAGAGTATCCATGTCGGTGACAAGGAAGCCCAGACTGCTTCTATCGGACAGCCTGTAACTATCCAGTTAGACCGTGAGGTTGATGTTTCAAGAGGTTCTGTTCTTGCAGCAGGTGCTGACTTAAAGCTTGCAACTGAGATTACAGCTACTATTCTCTGGATGGACGATGATGTTCTTACTAATAACAAGAACTTTTTTGTAAAGCTTGGAACAAGACTAATTCCGGGCGTTGTTACTGAGATTGTCAATACTATTGATGTTAATACAGGTGAGGAGAAGCCAGCAGCTCTCCTTAAGAAAAATGAAATCGCAGTATGCAAGATTTCTCTTGCTGATGTAATTGTTGTTGATGAATTTGAACTTCACAAGACTATGGGCGAGCTTATCCTCATAGACCGTGTTACTAATATGACTAGTGCCTGCGGCGTTGTCCGTGAAGTTAATGAGGCAGCTGATGATGTTAAGGAAGTTGACGCAGCTTTCAGAGCGGAGCTTAACAACCAGAAGCCTGTTGTTGTAGAGACAGTTCTTTCAGACAAGATTAATGTTGATTTCTTAAAGAAGGTTGAGAAGGAGCTTCTTCTTGACAGCAAGCATGTATATCTGTATGTTCCAGCAGAAGGCGAGAATTATACAAATGTTGTGACTCACCTTGTAAATGCAGGTATTGTTGTTATTCTTGCACTTAGTAAGGCAGCTGATATTAAGATTGACGGCGCAGAAGTGCTTGCAGGCTGGGAGTCTGAGGTTGACGCCACTACTGTAGATGTGGCTGAGTTTATTAAGAAGAATGCGTAAGTATTGTACAGAGGTCAGGTTGAGATGAAAAAATATGGATTTTTTAAAAAGTTAATATGTTTAGGTATGATTTTCAGCCTGACTTTTATTGGACTTTCTGGCTGTGGGCAGAAGAAGACGGAACTTGTTAACGTTTCTTATGATGCCACAAGAGAGTTTTATAAGGAGTATAACAGGCTTTTTGAAGATTACTGGTATGGCAGGACTGGTGAGAAGGTTGAGGTTATCCAGTCTCATGGCGGTTCTGGAAAGCAGGCGCTAGAGGTTGCTAACGGTCTTGGTGCTGATGTTGTCACGCTTGCTCTTGAGGGCGATGTGAATGTCATAAGGGACGAAGGGCTGATTGATGACGGATATATCAATGATTATTCTGATGACAGCTCGCCTTACACTTCTACGATTGTCTTTCTTGTAAGAAAGGGCAATCCTAAGAATATTAAGGACTGGGATGACCTTCTTAATGACGGGGTTAAGGTTATTACCCCTAATCCTAAGACTTCCGGAGGAGCCAGATGGAATTTTCTTGCAGCATGGTATTATTTTAAGAAGCAGGGACAGACTGATGAACAGGTTCAGGCAAGTGTTACCAAGCTTTACAAGAATGTGGCAGTGCTTGATTCGGGTGCAAGAGGTTCTTCTACAACATTTGCAGAGAACGGACAGGGGGATGTTCTGATTGCATGGGAAAATGAAGCATTTTTCGCATTACAGGAATATCCGGGCGAGTATGAGATTGTTGTTCCGTCCGCATCTGTATTGTGCCAGCCAACGGTTGCGAAGGTTGACGAGGTCACACAGATGAATGGAACTGCGGAACTGGCAGACGCCTATCTTTCTTTCTTGTACACTGATGACGCACAAAGGCTTGAGGCGCAGAATTTCTACCGCCCTGTAAATAAGGATATACAGAAGGAATACGAGGCTTCCAGTGATTCAAGAAATATCAAGGAAATCCCTTCCGATGGCAAATGGATTGTCAAGGACATTGACATGGCGGATATCGGATATTTTGGCGGCTGGGAAGCGGCTACACAGAAGTTTTTCTCTGATGGTGGAATATTTGATAAGATATATGATTAATTAAAATGTAAGGTCACACTTAACCGGATTTGTGCTGGCTGAGTGTGACCTTTTTTGTATCAATCCTCCGTCAGCAGCCTCTTATAAGTACAGTCGATGCCGAGTGCGCCAAGCGGAGCAGTCACTATTATTGCAAGCACAGCTACAGAAAGCACTATCTGACCGCAGGCAAGTCCGGCGGCTAAAGGAACAGAGCCGATGGCTGCCTGAACGGTTGCTTTAGGAAGATAGGCAATTACACAGAAAAGGCGTTCCATCCATGTAAGGTTTGTTTTTACGGTGCAGAGAAGCACTCCGGCAGCTCTGAAAACAAGTGCGGCGAGAATCATAAGCAAGGCTGGAAGTCCGGCTTTCAGTGTGTAGCGGATATCGACAGCCGCGCCGACAAGCACGAACAATATTACTTCAGCAGCGAGCCACAGCTTGCCAAATTTTTCGGACAAACGGGCTGATACGGCGGGAACACATTTAAACTTAAGCGTACATGCCATAGCGACAACAGCAAGCAGCCCTGAAACAGACACTTTTCCTTCAAGCCAGCCCTCAATTGCAATAAGAAGGAAAGAGAAGCCAAGTACGATGATAACCTTCATGCTGTTTCTTA
>ERZ773111.497-NODE-497-length-25888-cov-15.729726_pt1 | contig 25888 bp, 31 predicted proteins | sample MGYA00580567_ERZ773111 | MGnify/ENA primary metagenome ERZ773111 (study PRJEB29015, sample SAMEA2737875) | human gut metagenome | biome: human gut; feature: human-associated habitat; material: faeces | place: China | collected 2012 ...
GAATGATTCTGGCCAGAGGTGAGGCGTTCCGGTAAACCTTCATTGCTCCTTCGCCGGAACCCAGGTTTGAGCGAAGAGTCGCATCGGTAACGTCGATCCACTTACCCTTTCCTGTACCGCCAGCCGTCGCCGGCGTGCTACCAGGTAAAACGACCTTAGGCATTACGCCATCCCAGCGCCAGTATTCGTCCGTGGATTCCCACAGAAGAACCTCAAAACGTTGAGTGAGTAGCGATCCCTGCTCAAACGAACCTATGGCCGGAACGTATCCCCATAGCCCCGTCCCTGCAGGGTCCTGCAATTTAGGCTGACCAGCACCGTCAAAACCCAGCCCCTTCCAGGCGCGATCTTGGGCCGATGGTAGCTGGCTTATATAGGAGTCAGGGACACGCAGTGAACGATTTAAGTTGCTGGTTATCTGCTGCTGCAGATCGATATCACTATTATCAACGTAGCTTTTTGTTGCCGCATCCTGCGCCTGTGACGGGTCACGCAAGTTACGAATGCGGTTGTTGAGTGCGTCGTAATAGTTGGCGAGCCATGATGGCTTCCTGAGAGATAGACCAGACCACCACCCGTATGCCTGTTGCACCAGCATGGTCAGCTTATCGAGAGCATCTTCGTGGATCTCCGGGAAAAAGCCCCCCTGGTTCCTGATGCTGGATTCCTGCGTAACAGGAGTGCTGCGCTCGATAGAGATTTTGTAGCCAGCTGGGAGCGCTGATGTCAGAACCACCTTCCCCCCGTTGTAACGGTTTACTCCGGTAACCGTGTAGTCGGTACCGAGTATTAGCGTCACGATGCTTTCGGAGGTATCCAGCGTCTGCACTAGCAGGTGGCTTTTATCCAGGATGCGGAACGTGAAATCGTATTGGGTAGTGGCGCCGTTTCCGGTGTACTCGTTACGGCTTACCTGCGTTGAAACTGTCATAGTCTGCTCCAGTGGTCAGCGCTGGCGCGCGTGCATAGAAGCATTCTATTACCCATAAAACCATATATGAATAAAACAGATCGAAACGAGCAAAAACATTACCATTAAGGTAAATAAAAACCTTCTGGAAAACCCTGTTACCTTTTGATATATGTATATATATACAGTATTTATCGGAGTAATCCTAATGCCAGAGCGGTACCAGTATCCTGTCGACGAAGGTTTTGCGGATCGTATTCACACCCCGGAAGGGGTCAGATCCCTGGTTGTAAAATCACAGCTGATGGAGTTGCTCAGGGAAATGGAGCGAGACGGCCACGATGTCAGCGGTGCGGCGGCGGAACTGGTGGCACTGGTTAACTATGTGACAAGCTCGCAGTTGTCGATGCGGGAGCTGCAAACACACCTGGATTTCTGCACAATGCAGATCAGGCAGCAACTCAGATAGTGATTGAAAATTACTGCATGGGACCGTGATGACCCTACAAAGTTGGCTAATGCCGTATCACTCTGTTTCATTCTGGTTCACTCAGTTTCATTGCGTCGTTGATCTTTTTTGAGTAAGATTACCAATAAGGTAATTCAACCTTTTGTTGAATGCTCAGGAGGAACAATGGAAATCAACATCATTACTTTGATGAAAGCTATCATTGGCGGTGCTGGATTAGGATTCGCACTTCCTGGCGGCTTATCTTTCGTTATTCCTGCGTTTACCGTAACGGCAGGAATTGCCTATGGTTTTGCTTTAGCTGGTGCTGTTGCTCTGCCAGCTATCTATGCTGCCAGGAAATTTGCTAACTAAAATGCACGTTCTTGACTGGCTGGCACCACAGAATGCACAGGAGTTAACCAGATTTTACTTCATCCTGTGCATTGCTTATCTTCTGGTTCATCTTATCTGGGACGCTTGGTGTAAAGAGACACCACCATTCTCGTTGGATCAGCTTCAGTACAAGATGAATGAGGTATACTCCTCGTCAACGTTCGCAACAAGCGCGTTCTTTATAGTGATCCTGTTTGACATAAAAAACCCACTCAGAACTTCTGATGCTTTTATTTTTCCGCTTATTATCGCGGCATTAACAGGTTTTATGATATCGCTATCTGCGATAGTTCCAAAGAAAGTTAAAAGTGGATAAGCCCGCTATGCGGGCTTTTTTGTGGGCGCTTCCCTGCGCCAGCAGCCTCAGTAACCATTGGCCTTAGCCATCACATACTGAGCGTGCGTCTCTATATCGCGCAGTACGGCGCCGATACCAACAATGTAGCTGAGCATGGCCGTTACCTCTGCGGCGGCGCCGGATACATCATGCCCGTCAGCATCGAGTTCGCGGAGTAGCTTCATCACCATTGAGCTTTTCGCCAGTTCACGCAGGCCATCAGGTGAATGGATGTGATCCTGATAGCGTCGGTTAAGAGGGAAGGTGTAGTGCTTCTGCTCGACCTGCAATGCATCCATGATCGCCGGCAACATGCTGCTTGTCATCTCCTGCGCCAGCATGCGGGCTTTATCAGCCTGGGAGAGTTCTTCCCGAACGTAGCGGCCAGTCTTGCGGATCTGCGGCAGCACCTCGCTGGTTACCCATTTGCGGAAGCGATAAGCGCTCGTTCCTTCTACGGCCGCTTTACGGCAGCGGAGCATTAACCAGTAAAGCCCTGACTCGTTAACAACGCTTAAAGACTGGTATCCACCAGGGGTCCGTATTGAATACGTACCCTTTTCATCGCTGTCGACTTTGCGCAAAGCAACATCAACACTTTGTATTTCGAGAGCACTACAAACATCCTGAGCAACAAAATATGGGCGCTGATCAATCATGACCATGCGGATATTTACTGTAGATTCGAATGAGAAGACGGTTGGTGCAGTTTGTTCTGACATTGTGATCACCTTTGTAGTTAGGTTGATCACCACCGCTGAGACCAATCAGGTGGTGGTGAACTGTGCAGAGTTGGTCTTACCGGCTACAAAGGACCCGGCGCGGATTTCTCCGCCCCCACACAGCCCACCATAATCTGGGTATAACTGTGCTTTACGCATAAAAAAACCGCTCGCGCGGTGTGTGCGCCTTTGTAGTAATCCGGGAGACCAATCCCGGCACCGGATTTTGCCGGTACCTGATCACTATGGCACATAGCTTATGCGATGTAAATTTACCAAAAAGGTAATAATATAGCTATATTTTTTTAAAATAAAAACCAAATGTGAATATTAATTACCTTAATATTATGTTTTTGATTGTTTTTTTGCCAAAGCGACTACAATTTAGGTACACTACTACCCAAGAGACCGTACTGATATGTGATGGAGGAGCCATGCAACGTACAAAAAAAGCTGGCCCTAACCTTGAGCGAGCTAAATCAAAAAAAACTTATCGACCACTTCCTGTCCCTGTCAATGTTTTTAATGACGGGGTTATGATAGTTGTTAATGGCAGAGTGGCGAGTGAAGAGGCTCTTGGTGGAGCAGATCTCCATGGCTTCGCACCTTACTTTAATGATGTAAATTACTGCAAAGCGGCATATCAGACGGGATATTATCACGGGTTAAGTGGGTATAATTCTGGCTATTTAGAAAATTTTGTTTTCCACTACAAGTTTTTTGTAGAAGGAATAAAGCAGCCGGAAGCTTTTGATGTAAGAAGTATGCCGCGCGTGAAAAGAATGTCTTTCACTGAGGCATGTGCGCTATCCAAAGAACTATCCGACTCTCGCAAAGAGAGACTGCTGAGAGCAAGTTTTGATGGACCAGAATGAATATATTGGTTATATATATAGCGAAAAAATTTTCAGCACCAATGAAAAATTAAAAAGCTTTAAAGAATCATTTATTTATCATTGGCGGTATGGACACCATCCAGATTTTGGAAAAGATAGTCTTTTCCACAAGCCACCTTGCGTTTATCCTATCCACCTCAGAAAGGTGCATGTTAACACTGGTTTATATACGAACGCATACGGTATTAGTGGAACTGAAGAATGTTGGAAAGACTGGTCTACTGGTCGATATAACTCATTTGGATATGAAAAACAAATCCCCACATCAGATTCTTATTTAATTTATGCAGTATGTGAAAACAGGAATGCAGGCGTACTTGATTTCTGGTTTCCTCCGGCTCATAAAAATGCGGAATTTGAGTCCTCTGTACAAGATATGGTTGAGCTTGCTGATGAATTTTATGAAACAATATCAGGAAAACCAATGGGTAGAGATAAAGAACCATGGCACTCTGATTTCTTGCTCTGCTAGCAGCAGGCCGCGAAAGCGGCCTTTTTTAATGGCTTAATTATGAGCTAATGTCTACAATGTTCGGGCCACGTTAAGTGGTCTACACATGGTAAGTGAAAATGAAAAAAGCATTAGCAGTGCTGTTTGTTCTGTTGTCTTTGGGTTCTTCCGCACAGGCTTTCGCTGGTAACTGCCAGCATCCTGATGATACTGCAGCTGATGGCTCACGCTGTGGCGGCCGTTCTGCTGACTCCCGCCCCGGCGGCCAGTGATAAATAAGGCCGCGAAAGCGGCCTGTTTGTTATTCAGAAATCATTAACCTGCTTCAGAACATACTGCGAGTGTGCCGCAATATCTCCAAGCGCCCGCCTTACCCCCTTCACGTAGCAGAATAAAGTTGCAAGCTCAGCGGTTGGTGCGTCAACGTTGTTCCCGTTATGCTGCAACTCATTCAGGAGATCCATCAGGCAAGATCGCTCTGTCAGGCTTGCTACTCCTTCAGGGCAGTGGATGTGTTCCTGATAGGCCGGTTTAAGCGGATAGCAGTAACTTTGCTTCTGACTTCGGATGGCCGCCATAATTGCCGCAAGCATTTCGCTACTGATCTGCTCGTCCGTCTGGCTAACTTCACTGGCCGTGATCAGCTCCCCCTCAAGCGGAAGACGTGCGACAAGGGATATCGCCTCGTTGAACTGGTCAGCGTCGATCTCCTTATAGGAGATTCCGAAGTGAGATTTCAGCGATGACCACATGGTGATGATCGCCTTTGCTTGCTTCTCTTTCGGCAGAGCCTGACCGCGCGACATGACCAGTTCTTTGATGGCGAACTGCTGATCGGCGGTGATTTTACCCGGCTGAGTCTTCACTGCTTTGCGCGGGTTAACCACTTGGCCTTTCGTCCAGTATTCGTAGAGAACATCGTCGCATTCATCCTGGTACTGGATAACCCGATCGCGGATTTCAGGACGGACTTTGTTGGGACTGATGGTATTGAGCCAACCGGCCAACTTGCGAAGAGCGAGGCAAATCATTTTGCGGGTTTTACCATCAGCGGCAACCATAGAGATTTCCTCTATAGTTGATGAGAAGCGCTGTTTCAGCTTGGTGTATTGACCCATCCAGTCCATACCCATCCCCTCAACGATAGGTTTCATCGGGGTATACGGCTCGCCGTTGTGGTTAACGACGTAGAGGCTTGCACCGTGGAAAGGTACATTGATTGTACGATCTGCAATTGCTAAACTTGTCATGTCAATATTTCCTACGCTGGTTTGTTGATAATGAAGCCCCGAAGGTGCCAGCCAACGGGGCTTCGCTGTTTTTACTGCGCATGCATTTGCCCTCTGAACTTCAGTGCCCATACAAGCGCCTGAACTAAAGCTGCATTTTCAGAAAGCCCCTCCTCCTCCGCAATGCGTTTGAACTCTTCTTTTACTTTCTGCGGATAACGCAGAGTTGTTTTTGCCTCTTTCATTCCTACCCCTCCATTGATGGCATTATGCCTTGAAAGCAGAATGCCATCATTGAAATTAAATAGCAATATGCCATCATCGTTTTTTTCTAAGGTTGATGTGATGACAGAAAAACAGGTTAAAGATTACGAAAAATTTGTCGTGCGATTCCCCGATGGGATGCGCGACGCCGTCGCTGAGCGAGCCAAAAGCAACGGGAGATCCATGAATTCAGAGATCGTGCAGATAATTGAGGATGCGCTTTCTGGTGCCCCGGCTGTCGCCATTGACAGTCACAAAGAACTGGTTGAGCGCTACCGTGCGCTGGCGAAATCACTACCTGATAATGGCAACAGTGAGGAGTGGCAAAAAGAGATCGACAGGCTTAGTATTGCTATCATTGATGCAATGACTCCACTTGTGTTGCTACGAACTGAGTTAGTGAAACTCTCTGATAAAGCTAAAAATCATGATGAAACCCAAAAATAAACTATTTATTATTTCTGCTGTGATTTTCTGCTCGGGATTGTTTGTTTATTCAGCGGTGGCGGCGCTCAAGCACTTCACTCGGGATGAATCCATAGTTCTTTCTGGGAAAGAAGCTAACAATTTCTTTTCTAATTACATCATCCCTATCACGGGACCAGGAATCCAGATTACCAATCAATATGCTGGATACGATGTCACCTATGGTATTGATAATGATGATAGAATCGAACTGCACGTGTCGGTATTGCGTCTACGAACATACAAAGAGAATGCAGACCTCGGCGAATCTAATAAAAACTATGTAGAAGGAAGTAAAACCGTATTCAGCTTTGGCACTGATGTTTACACTGAGGACTTTATAAAATTCACATCAGAAGCTACTAAAAGATCGACAAAGGAAGGTTTAAAGAAACTGTATTGTAATCCTGATGGATTTTATCCTATGTCATCACAGGAAAGGATCTTCTACGAAGCGCGGAAAGAACATAAAAAAATAATTATAGATTATTACAGTGACTCGGGGAAAACCCTTATGTTTGGCATTGGGATTTCTCCCGAGTCATGCAGCCAAAAATGATTAACGCATACCAGGATCAAATTGGTTCAGTATCGGTGCAATCCAAAACAGGTTGTTACCAGGAATTACCGTACGCACGTTATGCAATACCCGATCACCAGCATCACCATTCAGCACGCCAGCCGTCACATCAGTAACAGTATCAAGCAGCCCGAACGTTGGCCCCAGCGCAGAACCGATAAAGCCTCGGCTGGCGTAGCGGGATTGCGTACCGGTACCGAGCATCGGCCCTAAGCCAAACATCCCGCCAGTAGCCTTCTCCGCCATGTTGTTGTATTCCATCAGCGGGCCGAGAATACCAGAGCGATCGATCCCCTCCAGCGCAAGTTTCTGCGGTGACCAGTCTACCTCTTTACCATTCGCGGCCTGCTTAAGTGCGTAGGTTAGCGCTCCAAGCGCAATTTGAAAGGCCGTGCCATAGTAAAACTGTGCGTTACCTTCTGATAATCCGCCAATTGTGGCGCGGTTATATGATGCAGTCGTGAACGAGCGGAACTGGAAAACCGTTCGCCCGATAGGGGAGCTGGCCCACAATGGCGTATCGCCTATCCCCGGCGTGATAATGATGTTGTTGGTATCCTTCAAAACTGCCGACTGGAATACACCTGAAGCATAATCATCATCCCATTTATCAAAATTGCCAATGTGCCAACCATCAAGCACCTCGCCATGCTTACGAAACTGTTCATTTATGCGCACAGCCGTGGCCGGACTGATGCCCAGTTTCGCAATCCTGGAGGCTGGAGCCGACCCGGACAGAATGCTGTCAGCGGTCACCATGCCATTAATCGCTTTGTTAATGTCGTTATACTGCCCCATCAGTGTGAGCTTTCCGAACACATCGGTGACACGGTCTAGCCCGGCTTCAGCCGCGTTTGTACGCGTGGAACTGTCAACCAGATCAGCCATCAGGCGCGAACGGGAGTTAAGCACCGTTTCAACCATAACCCCCATCTTTTTCATTTCGCTTTTGTTGGCGGCGAACGCCGGTGACCTGGATATCAGGGCACCATAACCCTTCATGGTTTTACTGAATCCATTGACCATCACGCCGCGGGCGAGATCGGGAATCGCGGAAACCGTCATTCCACCAAGTTTGGTAACGAAGTTTACGTTACGCATAGCCCGACCAGCGCGAACAAAAAATGATGATGGGTCATCAGGCATTCCATACGTACCGACTAAACGATCACGCATAGCAGTGATATCCCGAATATCATTCTCACGTGCTTTAGCTAATTTGGCCTGCTCCTGAGGACGCGCTCGCATCAGTTCGTCATATTCATCCTGTATAGCCTTAAGCTGGGACTCAAGGTTGCGGTTTCCGAAAACGCGGGTTAATTCGATATCCGGAGAAGCCTCCCGGATATGCCGCTGCAATACATAGTTAGCGTCACTCTCCAGATAATCGCGCATCATATTATCAGGCAGATTTAAAGTACGCTGCCGTGAGCTTCCAGGAACTTTGACGGTAAAAACGTTCGCAAAATCCTGGGGGATTTTTGCACCAACGATTTTATTTATTGTTGCATCTGCGGCGATCTCCGCATCTTCTCGTGACATAGCGGAAGGCCCACGCGACCACCAGTTAACTAAAAGATCACGGAATTTATCGCGCTCCTCAACAATTTTCCCCACTCTGTATACTCGAGGGAAATAACTGGTCTGCCCCAATGCTTTTAGCTCCGCATCAGGCGGTAGTAAGCCAAGATCCTGTTGAGCAACTTTCACCCTGTCGACTACCTGACGCAATGCCCGCGCGGCATCCTGAACAGCGGCATTGCCATGAATGTCACCATTTCGCATGGCGTCGCCGACTTCTTCACGGAATCGTGTGTAATTGAGATCGCCACCATCAGATTTATATTTGGCATACGCCTGCTTATTGGTGACCACTACTGCGGCCTCCTCCCTCCTCCAACCACGCACGCGGGTTTCAGCCGCAACAGGGGTCTCAAATCCGCGTTGGTTACCCCGCAGCGCAAAGTTATTTTCCGCCAGTTCCAGCGCCGTGATCCGAGCGTTACGCGATGGCGACGAAATGACCCGCGATATTGGCGTCATATACCCGCCAGCCTTTAACGCGATATCCGCCGCTTTTCCCCCATCAAGTGTGAGATCGTCAAGCGTTGCCTGCCTGATCTGCATCGCACCGACACTACCACCATCGGGCAGGCTATCCATCCCACGATTAATAGCGTTAGTCATGCCGACATTTTCCAGCGCATCAGCCATTTCCCGTGTGGCCGCTGTTCTTACCGACGGGGTGATCATCGCTCCAGCAGTCGCAAAAATACCGCTGAGCATGGCTCCTGCGGTGATGTGTGCGGCACTTTCCCCCAGAGTCCTTGTGTACTGCTGGTTGTTAAGTGCGACTTCGCTCAACGCAGTACCGGCGGCACCGATCGCAACCTGTGAACCGATACGCGCTGCAAGAGTACCCTGAGTGCCGGGGATGAACATCGAGGCAATGGTAACAGGGTCGATAAGACCGGCGGCAATACTCGCCAGAGTACCTTCGGCGCCCGCCTCCCCCAACACCCGACGATCTTCATTTTCGTTGTCAATTTGACTTTTAATCCATGCGGTTTCCTCTGGCGACTGAGAATCTGCGAAAGCAGATCCCCATTGCTCATAACCATGAATTTCATTCTTATCAGAATACGGGTTATAACCTTGTGCTGGTTCGAATTGTTTTGCCGGACGAAACATCCCAGCCAGCAAGTTATTCTGACGAAACGCAGCCCCCCATACAGACGGCTGCTGCTGCGGCGGCTCTGGATTGGTGCCGGCTGGTAGTGATACGTCAAAACCGGCTGGCTCCTGCAGGGCGCTACCTGCTGGCACGTATCCATTGCCGTATTCATCAGGAGTTGGATAGATAGGCATTATTCATTACCCCACGAAAAATAGTCTTTAAACTTATCCATGCGCTCATCATGCAAGCGCTGATATTGCTCATCTAAAGCTCGATGCTTGGCTTTAAAGCCTCTAATTTCCTGCCCACGGATTAGTTCATTCTGCCCAGCTTGTTCGCGCAACTTCTGCATATCCTGATATGGTTTCCAGTCCTCTAACGAAGGCTTCCAGCGCATAGGGCGGCCAAACTTATCGTAATAAGGCTGAACTCCTGGAATGCCATTTTCATCTTTGGTGCGGACTACTATCGAGTACCCGCCGTCCCTCGGCGTCAATAAGTCTGGGACAACTTCCAAATCCCCTGCAATTTTTGATTCAGGGGTGTTGGTCGTAATGACAGGCGCAGAACCTGATGTAACCCCTAACTTTGTTGGGCTGGTAGAGATCTCTTCGCTACGATCGCCATACATCAGGCGCTCCTTCTCCTCTTTCCACTGCGCGGCCTGCCAGCCTGATGGCCCGTAGTTATAAAGGGCTTCTGGAGCATACTTCATAAATTTAGCGCTTCCGTTAACATCACTAATACTCCAGTTTCTGGAGATTTGCTTGTTAGTCATTTCCTTTGCTATTTCTGCATTTCCTCCAGTGCTACGGTAGTTAATATCGTATAAAGACTGATAGTCATTACGGAAATTAACGGCATCGGTTGTTGCATCACTGGCATTAGGGTCTATACGGAGCCACTGAGCCATGCTGTTGCGAGCCGAGTCCATTGCACTATCTCTCTCTTTTTTGTATTCCTTGGTGCTCTGTATAGAAGAGAGTTGGTTTTTTAGAGCATCAGTTTGATTGTATGTTATCTCTTGAGCCTGCTTTACAGCTTCTTCTGATGACATTCCAGAATCAGTTAGCTGCTTTACCGTCAAATAAAATGCTTGAGTTTGTTTAGGCATTTCAATTACTGATGCACGATCTGTTCCGTAAAGACGATTAAATAATTCCGCCCCTTGAATAACTACCTCTGGGCTACTGGCTCTGGAAAGAGCATTGAGTTTCGATGTAACCTGAGAAGGTATAATTCCAGTCTGCGCCACTTGATTTACAATTCCATCATGGGTGCTCGCATCATTAATCCGAAAGTTAAGGGCCATTGGTGTGTTATCTGCCGCCTTCTGCATGGATTTATTGCTCGGGTCGAGCTTTTCACCCATAACAAAGGCGTCATTAAACCTGCCAGCATCGCGCTGCGCCTGAATTTTTTCGTTGCTACTCTGTACCAGCGCACTAATTTTTCCATAGGCTTGCAATTTCAGAGCATAATCCGGGTCATTAGCCTGCGGTTTCAACTTAGCAAGCTCTGCCTGCTGCTCAGATGGAGGCGCATACTGGATGTACTGGAATACTCTGGCATTGTTAATTGCAATATCTAACTGCTTAACTACGGTCTGTCCTTGCTCGCCATACGAAAACATAATCTTCGATATGTTAGGCATCGAGTCAGGAACTTCACCATTATAAAGCTGCGTCATTGTATTATTCAGCTCTGGATCTAATGTTTTGCGTGCATTAGCCCGCTGCCTATTGATTTGCGACTCTGCCAAATTATCAATTTGATTAATTGCCACGGGGTCCATTCCCGTCCTGTTTTTATTATATCGAGAAAGCCACCCTCTTGTTTCTGCTGGAAGTTGCTTGACGAAATCAGCCATTGAAATTTCGCCTTTTCTCGGGTCACCTACTTTCGCTATAAGATTATCAACATTCCCCATTCCCCAATTATAAGCTGCGCCAGCTAGGGTTTCTGATTGATATTTTTTACTCAATTGACCGGCATAATCGCGTGCAAGTTGCGCATGCTGCTCTGGATCTTCAGGGTTATATTCCACACCTCTTTTTGCCGCCAGCTCCTTCCCCGTACCTGGCATCAACTGAAATTCTCCCTGCGCCCCTTTTGGCGAGGTTACAATGCTGCCATCGGCATTGCGGTGCTTGCCGCCCGTCTCTACCAGACCAACGGCGCGTAAATCAAGATCGCCGCCATCTGCGGATCTGAAATCCCCGTTAAGCCACCCTGTTGGGTTGGCGGCTGCATAATTCTTTGCACGCATCTCAGTCGCGACACGATCATCACTTTCAATTTGTGCAAGCATTTGCTCCCTAGACCAGCCTCTTGCGGCCCCATAACTAGAAGTCGCAATTATCCTCTGCTGCCTGGCGAAAGCTGCCGCCTGTTGATCGTCCCATGATTCTGATTCTCTTTGTATCCATAATTTTCTTGTTGCATCGTGCATACCAGTCTCATACTGCTGATGCTGATCCACTTCATATTTTACAGCCTGATTTTTTAATGACAGGATCTGCATTTGCGCCTGGCGCATAAAGTTATCGCGCACATCACCATCAGGCAGGGTTGCGGCTATCTCCTCAGCGTTTTTAGTAGCATTTGAAATAATTAAATCCGACTGCCCGAGAGCGGCCTTTCCTTGCTTAGTAATTAAGCCGGTCTGAGGGCTATTCATTTGATCATCGTTAAATGTAGCGACTTTCAGTAGCCCGTCCTGAATGTTTGCCACGTCAGCTTTACGCTTGGCCTGAACCATCATATTTATCGACGTGTCGGCTGCCTGCTGGACGCCCTGAGCAAGCGGATTCTCCGGGATACGAAGATTACTCGTCATCACCGGCGCGGTTTGAGTTTGGCTCTGGCGTTGATACTGCGGTACTGTTGGCATCGTTTGTCTCCTTACAGCGAACCGGTGAGATAGTTATTCCAGGCAGAACCGAATCCTCCGGTAGAGGTCGATTTCTTCATCAGCGAGCCGCTCAGGCTGGTTCCACCCAGCGTCTTGTATGCATTAAGACCGGTCAGCGTGGAGTTGAGCAGTGTTGAACCTGCGCCAAGCATTCCGGACTGCTTATCAATTTTCCCTTGAGCGCGGCTGGTATCAGCCTGGAACTGCAACCCGGCGGCCTGTCGCTGGCCGTTGTTGATGGTGGTCAGCGCGTCGAGCGTGCCCTGCTGCATGGTTTCAGTTGTCAGGTCCAATGCGTTACCGCTCGTCAGGTCGGCGCCGTTAGCAGCCAGTGCATTGGTTTGCTGTCCGGCAACCCGCCTGGCCTGCTGCCGCTGCTGGTATGCCTGGTCATTAGCTGTATTGATAGTGTCGCGGGCGGCCTGCTCCTGAGCGTCGGCGTTAGCGTTCGCCAGCGCGGCGTTAGCGCGGCCTGTCTGGATCTGGCTGTAAGCGCTGAGACCGCCGGAGACGGCGGAAACTGCCAGCGCTGCGGTACCGACATCACACATGGTCGATCTCCTTCGTAAAGTGGTGAAATGGCATGCCCTTTAATCCGTATGGCTCAGGATCTGCCAGGGTGAACCCCATCCAGTGAAGCCAGGATTTTGCTGCGTGGTTACGCGCATCTACGTAATTTTCAAGCACGCGATATCCGCGTGACATGTCACGAAGAACCGGGCGGCAATGGCGGAGGAATGTCAGCGGCTGATGCTCAATGTGGTCGGTGCTTACAAGCCACGGAATACCGCGCCCGGTGATGAACGATGCAGGAGATATACCGAAGATGGTTACCACCTGGCCGTTAATCATCCCTGCAGCGGCTACCGAAGCGCTTTTCATGGCGCGAGTGATGACTTCCTCCGGAGTCATCCCGGCAGCAGCCATAAACTCATCGTGGTCTGCCTGGCGGACATGCGGGAGAATGGCGCTGATATGCTCGTCAGTAACGCTGACTATCTCAACTTTTCGCATATCAGCCCCCTACCGTTACGCGCGGTATAATGGCCAGAATGCCAAGCGGCAGCGGATCGGAATGGCTGATTACAACCCGCCCGTTACGCTCCCAGTTTGCATCGAGGTTCATATCGATGATGCCCGTCTTTAGCCCTACCGGGTCGTCGTAGAATTCCCACTCACGCTGGGTATACTCCAGTAAGTGAGCATCATCTGTTCCGGCCCAAACCGAGCGCCCGCTGTTGAGCATTACGCAAAGCTGATTGATGAGTTTGGTCTTATCCAGCAGCGTAGACTGCCCTGCAACGTTCACGTCCAGAGTTTCGATAACCGCGGCTACCGGCAAACCGATATGCACTACAGAAGCGTGATTTTCGATAGTCACCTCACCGCCAGAAACTATCTGCTGAGGCTCAACATTCCCGTCGGCCAGAATGCTGACCGTCTGCCCTTCCAGGTGGGATAATCCGGCAAATGTCTGGCGGGCGATTGACCAGGTGGATTTCGCGCTATTGCGCAGTGCTGCCGGTACATCACGGTTTACCAGCACGGTAGCGACGGTTGATGAGATAACACCAGCAATGCTCAAACGCATCGACTTGCTGACACCGCCTTCGGTGTAGGGAATATGGATCTCGTAATCAGTGCTCGATGAGTCGAAGATTGCAGAGCTGCATGTTAGCGTGAATTCATCCTGGTAGGTCCAGCCACCGGTGGAACTGATCGTCATTGTGCGTGAAGAGTCGGTGTTTTCTCCGCTGTATGACAGCCCGGAATCTACGAAAAATGCATCCTGCTGTTCTGTAAACTGCCTGGTGTTCAGTCGCTCAACATAACGAACTGTCGATCCATTCACCGTACGGCGAATAAGCGCATAGACCGCATCTTCCTGCCCTTCGCTAATACTGCAGATCGATTCGACATAGCCATTAGTCATCGGGTGCGGATGCCAGGCATATACCTGCTGCTCACGGAGATAAGTCAGCCCAAGCAGCATTCCGTCACTCCTCGCACACCATGCAACGCTGAACGGCTGTACAGACAAAGCCCAGTCTCTGATGCTGTAACCGTTAAACAGATGGCTGGCAAGGAGGGTCAGATCACTGGATTGATAGCTGTCCTGGTCGAATGAGTAAAACAGGTCACGGATGATGGAGCCCTTCTGCTGAACGTACAGTGCAACGCTACCAACGTTGATTGGTGCCAGATCGCTGCTACCGTTGAACGACTGACCGGACATCGCAAAGCCACCGGTTCCCGTCAGATTGCCGTTGCTGTCGCCTGTCACCTTGAACTCTCCGCCGCTGGTCAGCACGATAAGCTGACCGACATCGAGAAGGTGCAGGATTTTGTTCAGCTGGCGACCGGCGTAGTTATAGGTGATCGCATCGTCGTCAACCTTCGGGTTGCTGCGATAGAAGTTGTGATAATCACCGGTACGGCTACACCATATAGTTTGAGGAAATGCCCGGCTGCCGCCGAAAATCAGCCGCTGCTGGTAATAGGTAACTGTACCCGGGTAGCCGTCTGTATCGTTCCAGGCATAATGCGCCCATTTGTAAGTGGCGAAGGTGCTACCTACCACTTGCGCTGGCAGCTCGATCTCACCATCCTGACGTGGCACAACGTCGGCCGTTGCAGTTAGTCCATCTCCGGCGACGGCTGTAATACGGCACACGCCAAAACCACTATGCAGATAGCGCCATAGCACACCGTTACGGCCACCAAGACCCCAGCCATCCCAGGAATCCCCCGTTGTATGGGTCGGAGCAACAGTGCCGGTGGTACCATTAGAACCGCCGTCAACACAGCGATAAAAGTTCTCCTGATATCGGCACTCGTCACCGATCCCGATGTCTTTATCGGTTTCCCACCGACCAACACTATCTACCGCTTTCTGTTCCATGTAGAACAGTTTTCCCACGTGCTGGCTTTTGAAAATCGGGCTGCTGGCAGTCAACGTTACGGATCCAGTTCGGCCTGAGGCGTACACAGTTACCGAGTCGTCTGTGTTCAGGTCCTGGAATGGACCGCTGGTTGTTGTCACTGCGGCGGTGCGCCAGTCAGCCTCTCCGTAACGGCGGATCTCAAGAGGAGGATAATCGTTGTGGCACACTGTCATCACATCGGCAGACTGCGTAAATTTCAGCTCAGAGATGACGCTCACCGGCCATGGGGTCGCCACTTCAACAGGGCTGCCGCCGTCCGTAACCAGCGCGCCGTTAGACCAGACACGGAAATAGTGATCACCGAGCTCGAGCGCATAGGTTTGCGATACGCTGAACTGGAACGGTATTAGCCGGCAGTAACGGTCTGCATATTTCGCGCTCCCCAGGAACCGGAAGCCGGGACGATTTTCAATGCCGCCTGACTGCCGGACGATGAAGTTGCGGCAGCGGCGCAATGACGTCTGGTATTTTTCAAGATCGATTCGACCATACAGTGAAGGAGATATCTCGCCGCCGGCAAGCGACGGCTGCACCAGTGAATAGGCCATCAGCAGATCCTCGCACTGGCAAGGTCTGACATCGCCTGCTGCGGTTCATGCGCCTCATCAAGAGAGCGTTGCATGGCCGCCGTAAGCACCTGCTGATAATTGGCCATTGCCTGCTGACCGAGACTGGCATTTGCCGCGATCGGCATGGCTATCTCTGCCGCCATACGCCACGAAAGAGCATCAGCGAACAGGGCATCAAACATCGTCGGGTCAGTGATGCTTTTCACGTATAGCAGTACCGCCTGAGACTCATTGGTATGAATGACGCGGCCAGTGCCATCTTCATTGCTGCCAACTTCAAAAACAGGCTTATCCTGCAGAACGATATGAGACCCAGTGAACCACTTCGGTAATATGGCAGCTATGCGCGCGCAGTCGGTCGGGTACTGATACCGGAACAACCATCCCGGCGCGGGGTCGCCAAGGTCAGCCAGGACAACGCGCGACATGGCAAAGTTCCAGTCGTTGTCTGCCAGAACTGCGTCGCGCATGGACTCGTAAAACAGGTTGCAGGTATATGCCTCTTTGGTCTTTTCGGTGAGGCTATTAATCGTCCGGCTGTTGCCTATACGTGCCAGCGCGATATTGCAGATATTGATCACTGATGCCATATCATCCACCAACTAAAAAGGGGCTTTCGCCCCTTTGGTTATGAGGGCTTACACCCCGAGTTCTTTCCGCCTTTCGGCGATCTTCGCCTTCAGAGTTTCCGCTTTGGTATTGAAATGCGGCGCTTCGCCGAACATTTCTTCATACTGTTTGCGCAAATCATCAAGCTCGGTTAACTCTTCTGCACTGACCGGAATAATCTTTTCGCTCAGGCTGGCATCAACGGAAACCAGATTACTTCCCGGCTCACCGTCGTAGGTAACGATATCGCCCGGCTCATGCAGGCGGCCATTGATGAATGACCGCTTAGCGACTTTATACTCAGGCATTGGTTTGCACGCCTCCGGTGATACCCGCAGTGACTTTGCCAGTGGTCGGCGCAGTACCAGTCACCGTATAGTTCAGACGGATGTAGCGTTCCATCTTCATCGGCAACGTGATAACCGGCGACTTATAGCCCAGCACCAGAGACGCCAGAGGGATCGTCATGGACAGCACGTCCGCAGCGGAACTGAATGCAGAGTTGTCATCGGTTTGCACCGTCACAGTCAGGCTGGTCAGGTTGTTGAAACCTTCAACCACCTGGACAAGCAGCGGGATATCGCCATATTTACCGACGTCTTTATTGCTGCCGGTATCAATGACGTTGGTCGAAGCAGCCGTGGCCGTAATGGCCTGAGCTGCGGAAAAAAGCGCTTGCTGGTCGAGCAGCATGATCCCCCCTTACGCCGTTACGGCTGATTCAGTATTCAGGATGGCGTCAGCGCGACGGATCGGAATACCCAGGAAAGAAACGATTTTCTTACCGGCATATTCGTCGATCGTCAGGTTAACGTTTTTCGCATTCATAGCCTGCTTGTGCAGCCAGGCATGGATGGTCTTGTTGCAGTAGATGACCTCTTTACCATCGCCCAGCATTGCTACATCACGCGCGTAGTACGCATCAACCATCATGCTGATGAGGTCGGCGCCGGTTGCAGCATCTTTGGTCAAGGTGGTGACATCGATGTTGCAGATACGCGAGATCGAACGCCAGTCACGGACTGACAGGCCGAGATGCCATTTGAACTCATCGCGGTACGCGCGGAACTGGCCGCCGTTACCATCGCTGACTAGGTCATTGCCGAGATCTTCATGCTGGAATCCGGCGACCATACCTTCCGGGTAGATCATGTGCGCGGTGTTCTCGCCCCATGACATGAACCAGATGGAGGTATTGGTGGAGCCTGCACCGCCAGCGCTGAATACGTTCTCCGCGCTGGCCGCTTTGGAAGTGCTCAGAGTGTTGAAGCGCGGAGCCAGGCCCATGAACGCTTCCGGCTCAGCATCGGTATTGCCGTAGAAGGTGTAGCGGGAAACCTTGTTGTTAAAGCCCTGCAGCTTGCCCATGTTCTCGGACACGCGGAACGAGTCCGCATTACCGGAGCGATCGGCCAGGTCTTTGTCCACAAAGCCAAGGTCGTACAGCATACCGGTAGTGTCAGTCACCGGAACGGTCTGGGTTTTGGTAGGCTGCACGCCCTGGTTGTAACGGCGCCACACCGGCTCGGGAATACCGGCACGAATGGTGGTTTTGTGCTTGGAACCGTCATTACACGGCACGTAAATCGCATCGGTAATGACATCGTTGCTTTTCGCCAGCTGCTCGACGATTTTAGCGATCCGCCCGTTCTTGTCGGTACGGCTGTACACGTCAAGAAGAGAAGGCAGCGTCTGACCAATTAAAGCCATGATTACACCTCACTATTTTTTGCTTGGATAAAACGCTTCGACCAGATCGTTTTTCGGCGATCCGTTACCCTGGCCAGTGACGAAACTGTCTTCACTCATCAACTTGCCTACCTTTGCGAACGCCCGAACCATTTCCGGGTGATTACCCAGGCCGGTCGAGTCAAGGAATTCGCGGAACTCTTTCGATGCGAAGGTATCCAGCGCCTTCTGCGCGTGTCCGACGGATACCGTTAATTTGTCGCCACCGATTTCTTTGTCAGCCTTCGTGTCAGCTGCCCACTGTTCAACCTGCTGCCCCCACGACTCAGCCTGGCGGTTCTGGATTTGCTCCTGCAGTTGTGGCCACAGTCCAGCCAACTTCTGCGCCTGGTCATTAGAAAGACCAAGCTCGCGCGCCACGGGCTCAAACAACTCAACAGCTTTTGAGTCCAGCTCAGTGCCTTCAGGTGCCGTTAGTTCATATTTTTCTGGAACCGATGGTTCAGCAGAAGGAGTTGGCTTATCGCCAGTCGGCTCAGGTTTATCACCATCAGCTGGCGAAGGTTCTGGATCTGCTGCTGGTTGTTGCGCTGCTTCAGATTGCTCAGCCGCAGGAGTCGGGGATGGTTCGGATGCTGCTGGAGCTGCTCCACCATCTGCAGGCTGCTCATTGCACAAACGCCGATACATCAGACGCTCAAATAAATTCATCGCTATTCCTCGCTGGCCTCTTTGGCCATTGCCAGATACTGATCGGGACACGCTTCCATCACGTCGGAAAAGACTTTCAGTCCCGTGTTACGTTTTCCTTCGGCGAAGGCTGCCGAGAGCGCCTCACCGGTATAAGTCGTACGCCACACTCCAGCCTGCTCAATCAGGCGCCAGATGAAACGGCGGCCGTGTTCTGTCTCGCAGATGAGGCGCAGGTCATTAAGTTCGTTCTCGCGCCGTAACTGCTGCCTTTTGAGCTCATCTGCTTCCAGTTCTTCACGCTCTTCTTCGCTCAGGTAATCAGTCATTGCGTCACCGCCGGCTGCTGAGCAGCATCAGAGAGGGTTTTTAACAGGCTAGGGTCAGCGGTGTTGGTATCGCTCAGGGTCTTAGCGGTTGCGCCAGCTTGCTGGGCCATAGCCATCATCTGCTGCTGTTGTTCCATTTGAGCGCGCTGTTCGCGCGTGGCTTGCACCTCATCATCAGAGTTAACGATCGTGGCCGGGACGCCGAGCATATTTCCGTACTCGTCAATCGTCTGGTCGATATTGAGTTTGTCGAGCGCCGCAGGATTGGCTTTTGCAAGATTCCCAACAAAGCCAACGAAGCGCTCAACGCTGCTGATCCCTATAGATTTCTGGGCCTGTGCCAAAATGGATACATATTCAACTTTCAGAGGAGTGCCCTGCAGTTCTTCCGGTGGCTCAGGAAAGAGGTTGCGGCGCGCCATGATGTTGAATGTGCGATCAACGAAAGGATCAAGGAATTCATCATTAAGTCGCTCCAGTACTGGACCAAGCTGCAGGAGTTTCTCATCCTGCATTGCGGCCACAGCCTCCACTGGCATGCTCCTGGTGTTGATGGTGCTGAACAGGTTAAACAGGTCAGAGAAGAAGCAGGCTTCAATCATTTGGCGGTCATCAGCAATGCTGCCGAGCATGTCATTAAGCTGAGGGCTGACGGCGTAAGCCGGACGCACTAGCTTGGTAGCATCAACCTCATCAACATAAGTGACGCCGCCAGGGGCAAGGTTGATCAGCTTATTTTTAAGACCTGTCGGGGCCACCATTGGCGGGTTAACAAGCTTATCGATCGCGTTAGCTTTGCGAATTTGCTCCAGCTGCAGCGCCTTACCAGTACCGAGCGCCATCATTCCCGGGCAGTTACTCCCGTAAACGTCTTCCCCGTTAATCTCCCAGCGCGGTGAAAGGATAGGCGGCTCATCAAAACCAGCCTCACGAAGGAGCTTGTCACCGTCTCCGGACAACTCGAAATACACCGATTTGAATGCCTTGTTACGGGAATTCAGCTTGCCATTCACACGATCGATATTGGGCTCTGTCAGATGGACCACATCGAACCATGCTTCATAGTTCGCGTTATCCCAGGCGCCGCGCACGGCGTTACTGACGTTGTCCAGGCCAAACTGCATAACAATCTGGCGGGCAGTCATGGAGAAAACGCGATACGTGGTATCGACTGACAAACGATGCGAGTTTGACAGGTAGTAACTTCCGATCGGCAGAGGATGAGTACGAATCACATCTTCGTCGTCTTCGAGAACCGCCATAGCCGCGGTACCAAAAACACCAAGGTGCCGGTAGATAATCGGCAGGGACTGGTAGACGTTAGAGCGGTTCATGACGTCGTTCATCCTGGTCATGACCACATCAAGCCAGCGTTTTACCGGTCCATATTGCATCATCTCCGGATCCGGCGTTGCCAGCTTAAACCATGGGCGGGTTGGGCTGGTGATACCTGAAAGCATGCCTGATTGCAGAGTGCGGGCAGCTTTGGAGGCGGTAGGGTCAACGATGCGGGTATTACGCTTGCTGCCGTTGTTTCTCTCCGTCGTAAGAAAGCGCGTGCTGCGCGGATCGATAAATTCCGCCAGCTCGCGCCAGTGCTCCTCAAAGCTGGTGCGCTCATTTTTGAGCTGCCCCAGGTGTTTGAGGTAATGCTGTTTCGGAGAGAGTTCGGCCATGGATTATGCCCCGAGCAGGGTCTTACCCTGAGTACCGCCAGAAGGCTGCGTTACACCCTGGCTCGACGTCAGGATTGTTGATTTCTGCCCACCCGCTGCGGCACGGCGGCGACGATCGCTATCAGCGGCGTTCTGTACAGCAGAATCGGAAACCTGCGGCGCCGCCTGAACCTGCGGAGAACTCACTTTCGGCTTGCTGATGCACATTTTGCTGCACTCCATACGCGTTTAAATTATTACCAATTTAACCACATATGATTTATTTGTCGTAGTGTATTGACCTTTTGACGATAAATTATTACCTTTTTGGTAAACACAACATGAAAGCGCACCCCATTCCCTTCCATTGGTGGCTTTGTCGTTACTCAGATGGCGGAGTGCGCTTCCAGGTGTGAAAGCATCCGGCGTATGGCACATGCGTCGATAGCGGTCCGGGGGCTCCTTGGTACATGGCCCAGCGGGTAGCCGGAATGTGCAAGCCATGCCCTGCATGCACGACAGCGACTCACCATCGTGGCGGTACGGTGTGACACCTCGGAAGAGACGATGGCACAACAGGAGAGAGTATTTATGGAGCCGCGACAAAGTGTGGCGCCTTAACTGGCTAAGTACTCTCTTCGTTGTGGTGAAGCTCAACGGCGAGCTAGGGAATAGTTTTGCGGTGAAGATTCTAGATAACTAACCGCAGGATGCGCGTAACCCAATCGGCAGCGCACCGATGGAAGCTGGTTCGACTCCAGCCATCACATACAAAATCACGCCTAAGGACCGTGATACCCGTAGTTCCAGAGCAAGTTTGGCGGTGGCAGTTATTCCCTTTCTGACCACCGCCCTTTTTACAGCAGGACGCCATTGCGATGACTTCATGCTGTAAACCCTGTGACACCCAGCCAAGGATGGCACCCCTCATTGCTTCCATTTCGCCCGGTTCGCCGGGCATTTTTTTGCCTGGTGACGACAGATTACCTTAAAGGTACAATCAGAAAAAACCCAAAGAGATCTCATAATGTTGGAATCACTCAAAGAATATTTTTCTTCTACCATCAATACAGCAGCCAACAGAATCAGAAACCCTGTTTTTGGTGCATTTGCACTCTCGTGGTGTGCATTTAACTGGAAATCTATACTTTATCTTTTTCTCAGTGATTACGGTGTTTATGACAAGATAAATTACATTTCTGAAAACAGCAGTTGGCTGACAGTCATTCTCTATCCAATCGGATCTGCTATTTTTCTGTGCGGATTGTTGCCTTGGGTTAACAACTACGTATCAGCATGGCAGGATAAGCCGCTTGATAATAGCGACTCTATTGAAAACCACCGCAAGGCTAAACGTATTCTCCGCGCTACACGCTTACAGCGACTTAAAGCTAAGCATGATGTAACCTATGACAGAGTTAGAACTGGTGCCGAGAAAGACATCCAGACCATGAAGGAAGACATTACTAAATCACAGGAAAGGATGGGTGAATTAACAAAAGAAATCGACACCCTTAAATTTGATAATAATGACTTGACAAAACTAAACTCAGGGCTTGGCGATAAGGTCAGATATTTGGAAGCGACAATCCATAATACAAACATTGAAAACGAGAAATTAAAAAAACAATTAGATGAGATTAAGGGATATTTTAATATTGAAACTAAAACCTTAGTTGACAGGACCATACCAATTACTAATACCAACTCTAACGGAATGGCTGATTTTTTTAGAAATGAAGCGAATAATCACTCCCATGGGTCATAGTCGCTGATCACGTTGGGCTGCTTTCCGCCGGCAGCAGGGAAATCTGAACGCTTCGTCACCGGGTATGCGAACGTCAGAAGCAGCGCATCGCCCTTGCCCGGCGACCGGCCCAGACGCTCTTTGATATCCTCTTTCGGCTCCATGACGATCTTGCCGTCCACCCTCACCTTGTACTCTGCAGCTGACAGGTCATCCGCCGTCTCCTGGTCGTCAAGCGCGCCGCCGAGCTTGAGCCACGTCTTACAGGCGTTGAACATCTCGCCGCGCTTATTCAGCATCTGCGGGTCTGCCGATGCGCCTCCGAACGGCACAAGCTGCCAGGTGCGGCCCCAGCCGTCACCGATGGACTTCAGCCCGGTACCGTAGCCGAAATCGATAAACACCGCGTCAGCCTGGTACTGGTCCTCAAAGTCGGCGATACGCTTCGCCATAATCAGATCGTCGGTGGTCTTGTTGCCGGTCCACAGCACTTTGCTGTGCAGCCCCTGGCGGAGATAAATCACTGCATCATCCACGCCGGAATATGCCGGGTCGACGCCGATTATCCGCGGGGCGTGCGCCACCTGCGCAGCGGTAACCACGCGCTTCATCGCCTCATCAGTCAGCCCGGTAGGGATGAACTGCAGCTCCGACGCATCAGGGAAGATCCCGCGCACGCGGACCTTCACAAAGTCGCTGTCCTCGCCGTAGTCGTCCACCCATTTCTGCAACTGCTGCTTGTTGGTGCCTTCCACGGTACGGGAATCGATCTGCGCGCATTTCCAGCGATGCTTGTATTTGCGGAAGCACTCGCGGAACCGCCCGGTGTTGCGCGTAGGGTTACCGAACGCCACCCAGATTATTTCGGTATCCTCGTCGGTCAACGCGCCCTCAGCAACCTCCCAGACCAGATCCGCGATGTTGGATGCCTCGTCGAACACCACAACGATACGCTTACGCTCGTTGTGCAGGCCTGCAAACGCCTCGGTGTTGTGCTCAGACCAGGGAATAGCATCGGCGCGCCAGCGTTTGTCGTGGCCCGGATCGTTGCTGTACATCGCGGTGGCAGTGCAGGTGAACCACTCTTTCGTGATAGCCAGGTTCGACCATTTGATGATTTCCGGCCAGGTCTTCGTGCGCAGCTGGTTGTCGGTGTTAGCGGTCACCACCACCTTGCAATCTTCACAGGTGGACATGGCCCAGTTAATCAGCATCGAGATGAACGCAGATTTGCCGATGCCGTGGCCGGATGCGCGGGAAATCATCAGCGGCTGGTGACGTGTCGCGGGATTCTGCAGGTGCTCTCCTATCTCGCGGAATGCGTCAGCCTGCCACTGTCTCGGCCCAGTGGCGTGCGCCAGCTCTGTGCCATCCTCGCCCCACGGGAACGCATAAAGCGCATATCCCAGCGGGTCATGGGTGAAGCTGGCGATATCGTCGATCAGCTGTTCTTCCGGGGATAAAGCGGCGTCTGTCACTGGTCACCACCCTGGCGCTCTTTCAGGCGGCGCCGGGCGGCGGCCATGCGGTCGGCAATGGTAACGCTCACGTTAACTTCCATGCGCTCTTTGAACGCGTTAACGTCGACGTGCTTACCGATGAGCTCGAGGTTTTTCACCTTGTCGGGCCATTTCACCTTCTTCAGGATATGCTCGACATCCTCAACAGAGAGATCCGCCTCGCCATTCTCTTTTTGCAGAGAAGCCTGGGTCGTCTTGATGGTAGCGATATCCATAGCACTGAGAGAGGTACGCCAGACCTTCGGCCATTCAGCGATCGGCTTCATCCCGCCGTCATCGTTCAGGATATCCAGCACGTCCATCTGGTCGATTTCCACCAGGCGCAGCAGCACGTAATCGGCGCTTACGCGCAGGCGCTTGTTGCGCTCCTCCATCAGCTCAGCAATTCGTTTCTGAATACGCGCATCGCGCATGTTCTGGCTAGCGAACTTGCCCGCTGTGTTTGGTGAGTACCCGGCGTTAATTGCCGCCTGAGTCTGATTCTCAGGGCATTTCACATACTCCTGGCAATAATCCTCCTGCTGGACTGTCAGCGGCTTGAACTGCGTTGATTTGCGCTTCGGATCCTTTGGCATGGTAAACACCCCGAAAATAATTACCTTTTAGGTAATAATACCATGCCACCAGCGATGTTACATGATCGGAATATCATCATCACTCACCCACCCGGCCCGGTTTATCAGGTAGGTAACGACACCCCGCACTTCAACATCGTCCAGGGCGTCCCCTTCCAGCGCCTCACCATCATCAGTAATCAGCGCCTGCCCGCGGACAACAGCGAATTCAGTTTTCCCGGCATATGCGATAAGGACATGATCACCCTGCTTTGGCCGGCGGCAGACATCGACGATGGCATAACCGGCGGCAGTCTCCAGGGCGCGACAGTTGGCGTCATACTGACAAAGGCGGGAAACGGTTAGCGTTTGCTCAACGTAGTCTGCGGCAGGTGATGGAAACCCCATGATGACCTCACATAAAAAATACTGTATATTTAAACAGTATAATCATGCGAGGACTTAGTCAATATGACGTGACATGTCACGTTAATAATGCATTCTAATTAATCGCCAGAATGCTTTACCCCGTGGTGCCATTTTGTTTCTCAGGCGGTAATAAGCTTGATGCAGAATGACAACCTGATATGGGTCTCGCTTCGTGGCCACTACTCGCGCTGTTTTTGAGTGAATACTTTGGACTTGTTTTTTAATCCTGCATTGCAGGCTGTGAAGATCTGTTACGGACATATAACCTCCAGTTTTGTTTCGTGCCAGCCGTACATCACCCAGCATGCGGCTTCTCCTGAGTGCGGGCATGATGCCACCGGCAGTTGATCGCCGCACTTGCCGCAGCGCCGTTTGCTAATGGCGTTAATCCGGCCGCGCACCCGGGCATCATCCTGGCGGATCAGTAGCGCGATGTACTCGGCCATTTCGTAGGGATCGCGACCAGGGCGCCGGGCGGCGCAGTTCCGCGCCAGCATCTCCATTTCCTGCTCGTCAAGCACCACCTCAAACTTGCGCTCACCTGCGGCGGACTGCCGCGCGCGCTGCGCGGCTTTGCGTTCTGCGGGGGATTTAGGCACCTTTCACCTCTACGCATTGAACATTATCTACGCTCGGCGAAACGTCGTCCCAGGACCTCTTATCATCTGCAACTTTCATCGCCTTAATGGCTGCTTTGCACTGCTCCATACTCTGCATGGGGACCACCTGCATATTCGATGATTGGCTGCTGATGACGAAAATCAGGAAGAAGTACGGCATCACTTCACCTCCTGCGGGGCGCATGGAGGCGGCATCCAGTGGGTGACAATCCCGCCGCCCTCGCTTTCAACCCACCACCGATC
>ERZ773111.498-NODE-498-length-25875-cov-3.451162_pt1 | contig 25875 bp, 40 predicted proteins | sample MGYA00580567_ERZ773111 | MGnify/ENA primary metagenome ERZ773111 (study PRJEB29015, sample SAMEA2737875) | human gut metagenome | biome: human gut; feature: human-associated habitat; material: faeces | place: China | collected 2012 ...
CTGTTGATTTTGCGCAGGACTTCTTTATCCGAAATCATAGACAGTCGGCTCCGCTGATAAGCAACAAGGCTATTTGTTTTGGCCTTCTTTTTAACGGAGAAATTGTTGCCGTAATGTTGTATGACATTTCGGCCGGCGCAGTTCGAAGAAAAAACAAAAAGTACGAACTTGTAAGATTGTCTATATCGAAGGGCACGCAGGTGTATGGCGGTGCGAGTAAACTGCAAGCAGTTTGTGAAAACTCATTGCGTGAACTTGGGGCAAAAAAGATATATAGCTATTCAAACGCAACGATAAACTCCGGTGCCGTTTATGAAAAACTTGGATTTACTTGTAAAAGAGCAGACGGTGGCCAACCGTTTGTGATATTGAACAACAACAAACTTGAAAGACTTATCAATCTATATCCAGAAAGTACGGATGAGAAGCTTGCTTTTCACGGCTGGATAAAAAAACATGTTGGTGGCAACAAGGGGTGGGAAAAAGATATAAGCTAACGGAGATTGGAAAGGAAGTGACCAGCCAATGCCTGGTGGTAGACCTCTAAAGCCAATAAATCAAATAGAATTTGAAAAACTTTGCGGCCTGCAATGCACGCAAGAGGAAATCTGCGGCTGGTTCGGTGTGACTGACAAAACGCTGAACAGTTGGTGCAAGCGGACATACGAGCAAAGTTTTTCCGAAATATTCAAAGAAAAGCGGGGCATAGGGAAAATATCCCTGCGCCGTGCCCAGTTTCGGCTGGCGGAAAAGAACGCAAATATGGCAATTTGGCTTGGCAAGCAGTATCTTGGCCAAAGTGACCGTGGCGAGTACACTGTTGCGGTTGATAGGCGGGAAGATGACCCGCTGACCTTGGCGCTGAAAGAAACAGCGAGAGCAATAGAACAGAACGAGGGAAACAATGCCGGCACTAAGTGATAAGCAGTTGCAAATATTGGCGTTTCCTTACACAAGATTTGACGCTTTGATTGCTGACGGCGCCATCCGTTCCGGCAAGACCGTTGCCATGACGGTTGGCTTTATCATGTGGGCAATGTCTAATTTCAGCGGTCAAAATTTTGCTCTGTGCGGCAAGACCATTGAGAGTTAAAAACATAATCGTTCCGTATCTTGGAATGACCGAGCCAAGGGAGCGAATGGACATACAATGGCGGCGGAGTGATAAGTTGCTGGTGGTTCGGTGCGGCCAGGTCGAAAATTATTTTGAAATATTCGGCGGCAAGGATGAAAGCAGCTTCACGCTCATCCAAGGGCGAACGCTGGCGGGCATTCTGCTCGACGAGGTGGCACTAATGCCCCGGTCGTTCGTTGAGCAAGCACTCTCCCGCTGCTCGGTTGATGGGTCAAAGTTTTGGTTTAACTGCAACCCGGACAGTCCGCAGCATTGGTTTTACACCGAATGGGTGAGCCAACCGGAGTCGCACAATGCCTTGCGGCTGCATTTTGAACTGCGAGACAACCCGGCGCTGACGGAGCACATACTCAAGCGATATGAGACGATGTACACCGGAGTGTTCTATCGGCGGTACATTCTTGGCGAGTGGTGTGTTGCCGAGGGCTTGGTTTACGATTTCGGAGAGGACAATATAACCGATGAAGTGCCAACGAATGGCGAGTATTATATCTCAATCGACTACGGCACGCAAAATCCGTTCTCTGCTGGACTGTGGTGCGTTTTAGGCTCAAAGGCAACAAGGGTTAAGGAATTCTACTATAATGGACGTCAAAAGGCTGTACAGAGGACAGACGAGCAGTATTGCGACGATGTGGAGCAGCTGGCTGACGGATATAAAATCCGCAAAGTCATTGTTGACCCGTCGGCAGCTTCATTTATCGCAGCGCTTCGGCAGCGTGGCTTCAATGTTATTAAAGCTGACAATACAGTCCTCGACGGCATTCGCCGGGTTTCTGTATATCTGCACGCTGGCAACATCCAAATCCACCGCTCTTGCGTTGACAGCATTGCAGAGTTTGGGCTATATCGCTGGGACGACAAGGCAGGGGACGACCGAGTGGTCAAGGAGAACGACCACGCTATGGATGATATTCGCTATTTTGTAAACACGATTTTGCGTAAGAAAATCGGCAAAAAAGAAAGTCAGCTTATTTTAAGCGTGGCAAAATAAAAAACACGACGAAAGGGTGGTTACAATTTCTACTTATTTGACTTTCCAAGACCTTGAAGCGTGCGGGGCATTTGAGGGCAAACGGCAGGCGTTTGTCCTTTCGGCTATCCGCCAGCACAAGGCAGGGCAGCTTTACCGGACTGCTTGCCGGGCGTGGGAGTATTATCGCGGTTTGAACCCGACGATAATGCGCTATGAAAAGTTGATTTATGACTTGCGTGGTGACGCTCATGTTGATAGATGGGCACCAAATAACAAGATCACAAGCAACTTTTTCAACTTTGCAATCACGCAGGAGAACCAGTACCTGCTCGGCAACGGCGCTATTTTCGGAGACAAAAAGACAAAGGAAAAGCTGGGCGGCGGACAGGGCGAACTGCACGGCGGGTCTTATGATTTCGACTACCAGTTGCAGAAGATCGGCAAGTCTGCTTTGATCGGTGGCGTGGCTTTCGGCTTTTGGAACCTTGACCACCTTGATGTGTTCGATGTAACGGAGTTTGTCCCACTGTTCGATGAGGAGAGCGGAGCGCTGCGTGCTGGCATTCGCTTTTGGCAGCTTGCAGACGACAAGCCGCTGCGGGCAACGCTTTATGAAGTGGACGGATACACGGAGTATTTAAGCCCAACCGGCACCAACGAAAAAATCTTGATCATCCAGCCAAAGACCGCTTACAAGATGAAGGTGCGGCACTCTATCGCTGACGGCACAGAGATTTACGACTTTGAGAATTACCCGGAATTCCCGATCATTCCGCTTTATGGCAACGACAAGAAGCAGTCGGAATTGGTGGGGCGCCAGGGTACTCTCGACGCATTCGACCTTATCAACAGCAATCTCGTGAACAATGTTGACGAAGGCAATATGATTTATTGGGCAATCACAAACGCCGGAGGAATGGACGACGAGGACGACCAGCGGTTCTTGGAGCACCTGCGGACAATGCACGTTGCGCACGTTGACGATGATGGAGCACAGGTCGAAGCCCACACAGTTGAAGCGCCGATTGCTGCGTCCGACGCTGCGATTGATACAATCAAGGCGCGGCTTTATGAGGACTTTATGTGTTTGAATGTTCTCGACCTTTCGGCTAACTCGAAGACTGCCACGGAAATCCGGGCGGCATATCAGCCGCTTGACAGCAAGACGGATATGTTTGAGTATTGCGTGACAAATTTTGTTGAAAAAATCTTGCAGCTGGCGGAAATTACAGACAGTGTCAGCTTTAAGCGGTCTAAGATTGTAAATCAATCCGAGGAAATGCAGATGGTTCTTTCCGCTGCCGAGTATTTGGACGACGAAACCATCACCGAGCAAGTCTGCTTTTTGCTGGGTATCGGCGACCAGGCGGATGAGATCATCAAGCGAAAGAGGGACGAAGAGGGCGACCGGATTGATATTGACGGCGCACCCGCTTTTGGCGGAGAACCCGGGCAGAATCAGCCGGAGCCAAAAGGACAGGATCAGCAGAAAAAGCCGGACGATGACCAGCAGACAAGCGGCCAGACCGACGGATTACAGGCCGATGACTTGGACGCTTTGACGGATGAGGAGTTGCAGGCGCTGCTTGAAAAGATCACCGAGAAAATGAAAAAGAAAGGCGGAAAATAATGGGCACTGAAATTCAAGACGGCTGTGTTGTATTCTATCAGTGGTACAAAGGTAAGTTGGTCAGCATTCCATACGATGGTTCCATAGCTGCTGACCTGGAAGAGTCAAAGAACTAAAAAGGAGGCGCCAGCGTTGGCAGATAAGGCACACAGAGAAACAGACAAGTTATTGCTTTCGCTGGAGCGCCGCATTCGGCGGATATACCGGCAGACGCAGGACGAGGTTCGGAAGGCCTGGGACGCTTATATGGCGGAAACCGAGCCAAGGCTGGCCAGCTTGCAAGAGCAGTATGAAGCCGCCAAGAAAACCGGTGACAAGGCGGAAATCAAGCGGGCTGGTCGTGAGTTGGCATTTGCAAAGCGTGAAGCGACTGTACAGAATGACCGGTTCAAAAGCATTGCGGAACAGACCGCCGAGAATTTGAGCCACGTTAATGAAATCGCGCTTGAATACACAAACGGCAGGCTGCCGGAAGTCTACGCTTTGAATTACAATGCGATAGGGAAAGCCGCCAAGCGAGAACTGCGTGGCTTTTCCTTTTCGTTGGTGGACGCTCACACTGTTGAAAATTTGATCTTGCGAGGCGACCGCTCTCTACTGCCGCTGCGGAAGCTGAACAAGGCAAAGGATGTCCGGTGGAATATGAAGAAGATCAATTCCGAGGTGTTGCAGGGCATTTTGCAGGGCGAGAGCATACCGAAGATCGCAAGCCGAATTGCCAAGGTTCAGCAAATGAATATGCACGCCGCTGTTAGGACTGCACGGACGTCTGTCACCGGTGCAGAGAACAAAGGGCGTATGGATATGCTCGGCGATATGGAATCCAAGGGCGTTGTGGTTGACAAAATGTGGATTTCAACGCACGACGGCAAAACGAGAGACTGGCACGCAGAACTTGACCGAAAGACAGTTGCGAAAGACAAGCCATTTGTTAATTCGATAGGCTCTATAATGTATCCTGGTGACCCTGCTGCCGCGCCGTCGAACACTTATAATTGCCGCTGCACACTCGGATATAAAATTATAGGCTTTAAGCCGCTTAGCGAGGTGAATAAAAAGTGAGTGTAAAAATCACTTCAAAAGACAACACAAAAGAGTTTGAGCAGGCATTTCAAAACGCACTTGAGCGAGGACTGGAAGCTATCGGAATGGCTGCCGAGACTTACGCCAAGACGGATGGAGATATGCCTGTTGTGACCGGTTTGGCGAGAAACAGCATTACTTATGCGTTGGCAGGGCAAGAACCGAACACAAAGGAGTACAAGGCCGACAAAAAGGGCAAATATGAAAAAGAGTTGCGCACTGGTAGCTATGAGGGCACTATGGACGGCAAAAAAGGAGACCTTTTCGTCGCCATCGGTTCAAATGTCGAATATTTCCCGTCTATTGAACTTGGCGGGACGAACAGAGTCGCTCACCATGTTTTGAAGCGGGCGGCTTCCGAACACGCAGACCGTTATAAGCAGCTGCTGGAGGACAGCCTGCGCAACGCTTAATCATTAACTTTCTGTATAATCATTGACAAAAAAATATGCTTGCTGTATAATTAAAGCAAGAACAAAAATCTAACGGCAAAGAAAAGCCGCCGAGGAAAAGGAGACAGGTTCTATGGCATTGACAAGAAAAATGCTCAAAGCAATGGGCATTGGCGAGGAACAAATCGACCAAATCATCGAAGCGCACGCTGACACGGTGGACGCTCTCAAAGAAGAGCGGGACGCTTTGAAAGGCAAGGCGCAGGAATTGGCAGGTGTCCAAAAGGAATTGGACGACACAAAAAAACAGCTTGAAGCAGCCGGAGATAACGATGGCTACAAGAAGCAGTACGACGATCTCAAGCAAGAGTTCGACGAATTCAAACAGGCCGCAAGCGTTAAGGAAGCACACACTGCGAAGGCGACGGCTTACCGTAAAATGTTACAGGCAGCTGGAGTTTCCGATAAACGAATTGACAGCGTGTTGAAGGTGTCGGACATTGACAGCGTTGAACTCGACGCAAAAGGCGAAATTAAGGGCGCTGACAAGCTGACAGAGGCCGTTAAGACCGAATGGGCTGACTTTATCGTGTCCGAGGGACAGAGAGGTGCCAATACTTCAACGCCGCCCGGGAACACGCAAAACAAGACTGTTTTTTCTGCTGATGATATGAAGAAAATGTCCGCTGACGAGATCAATGCCAACTGGGAGAATATCAAACAGTCGTTGAAATCGACAAACTAAACTGAAAAAAGGAGCAAAAAAGATGGCTATTTCTTCTTTTATCCCACAAATATGGGACGCGCGGTTGCTGAACGCACTGGACAAGGCGCATGTGTTCGCCAATGTGGTCAACCGTGACTACGAGGGCGACATCAAACAGCAGGGCGATACTGTTAAGATCAACACAATCGGTGCTGTGACCATTGGCGACTACACCAAAAACACCGATTTCACCAGTGGCCCGGAAACGCTGGCTACCACTGCACAGAGCCTGACTATCGACCAGGCAAAGTATTTCAACTTCCAGGTCGATGATGTGGACGCTGCACAGGCTGCCGGTGATGTGATGGATAAGGCAATGCAGCGCGCAGCTTATGGCTTGAATGACGCCGCCGACGCTTACCTGGCTAAACAGTTGGCCGATTCTATCACCGCCGGCAATGGCAACCTTGTTGCTACCGACGCTGTGGCGCTGACCGCTGCAAATGTGTACGAAAATGTCGTCAAAATGAAGCTGCTGCTTGACAAGGCGAATGTGCCGACCGTAGGCCGTTGGCTGGTTGCGCCTCCCGAGATGATCGCTCTCATCTTGCAGGACGACCGCTTTGTTAAGACCGGCGGTTCTATGGCGGAGGATGTGCTGCAAAACGGCGTTGTCGCTCGCGCTGCTGGTTTTGACATTTATATGTCTAACAACTGCGCAAGCAAGACCGCAACCGGCACCACTACTTTCACCGTCACCGCTGGCGACGAGGGTGCCTGCACCTATGCCGAGCAGATCGTGAGTACCGAGGCTTATCGCCCCGAGAAGCGCTTTGCTGACGCTGTGAAGGGTCTGCATGTATATGGCGCAAAGGTCGTTGACGCTAAGCGTCTGGCCGGTCTGAAGTGCACATTCTAAGCGGAACAAAACCGAATTAAGACCTAAGACAAGGAAGGCGGCGTGGTTATGCTGACAGAGATTTGTGCAAAGTTGCACAACTACTTCTTGGTTCCGAACGGAATTCACAAGGGGGAGTACAAAATTGAAGGCGGCAAAATCACGCCGCTGGACTTTTTGCAGGAAGGGCAATACTTCCGCATCGTGGGGAGCGTCTTTAACGATGGCGTTCATAGGTATGCAGAGGCGGACTCGGATTTGACCGATGAGGCTTTCAGCGGGGCGATATGGGCACTAGCGATACCTCCTAAACTGGTGGACTTATCAAGGGAAATCAAGGCGTTTTGCGAGAGCGAGGCTGGAAAACCCGGCGCGTTTGTGAGCGAAAGTTTTGGCGGCTACTCATATAGCCGAGGAACAGACGCAAACGGCGCTGCGCTTGACTGGCCTATTGTCTTTCGCGCACGCCTAAACGAATGGAGGAAACTACAATGAGCCTTTTGGCACAGGCAATGACAGAGTGCGTCTTTGTACGGAAAATCGACAAGCCGGACGGCGAGGGCGGATATACCACCAGCTGGGTGGATGGTGCACCGTTCAAGGCGGCAATCACATTTGACAGTTCGATGGAAGCACGCACGGCGGAAAAGGCAGGCGTTACAAGTCTGTATACCGTCACTGTTCCGATTGGAACACGAATCGAATATTATGATGTGTTTAAGAGGCTGTCGGACGGTAAGGTGTTCCGTGTGACTTCCGACGGCGATGACAAAATGACTCCAAAATCCGCCAGCTTCCAAGTGTTCCAAGTGACGGCTGAGGAGTTCACGCCCAGCATTGGCGGGTAAAATAAGCCATCAGCGGGCGAGAATGTAGCGTTGTAGACGGCGTTGTAGTGGAGTTTTGTAGTCCACCAAAAATGGCGCCGTTGAGCCAAAAACAAGGTACTTTTTATACACTCACTACAAACTCTACAAAGTTTTAGAGAGTGATATAAAGAGAGGCATATATATTGAAATATATTAAATACAGAACCTTGTTTTTGTTGTAGTTTTTGTAGTTTTGTAGTAAGTCCAAAGGGAGGGCAAAGCAAATGGCGCAGACCAAAGCGGCGGCAATACAGGCGTTCTTTGAGCGCTTCCTGCCAGCGTATGAGGAGACGACGGTGCCGCAGGGCGCAGCACTGCCGTATTTGACTTACGCGCTTGTGACGGACAGCTTCCACGCTGATGGAAGTGGCGATACCAGCATTTCCGTTTCGCTGTGGTACAGGGGAACGACTTTGAAGTCGTGCAATGCGATGGCCGAAAAGATAAGCGAGACGATCGGCTTTGATGGGCTGGTTATTCCAGCCGCTGATGGCTATATATGGCTGAAACGCGGCACGCCGTTTGCGCAGAATATGTCCGACCCAGACGACGACCAAATCCGGCGGAAGATAATTAATGTCACCGCCGAATATTTAACAAAAAATTAAGAAAGGATTTTTGAAAATGGGTAAATTTTCTGTTATTCCCGAAAGTACTTTTGACGACCTTCAGCTTGACGCTGGCGTCTTGCTGAAAAACTTTACCCCCGGCACTACTACGGCACCGGCGGATGAGGACATTATTTGCGCCACCACTGGCGGCATTAACGCGACCTGTGTGCCGACTTATTCCGACTTCGGCGAGGATGTGGACAACTGCCCGAACGGTATGAAAGAGTTAAAGCACCTTGACAGCTGGGAGTGCAAGCTGGCTTTCACCGCTTTGGGTACAAGTCCGGAGGCAATCCGACTTGCGCTTGGTTCTGCTGATGTCGACAAGACGGACACCACAAAGATCACGCCCCGTGCGGATATTGCGCAGGCGGACTTCTCCGACCTTTGGTGGGTTGGTGACAAGGCCAACGGCGGCTTGGTCGCTATCCAGCTTAAGAACGCCTTGTCCACTGGTGGCTTCTCTTTGCAGACGACCAAGAACGGCAAGGGGCAGATTTCTGTGGAGCTGACTGGCCATGTGTCTATCACCGACCAAAAGACCGTGCCGATGGTGTTCTATTCCACTGGCGCCAGCAAGGCTGCGCAGGGCAAGGCCGCTGCGGTCGACAAATAAGGATTTCTGTTTAGGAGGCAAACAAATATGAAAATTTCCGAACTAACGACAGAGCGGGCAGCGGATGTCCTTTGCGAAGTCAGCATTTATGCGCTTAATATTTTGAGCGACAAGGAACTGATTTCTTCTCTGCGTATGCAGCTGGAGGGCACAGACGGAGACCGCACCAAAGCGGAGATGATCGCTATTGCGAGTGAGAAAGTCGCCGAACTTATCCCGATGCTGCTGAAAAAGCACAAAGACGATGTGTTTGGTATTGTCGCAGCTGTAAATGGGCTGACACTCGAGCAGGTGCGGCAGCAGAAGATCATCAAGACTATGAACGCCATTAAAGAGATGGCGCAAGACAGGGACTTGATTGATTTTTTCAAGTCGTGCGTGTCCACGGAAAAAGCGTAACAAGGGCGTTAATCGACGCTCCAAAACTGACAGTACAAGGGCTGGTTCTCGCTCTGCCGTTACTTATCGAGCGGCAGTCCGAAGAACTGGCCTTTCGTGTTTATGTGACTGATTGCGCAAAAATTTTGACTGAAAACACAGCAAAGTCGGCTGGTGGCTCTTACTTGACCAAATCTTATTTGGACATTATCAACCCACCGCCGCCGGAGACACGCACACCCGAGCAAGTAAAACAACAAATTCTCGGCAAGCTGAAAGAAACGGCCGAAGAAAGGAATAACGACTGATGAATTTATTTGAATTGTTCGTTAAGATCGGAGTTGACGACCAAGCAAGTGACAAGGTCGGTGCTATTGGTGACAAGATCAAGAGCGGTCTTGGAAAGGCTGCAAAAACGGCAGCTGCCGCCATTGCAGCTGCAACGGCTGCTGTCGGTGCACTTGTGAAAAAGTCGACTGAAGCTTATGCAAGCTACGAGCAGCTTGTTGGTGGTGTTGACACGCTGTTCGGCACTGCGTCGCAAAAGGTGCAGGAGTATGCTGCAAATGCTTACCAAACCGCCGGGCTTTCGGCTAATAAATATATGGAAACTGTGACCGGTTTTTCTGCGTCGCTTATCAATTCAATGACAAGCAATACGCAGAAGGCCACAACCGTTAGCTATAACCAGGTGTCTAAAACGCTTGACGCTCAGTACGACAGAGCAAAAGAAAGCTACGACAAGCAGTACAACGCTGCCAAGTCCGCAATGGACAGAGAAATTGATGAATATCAAAAGGCGACCGAAAAGAAGATCAAACTTGTAAATCAAGAATATGAGGAGCGCTTGAAACTCATCGATGAGGAGGAGTACAAACGCACAAAGAAGCTTGATAAGCAAATTGAAGCGCTTAACAAAGAGGAAGAGGAGCAGCAGGCTGCCCGCAAAAAGCAGCAGCAGGAGGACAAAAAAGCTGATCTGCAAAGCAAGATTGATCACGCTAAGTCGTATGCTGATAAGCGGCAGGCAGAAAAGGACTACAACGACTATATCGCTGAAATCCAGGCGGACGCTCAAAGCGAATCTCGTAAAAAGCGAATTGAGGATTTGCAAAATCAAAAGCAAGAGGTCAAAGACGCTGCCGATAAAAAGAGGGAAGCGGTGCAGTCTGCACAATCTGCCGAGATCGCACAAATCAAAGAAGCGGAGCAGAAAAAGGTCGAGGAAATGCAGGCCGTCCGTGATCGTGATTTGGAAGCGTTGAAATCGTCCAACAACGCCAAGCTAAAAAGCTTAAAGGCTTATTACGACCAGCAGAAAGCAATTGCCAAACAAGCCGAGGCGGAAACGGCGTCAGCTGGTGCGGCTACCAATGAGCAGTTGGCAGCGGCGGCGGAAAAGGCTAACCTTGCCGTGACGGATATGTCGGACAACGCCAACAAAATGGGCACCGACATTACAATGATACAGAACGCATACCAGGGTTTTGCAAAGCAGAATTATACAATGCTCGACAACCTAAAGTTGGGCTATGGCGGCACCAAAGAGGAAATGGAGCGGTTGCTTGAGGACGCAAGCAAGCTGACCGGGCAGAAGTATGATATAAGCAGTTTTGCGGATATCGTTGACGCTATCCACGCAATCCAAACGGAGATGGGCATTACCGGCACCACGCAGAAAGAGGCGGCCACAACTATTGAGGGCTCTGTCAATTCGGCAAAGGCTGCATGGGAGAACCTGCTGACCGGTATGGCAGATGACCAGCAAAACTTTGGCGACCTTGTAAATAAGTTTGTTGACAGCGCTGTGACGGCTGCTGGGAACATTCTGCCAAGGGTGCAGCAGGCGCTTGAGGGTGTCGGAACGCTAATTGAGAAGCTGGCGCCGATCTTGGCGGAACAGCTGCCGAATATGATTGCGACGGTACTGCCAGCGCTCGGAAATGCTGCACTTGGTATTGTCCAGGCGCTGGTTGACGGCATTACAACTTCTTTGCCTACGCTGTTGCCTGCCGTGGTGGAAGTCATTACGACACTTGCAAATGGGCTAATTGAGATGGCTCCGCAGATTTTGCAAATGGGGCTCGATATTATCATACAGCTTGCCAATGGCATATCACAAGCGCTGCCGGAATTGATACCCACAGTTGTGTCGGTCGTATTGCAAATGGTTGAAACGCTGACCAACCCGGACACGCTCAATCATCTGCTTGACGCAGCGTTGCAAATTATCATTGCGCTTGGCGTGGGCATTATAAATGCACTTCCGTCACTTATAGAAGTAGCGCCAAAAATCATTTTTAATTTGGTAAATGCTTTACTTTTGCAGCTGCCAAAGCTTCTGCAAATGGGCGTAAAATTGATTGTTCAGCTGACAGCCGGTATTATTAAAGCAATACCGAAATTGATCGGAGCAGCGCCAACTTTGATAAGTCAGTTTATTGACGCCATAATTGAAAACTTTGGATTGCTCGCACAAATCGGTATTGATATTATCAGCGAAATCGGAAGCGGAATAATGGACGCTGTGAATGGCGCTGCCGAGTGGGGCGCTGACTTGGTGGACAATTTCGTTAGCGGAGTTGAAAATGCGTTTGGAAGCGTTCGAGATACATTCACGCACATGGGGCAAGAAATCCGAGACTTGATCGGATTCTCCGAGCCGAAAAAAGGCCCGCTGTCCCGCTTCCACACTTTCGCACCGGATATGATGGAACTTTTTGCAAAGGGCATTCGGGAAAACGAGAGCCTTGTGCTCGGGCAAATCAAGAAATCGTTTGACTTTGGTGAGCAAACAATAAGCGCTGGCTACAATATCAAAGGCTCCGGCGCTGGTGGTGTTGGTGGTGTTGGCAATGTCAATGTGACGCTTGGCATTGACCCGAACGCCAGCTTGAACGCACTTGCTCGTGCTCTGCTGCCTGTTCTTAAAATCGTCGCAAAGGAGGTCGGCTGATATGATAGCGATTAAGATAAACGGCGTTGTTTATGAAAATGTCGGTACCATCAAGCCGTCTGTGGCGTATGAGTATCATTACGACGTCGTCACAATGGACGGCCGCCGCCACCGGGATATTAAGGGTAAACGCACCAACTACGATGTGACCTTTTTCAATAACGACTTTGTGGCTTATGACGCGCTTAAAACGCTGCTGATGACCGCCGACAGCGTCTTGCTTGAAGTGCCGGACAGCAACACCGGGACAAATACTGGGGAGTATTCCGTCACTGTGACCGGAGACAACATTAAGGGCGTTTTGTACGACGGCAGCTATTACAGCACGGCTCTGTCTGTTACATTCGAAAGGGTGACTTGCGATGAGTAAGAACAAATATGGTTTTTTCAAGTATTTAGACTTCTCCGCAAGCGCCGACAACGGTGCTACATTTGACATTGCAAGAGTCGCTTTGCAAAAGGGGTTTGACACCTCAAGCGGGAGCGTTTCAAGGGTTTTCAGCGGAACAGGCAATCAAAATTTTAGGTCTTTTGAGCCGCAGGGGTTCAATTTGAATGAAAAAGTAGCGCTGTTTGGGCAAACAGGAATTGCGCAAGGCGTCATAACGGCTTACAGAAGCGACAGTAATGGATTTTTCGTTGATGGTGAGTCAAACTTTCCGTTTAAACTTGAAATATCGCTTACAGGCTATTACTCGATATCAGGGCTTACTATAAAATCGAGAAATGTAATCAAGTCGCTTAAAATAGAGGCGTTTAGGGACAATGCGTCTGTGGCTTCTGGGCAGTTTACTGGCAGCGAAAAAGAAGAATTCTTCCCGCTTGTGATAGATAATGCGAATAGCATTACATTGACTGTTGAGCAGGTGGAGCCGCTGTCGTTCATTGGCATTTGGGGCATTCAGTTCGGCACCGCTCGAGAATTTGGCGACGAAAGCATTATATCTGCGTCGGTGTCAAAGTTGTATTCGCTGACGGCAAAGTCGTTGGAATACGACACGCTGGACTTGACAGTGCTTGACCCGCAGCGTGGTGATTATCTTGTACAGAACAAACAGACGATTGACTTCTGCATTGGAGAGAAGCCGATCGAACGCTTCTATGCAAATCAAGGGGCGGAAAATGGGGACAACACGACGACGATACAGGCGTACAATGTTGTGTCCGTGTTTGAAGCGCAGACGCTTGGTGGTTTCTTCGGAGCCGACGCAAGTAGAGTTATTGAGTTGATTATAAAGCCTATCGGATATAATGTTCTCGGAATGGATATAGCCAACGCTCCGACTATTGACGGCTATTTGCCGATCTGCACTATAAGAGAAGCGCTGCAATACATTGCGATTGGTTCCGGTTTGCGGTTCAGCAGCCAAGACGGGATTGACAACAACCGTTGCTTACTTGCAGAGCCTGTTCCGACAGAGCCGGAGGAGACGGCGATAGAGTACACGGCGGCAAACATTGTAGGAAGTCCAAAATACGACAAGACGGATTTGGTTAAGTCCGTCACGCTGAAGCTGCACAAGCTGTCGCAAGTCAAAGATACCGAGGAGTTGTACCACTGGTACATCGCCAAGAACAAAAAGGTAAAAATCACATTCAGCAGCCCGCATGCCAACTTAAAGGCGTATGAGGTGACTGGACACAATGCGGACGGCGACGACCTGGTTGCGGAAACGCCGAGTAAGAATGTAACTTTTGAAAAGAAAGAAGCAAATTATTGCGTCGTTGTGAACAAGTCGAGTAACAAGATCGTCATTATCGGGAACAAATACGAAGATACCACGGTCGAGTACATTTCAAAAAGCGCAGAGTTGGCGGACAACGACGAGGCGAGCGAGGTAAGCTACGAAACCTACATTTGCACAGATGACCCGCAGGCAATCTGCGACGAACTGCTTGCGCAGAACAACCGGCGCACGAAAATCACATTCAGCACTCTTGACCGCCCGAAAATCGGAAAGGCGTACAATATTTTGGGAAATATAATGGTGGTCACAAAGGTTACGGACACACTGACAGGCGTATATGAAGTGGAGGCGATATAATGGCATCGGGCAGAATTCTTGGCGAAATGTTTGACACGCCGGATTATAAGCTATGGGTTGATTGGCGGTCGGTCGTTGACAATATGAGCAATAGCTCGCTGGTTACGGCAGAAATGTACATTCAGTACACAGGCAGTGGAACCGGTGCGGCTGGGCAATGGAACGTAGCGCCGATTTTGACCATTGACGGCAAGAAGCACGAAGCGACCGACACGGCGATTGATACGAGCAGTGGGCAGCCGGTTCTGCTGTTTGGAGTGTACAATCAGCTGGTGGAGCACGACCCGGATGGCTACAAAGCGGCAGAGATCAAGGGAGAAGTTGGCGGGGTGACCGGCACGACGCTCATTGGTGGCGGCAGGATCAACGGAATTGCTGCGATGGACAAAGCGGATGTCGCAAAGCCAGTTTTTCTCGGAAATGTGCAAATTTTGGCCGGATTTGATTATGCCAGGGTTTCGTTTCAAACGGGCACGAACATATCGCTGGTTGAATATTCACTGAATGGCGGCGATTTCGTTTCCACAAATTATTCCGGATCGGCAAACATTTTTTTCTATATTCGCGGTTTGCAAATCGATACAGTTTATTCGCTGGTGGTGCGTATCACCAAGGCGGAAAATGGAATGCAGGCGCTATCACCGCAGGTCACTTTCAAGACTTCAAAAGTCTATGTGAACGATTTTGAATTGACAAAAGATTATATATCAGTCAAGCTGGGCGAAACTGCCAAGCTTGTCGAGGGCGTGGACTACTTTTTGTATCCGGACAATGCAACGGATAAGTCGTTGACCGTAAGCAACACAAACAGCAGCGTTTGCAGCGCAGAATATGTGGACGGCGCCGTGGTGGTTCACGGCAAGGCAAAAGGAACGGCAGACTTGCGGTTGTCTGTAAACAGCACGCTGCCTGTTTACGGCGTGCCGGAGTTCAGGGTTCGGGTCAATGTCAAAATTCCGGTTGAGGGTGTCAGCTTCAACATCAAGCAAACAAAGCTGCGGGTCGGAGACACTTGGCAAGCAGACTACACCGTGCTGCCGATTGGCTGCGACGGCTACGATGTAGAGTTGCGGTCGTTTGCGCCAAGCGTTGCAACTGTTGACGGCTCTGTGGTGACAGCCGTTGCTGCTGGTGTTGCTCAGATCGGTGTTACAGTGACCGCCGACGAAAAGGAGTACACGGATGTTTGCGAGGTGACCGTTGTCGCAACTGGGTCGCTCGAGGGCTACCAAAACTATTATGAGCCGGTAGACTTCTTAACTGAAAATGTGCTCAACGACATTTGGCGAAACGCGCAGATCATCAAAGCGTTATTTGATCTGCAAAATAAAGACAAATACAAGGTTGGAGCGATCACGAAGCCGCCACAAAGCACGGTTGATGGAGTTGTGCAGCCATACGGCGGGACGCAGCTGGCGGATGTAAAGGCTGTCCTTGACGGAGTTGAAACGGATATGCAGGTGCTCAATTCTTCTAAGATTGAAAGCATATACTACATTGCGAGCAGTTATCGCATTGACCCTTGGGGGATTGACAAGGCTGGCGTTTGGCGCTGGCTGCAAATCTTGGAAGACCTTTTCCAAATGCTGACCACGGATGTCGGTTTTTGGGGCTGTCTGCAATGCACGGACGGAACGCCAATCGTTGACGGCAGAACATTGGCGGCTCGCGGAAATTCTGTTGCGGTTGACTTTGCGAGCGTTATCGGTTAAAATAAAAATATAAGGAGGAGTTCCGAAGATGGCATTATCACCTATAAAACTAAATGTGAAAGCCCAGCAACTGGAAGCGTTGGCAAATATGCTTACAGGCGAGGATATCACTTTCGTGTTTGACGCTGGAGGAGCAATCAAGGACAGCGTTGCTTTTACTCTTGACAGCGCTCTGTCGGAGGGCAGCCAAAATCCTGTCGCAAACGCTGCGATCACTGAAGCGATAAACGACCAATCGGCAAGGGTCGCTAAGCTGGAAGCGCACAAAGGTGTGTCTTACTTGCAAGCGTGTTTGTCAAGTGACACGAAGATCACGAAAGAAGGCACATACGAAAATCCGGTTATTCTGCCGTTCATTGGGACTACACGCAGTGACGGATCGGGTCTTAGCCTCGGCAACAATGGCGTTGTTATCGGCGCAGGCGTTAAAAAGGTTCGGGTGTCGGCGCAAATGTACATGTGGAATTCGACGGCTCTGACTCGATGTGAAATCAATGTTTTCATCAGCAATGCCGACGGCACTCGGTCGCGTCATCTCCGATCAATTACAAAGCGTGTCGATAATTATGAAACGATTTCGACTTCGCAAATTATTTTACCGGTTACCGAAGGGCAGACGGTGCAAGCTGCTTATGTCGGAAAGCCGGACACGACAATTGTCTCATATAAAGACAGCACTCTCTTGATCGTTGAAGTCGTAGAATGGGAGGACGCGAAATGAACGTATATCTAAAGGACAGCGTATTCACCACCAGGATCGACACAAGCGAGAACTGGGCAGCCGCCAACCCTGTGCTGTATAAAGGCGAACGAGGAATTGACAGCACCGAAGGGAAGGAAAAGGTCGGAGACGGCGTGACGGCTTGGAACGATCTGCCGTGGTTCGGTGATGGCGGGGCTGCTCCCGCCGCCGAGGTATGGGAACCTGTGTTTTCCAAGACATTCGACGCCGATACAACAGCAAAACAACAATGGAATCTTGCCAAGCCCTGCCGCAAGATCAGGCTGCGTATGGCTGTGGCTGGGAGCGCCGCAAACACCGCCGCTGGTGACATTACAGTGTACATCAACTCTTACACAAGTAAGTGTTTTTTGCCTAACGCTTTCCGGTTCGAAACGGCTACTACAAAGGGTTCCTTCGCCGTTGCTGAGGTAGAAATTACAGAGGATATGGTGCGCGTGCAAACGAATAAGACAAACATATCCAGTAACTTCAACGCGGCCAATGTCCTGGCAGGAAACGCAATATGGAATGCAAGCGGGATCACATTCAATATCTTTAGAGATGTCGAAAAACATGGAGTCATCAAAGCATTGTCATTCCCAACAAACGGCAAGACTATTGGCGCCGGAACGACTATTGAGATATTTGGGGTGGCAAAATGAATGTAGAGACCGAAAGCCGTATTGCGTTTTTGAAGTCTGAGCTGGCAGAGACAGACTACCTGTGTTTGAAGTACACCGACGGCGCTTTATCCGAGGAGGAATATGCGCCAATCCGTCAAAAGCGGGCAGAATACAGGGCAGAAATCAACAAGCTGCAAGAGAGCAGCGAAAATTAAGAAAGGCGGTCAAAAAAATGAAAGTAAGCAAAGAAACAATCGTAAGAACGGTGGTGCTGTTCGTGGCGCTGCTTAACACCGTGCTGAATGCCTGCGGCAAGAACCCGCTGCCGTTCAGCGACGACGAGGTTTACACCGGAGTGTCAGCTGTGGTGGCTACCGTTGCCGCTGTGTGGGCTTGGTGGAAGAACAACAGTTTTACGGCTGCTGCCGTCAAGGCTGACGAGGTTTTGAAGATTGAAAAAGCAGAGGGCGGAACCGAAGACGAGGGGGAGCAGTGATGGGCACACTTCTTTATTATTGCCGGCAGACCACCGAGGCCTGCAAAGGCATTAGGTACGCCAGCAAGAGCCATCCGTATAAGTATGGCGTATCCGGCTGCATTTACACCAGCGGCTGCGGCGTGTGCTCCAGTTTGATGGTATTGCGAAACTTTGGCGTTGTGCCCGCAACGATGAACACAAAAAGATGGGCTGCCGAATGTGTCAAGATGGGCGCAAGAGCGGCAGAGGGCACGAATATGGCCAAAATTGCCGAACACTTCAAAAAGTTTTACGGCATTACAACAAAGCAGACCAAGAGCACCGAAACGCTGAAAAAGCACTTAAGAAATGGTGGGCGTGCCATTATCTGCGTCACCGGCAGAGGTAAACGGCTATTCAGCAACAGCGGGCACTATATCTATGTCGGCGGAATTGACAAGTCCGGAAATCTAATCATTCTCGACCCTTACTGGTACGACGGCAAATTCACTTTGACGTCACGCCGAAAGGCTTATACCAAAGTCAAGAACGAACGAGAGGTATATGTGCAGCCGTCAGCGCTGGCGGCAGACATCGGCAGCATTTGGCTGTTCACCGCCCCGAAAGGTGTTAAACCGCTGTGCAGCGTGAACGATGTAAATCACAAGAAGCCTAAGCCGGTCGCTCCGGTGGTAGGCCTTGGCCAGCATATCTTGACCGCCGTGCGTGGCGTTTACAAAGGTTGCGGCGCAAATACTGGACGTAAAAAGGTCAGCGACTTGTCGGAGGACGGACAGAAGCACGCTACGACCGCCAAGAAGTCCGCATTTGCGTTTTTGAGAAAAGGGACGATAGTTTCCTTGCTTGAAGTCAAAAAGGCGAAATCGGGCAATCTGTGGGCTAAAATTCCGAGCGGCTGGATCTGCATTTGGGAAAAATCCGACAACACCTTATTCATTAAATAAGAAAGGGGTGGAGATCGGTGGGAATGAACAGAGACGATTTTGACGCAATGCGGGATGAATTCGACGGCAGATATGTCCGCCAAGCGACTTGTGACGAAAGGCACAGAGCCGTCAGTAATAAGTTTGCGAACGATGACAAGCGCATTGAATTGCTGCTGCAGCGGCTTGCTTCGTACGACAAGTTGCTGTGGATCATTACAACCAGCGTCGTCGGGACGCTTGTTACATCGGTTGTGTCAATCATTATACACGGATAAGGGAGGAGTTGCTATGGATAACAACAAACAGTGCGACGGTTGCCAAGTGTCGGCCAACGTACCTTATGCAGCATTTGAGGCTGTGTCTGCCAGGGCGGAGCGGAACATTCGGCGGCTTGCTTTAATTATCGTTTTTTTGATCCTTGCGCTAATTGGGTCAAACATTGCGTGGATGTGTTACGAGAGCCAGTTTGATGATGTGACGACAGACCAAACCGTAACGCAAGACACAGAAGGCGGCGGAGATAACAATTTTTGTGGGTGGTGATTTCGTTGGCACGACAAACGGTTAGAACTGTAACGCACAGAAGAGTGCGCAGAACCGGCGGAAATTCCGGCTACAAAAAATGCCCGACCTGCAAAGGCAGCGGGCGGGTGAAGTCAAGATGAGGTGGAGCAGATGAGGGCGGACGATGTGGCAGACCTGTCAAGAGAACAGTGGGAGCACCTGATCGAGCAGTACATATTCAACGAGCAACACCGCCGGATATTCAAGCGCAGGTGGCTTGACGGCGTTTGTTTCGAACCGCTGGCGGAGGAGTTTGACATTTCTGTCCGACACGCTCAAAATATCGTCTACAAGTGTGAAAGAAAGATTTTGCGCCACATTTGACAGCCGGCCGTTGACAAGACCGCTGCAATCGGCTATAATGATGTTGTTGACAGGTCGGCCACCCGAAGCGCCGTATTTCTCCCTGGCTGGGTATTCACTCCACGCCCACCAGGGAGTGGGTAACTATCAACAAGTCGGACGGCAACCCGACGAGCATATTCTTTTCTCCTTTCAAGAATGTGACGAGCAGAAGGAAGCACCCGGTCAACTGGCTGGGTGTTTTCTTTATGCCAAAAAAAGCCACCGCTGGGACACTTGCCGGGAATACCAGGCAGAGGTGCGGGTGGCCTAATCGCTTTTATTTTGCAGCGAGATTTTGTGAAAGTCAAAAAAATATAGAAAAAGTATTGAAAAAGTATAAAAAAAGTATTGACTTTTGTTGCGTGTTGTGGTAATATATAGTCAAAGGGAAGGGGAAAGGAACCCCGACCGAAGTTGAAAGGAGAATAAAAAAATGACAGATCGTGAAAGAATTGCAGCAATTAAACAAGCACTGAAAGAACACGGATATAGTAACCGCAAAGTTGGCGTTCGGTATGATGGCTATGCCATTTGGCTGACAATCAAAGACTTGGCCATTGACATCAAAGAAATTGAGAAACTCGCAAAAGGCTATGAAAGCTACGAGCGAGACGAGTTCACCGGAGAGATTTTGAGCGGTGGAAACACCTTTGTGTTCGTTAATTACGCTTACGGCCTAACGGCTTGAATGCTTCTGCTGGGGTTGAGCAAATCAGCCCCAGCCCAAATAAAAGCTGGCGAGCAAAAACGCGAAAGGAGAAAATTATGAACGCATACATCGTGAGAAACGCAAAAGACAAGAAAGAGATCGACCGCTTTGAAAGCCTGGAGACAGCACTCACTGCGATTGAGCATTACGAGGAGCGGGACGAAAAGGCAGGAACATTCACCAAATGGGCTTATGAGGTCGATTATGATGGAACGTGGTACAGCATTGTAGACATCCACATACGAAAGAACGGCGAGCCCGGAGACGAGGATCTTCTTTGGATCGGCGACAATGAGCAAGAAGCAATTGAGGCGTTGGGCTGGATCTGTTTGGAGAACATGAGCAACATGAAGAACCGTCGCATTGAATTGCGCAAAACGAATTACGACCCGAGAGACCCGGAGCGCTGCATCGAGGGCTACGACGAGTTGAAGAAGATGGAGGGCTAACGCGATGGATATTCACAATACGATCTACTGGCACCTGGGCGGCTATTCACCCAAGTTGTTCGGCAAAAACAAGCGTGTGCTGCCGGAGTACAGCCGTTATATGGCGGTGCTACTGCAACACTTATTAGACGGCGAGCGGCACTTTTTCATTTGCCGCCGACACGGAGAGAGTCGCACAGAGTTGGCGTTCTTGAATGCGTTACATATCAAGGGCGCGTCTGATTTCACGCCGGACAGAATTTGGTTGAAGCTGGATGGCAGGCGGAAAGAAGCCAAGCGGCTGATTGAACTTGCGGAACACTTGAAAAGAGAGGCAAAAGAGCGATGAGAAATGTAATATCCGCCGTGCTGCGGTGGCTTGGCTGTGCAGTGGCCTGTGTTGGTTTCTGCTTGGTTTCGGAGCGGTTTTGGTGGCTGCCAATACCAGTTATATGCCTTGGCGGTTTAACAGTCTTAGCGGGCGTTATGCTGGCCGTAGACGACTGGGAGGACGATGGGCGAAAAAAAGACGACCAGCAGCAGCCAGTCGCCCGGATTACAGACTTTCAGCAGACCTATTTGCTCGCTTGCTCACTCGGCAAGGATGAGGACGACTCTAATGCGTCAAGCCGGAGCATTGCAGAGTGATAGAGCGCTGGAGCGATCACCTGGAGCGTGTCCATTAATTCATCCATAAGGTCGAGCACCTTGCAGGTGTCCAAGCCGTCAGCGGATGCCAAAAAGTCACTGGAACCGTCAGTGCTTACAGGCTTGGTGGACTTGCTGGCGCTGCCGGTAAGATGGTCACGGACGATATATAGCCAGGCAAGGCGTTCAACCGTCGCCCAAGTTGTGTCGTGGTTGCGTTCCAGGTCAAGTATGTCTTGATTGAGCATATCCAAAGAAATCATAGCTTTTTCCTTTCGTATAGGGGGTGAGAAAATGAACAAAGAGGTGGTGTTCGTGTACACTTTTGCTGACGGGTATCGTTGCTGGTGTGCTGGCTTTGATAAGGTCGAATTGCAGCGCGCAGAGGCAAAACACGGCAAGCTGGTCAATGTGCAACGGGAATATTGAAAACAAGGGCAGAGCGAAAGGCTCCGCCCTTTTCTTTTAGTCCGTCACAATGCCATAACGCGGAGAATGTCTTTCAAGCAATCTGTCTTGCTCTGCGCAGATTGCAGCGAGATCGTAGTCCAAGCACTCTAAGTTTATGCGCTGTCTTTCGACGCGTTCCAATTCGCAAGCTACCGACTCAACAAGTCGCTTGACTTCGCAAGCCGCAGCAACCTCGCCGATTTCGTGCAAGTCTGCGTATGCCTGTTCGTACAACTTCTTAGTTTCGACTTCCCAAGAGTGCCAACGCGAGAATGCGTCGCGTACTGCTTTGCGTTTGGTTCCAGCGTCCACCTGCTGGCGGGTGTACTTCCGCCACGCTTCCGGGATGATCTCCGGGTCTTTGGCGGTCGCTTCCGGCAGCAGCCGGTTGAAGCGTGAAACGAAATACAAGACAGCTTTTTGATGTTCAAAAAATTCGGACATCGTCTGGCATTCTTGCTGGCGCTGATAGCCGCAAAGGTTCAAAAAGCAGAAATATTCAGCAAGCTGGCTGTGAAGCATTACTCCCTCGATTTGGTGGGCATTGATACGCCCGAAAACTTCGCTTACAGTCATAGGCAACCGCCTTTACAGTTTTTCGACTGTCACCGACAGGTTGTTGACAACTGCCGCAGAGTCGCCAAGAACGAAGGAAAGAATGGAACTGTCACAGCCGCAGGCGTTGCGTAGAATAGCGCTCACTGTCAGCGTGACGGTTTCATTTACTGCCGCTGTGGTTGCGCTCGCAGTTGCGCCGATCACGGCCACGCCGTCCTTTTGGGCGGTCAAAGAAACAGTGCCAGCAGCAGCAGGCGTAACGGTGGCCACTGCGGTCACCTTGTAATAGCCGCTGCCGCAGAGCGTGATTGTGTTTCCGTCCTGCCGGATGTTGCAGCCAAAGCGTCTGGAGGTCACGCCAACAGGAATAACGCTGCCGGCCGTGATCGTTGGTTCGGTTGTGTTTGTTGTATAAATTGCCGATTTTGACATTTTAGTTTTTCCTTTCTTAAAAAAATTAGCGGGAGCAGCTGCTGCCGCCCCCGCCGGTTGAAATCCTCGCCGTGGTGGCGTGTGTGTTTAGATGTTGCAGCAGCTGTTACAGCCGCAGAACGGAGACGGGCCCACGTTATACGCGTAACTCATCGGATAGCGAACGACACCGCAGAAGCGGCTGTCCATTTCAAGGCTTGTCACCTTGTCACGCAGCGCCTGGATCTCGTTCGTCTGGATCAGCTGCCGGGTTGCTTCGCCTTCTGCGTGAATCGCCGTTGTGATGTCGCAAGCGTTCTGGTTCATCTGCGCAGACAGATTTGCCGTCGCCAACTGGTTCTTGCAGCAGCAGTCTGCCAGCTGGTTCTGCAAGGCTCGACCTTCTGTCAAAATGCTGTTGTTAAGCGCGAAGGTGCTGTCGCAAATGCCGTTGCCGATAGTGTTCAGCCGGTCATTCAGCTGGCCGAACTGCTGACCGAACAGGATCTCCTGCTGGCTTGCAGCGGTTGCGTACTGGCCAAACTCGCCCTGTCGGTTCCAGCCGTTTCCGTTGAAGCCCCAAAACAGGAAGAGCAGGATTACCCACCAAGCGCCGTTGCCGCCAAATGCGCCATTGTCGTCACCTACGGCCGCCCGCAGGTCGGAAAGTGAATAGTTATCCATTTTTTGTTTGTCCTTTCGTTAGATTTTTTTATAAACAAGGCTGCGCGCCGCCTTATTTAAGCATTGATTGGATTTGCTCAGCTTGTGCTTTCAACTGCTGGAATTGCTGTTGACTCATCTGCCCAGTGTTGAGCAAATTCTGCACGATAGCTTGCGGGTCTTTCCCGCCAAGGGCTTTGCGGAACTCCGCCAGCTGCTGTAAGAAATTCCCGCCGTTATTTGGTGGCAGGTTCTGCGGCTGTTGCCCGCTGTTTGGCTTTCGCATTGCGTCCAGTATCGGATTGCGCATTGATGATCTCCTCCAATCTCGCTATGCGCTGTTCAAGGTCTGCGTTGGTAGGCTGTTGTGCCTGTTCGTGTGGAGTAATGTTGAATGCCGACACCGTCTTATATCCTGCGCCGTCGGTCTTCACAAGCCATACAAGTGGCTGGCTTTCGTCAAGCAACAAGGCGCTGCTGTTCGGTGCCAGCGGGTATGCCTGCGCTCCGTTCTCTCCGTTAACAGTGACTACATCACAACGCTGTTGCATTGCTTGGTTCTGTTGCATTGCCGCCAGCCTGTCCCTCCGTTTCTATCTCTATTTTAGGATTTTACAGTTTGTATTGCCACGAGCATATCACGCAAGATTTATACCGATTGTATAAAAGAAATATAAAAAAAATATAAAAAAGGTATTGACTTTTGGCTGTGATAGTGTATAATAGTAAATGTAAGGGGGAGAGATAAAGACCCCCGACGAAAGGAGAAAATAAAATGAAAGTTGTTGTTAAAGATTGGTTTTTCAATAAAATGCAGGACGAGGCTTGCGGCGTACACTTGATCCACACCGCTGTGCAGGTGATCGACGAAACAGCCAAGGCTTACAAGCTGGAGATGATCGCAACAACTTATGACGGCGAATTTGAAACCACCAAGGCTATGTGGTGCCCGAAGTCTTGCACGATGACTGAAGAAGAATACAAGACAGATGAGCAGGCACAGGCTGATCGCTTCCAGGCTGGCTGCGAAGCTTATGAAAAATTGCTGACGTTCGCTAAGGACAACGGCGTTAAGGGTGTTCGTAAGGGTATGCGCAAGGCAACAATCTTGGCCAAGGTCGAGGCTGCTGGCTTGCAGTACATTGCTTAAAAAAGGAGAACAGAAAATGAACAGATGTACGATTTGTGGTCGGACTTTCGACGGTTGGGAAATCAGCGGCGGCGTTTGCGACGGCTGCGCTGAAGCTATGGACGACGACAAGATGGTTTGTCCGATTTGCGGTAAAGAACACTACCAGGAGGATATGCCGAACGGCGTTTGCTCTGACTGCTTGAGCGAGGTTGCTTGGCAGTTTGACACTGTAAAGGAGATCGTCGGAAGCGAAAAGGAGAGCGTCCAGCTATCCGCGTTGGTTGTTTCGATGTTAGATCCGGACGAAATCGAGGAAATCTGCGAGAGAGAAATCCGAAAGGCTGTTGAAGCCGGAGAGGTTGACCTTTCGCCGGTTATAGAAGCGGACGAGGACTGGTTCTGCGAACGCTTCATTGAACACGACAGAAAGGAGGGTGAGAGATGAGCGACACGACGATTAGGGACAACTTGCTGTTGGTCAAGATGACCGACGACGAGAAAGAGCAAATCCGGCAGGCGGCTAAGCTGCTGGGGCTGACGATGTCAGCTTATGTTCGCATGGTTCTGCTTGCGGCAGCGGGCAAAGAGAAAGGAGAATAAAAAATGGCAATCATCGTAATGATTTACGGCCAGAGCGGCACAGGCAAATCCACCAGTTTGCGCAACTTCGCCACGGACGATGTGGCAATCGTGAATGTGAGCGGGAAGCCGCTGCCATTCAAAAACAAATTGAAAACATACAACAGCGACAACTACGCCAAGATTGAGAAAGCAATTGCAGCAGCACCGCAGCGGTCTGTTGTGATCGACGACGCAACCTACTTGATGGTCAATGAGTTTATGCGCAACGCCAAGGTGACCGGCTACCAAAAGTTCACAGATATGGCGCTTTCATTCAATAACTTGGTGGAATTTGCCGCAAAACTGCCGGACGACAAAATCCTTTAAAAACATGAGAGTCGGCCAGCGACCAAATGGACGATGGCCGGGAGCACTTTAAGACAATCGGGAAAATGCTCGACAATTATGTAACGCTGGAGGGGCGGTTTACAATCGTTCTCAAGACTGTGGTGCAGGACGGACGGTATTGCTTCCAAACGCACAACAACGGACAGGACACCGTCAAGAGCCCGTTGGGGATGTTCGACCAAGACTTGATTGACAATGACCTCAAGGCGGTTGACAGCGTTATTCGTGAATACTATGACA
>ERZ773111.508-NODE-508-length-25526-cov-8.849437_pt1 | contig 25526 bp, 18 predicted proteins | sample MGYA00580567_ERZ773111 | MGnify/ENA primary metagenome ERZ773111 (study PRJEB29015, sample SAMEA2737875) | human gut metagenome | biome: human gut; feature: human-associated habitat; material: faeces | place: China | collected 2012 ...
TACCGTTTACCGAAAGTTCTGTAGGAATTGCATTTGACATATAATCGCCTCATATCATAATTTAATTTAAAATATACAATGTAATTATACCATCTAAAAAATGTAAAATTTCTGACTGCCTTGCAGCCGTCTGTATAAAAAGAGATTTTTAAGATACTCGCCAAGTTTTTCAAAAACAGTCGCCCTGAAAGAAATACGGCACAGCGGTTTTTATGCCCTCTGTGCCGTATTTGCGATGTTTCCGTGATGGATCGTTAATTGTTACTTATCTCTGATTATTTGACGGAATGCCTTTTCCTCTTATCAAATACCGTTACACCTGTCAGAACACCGCCGCTGACAAACAGCAGTGCGATCCACAGCATGAGGTTGCTTGTATCGCCGGTCGGGGGAGACTTCGGCAACTTAGCCGTTACGGTGTCGGCCTTGGCGATTTCCTTAGTGCCGTCCTTGTCACTGTAATACTTATTACATCCGCTACAGTACCAATACTCGATATTGCCATCGGCATCCTCGCTCGCCGCCTTGGCCGGGAAATGCTTTAAGTCAGTGTGGTTCTTCGGGTCAAGCTTACCGTAGGATTTGCCGCAGACTTCGCATACTGCCTTATCCCTGCAGGTTTCCTTACCACCGATGTGGTTTGTGATCACCTTTCCACAGTAATCGCAGACATGATCCTTATCTGCGTCCTTATGGTTGGAGAATACCTTTCCGCAATAGTCGCAGACGTGGTCTTTGTTTGCATCCTCATGGTTGGAGATTGTCTTTCCGCAGAGTTCGCAGACGTGGTCTTTGCTTGCATCTTCGTGGTTGGAAATCACTTTGCCACAGTGATCGCAGATGTGATCTTTGTCTGCGTCCTCGTGGTTGGAGATTGTCTTTCCGCAATAGTCGCAGATATGGTTGTTGTCCGCATCATCATGGTTGGAGATTGTCTTTCCGCAGAGGTCACAGATGTGATCTTTGTCCGCGTCCTCGTGGTTGGAGATTACCTTTTCGCAATAGTCGCAGACGTGGTCTTTGTTTGCATCTTCGTGGTTGGAAATCACTTTGCCACAGTGATCGCAGACGTGATCCTTATCCGCATCCTCATGGTTGGAAATCACTTTGCCACAGAGGTCACAGACGTGATCCTGATTCGCATCCTCATGGTTGGAGATTATATTTCCGCAAATGTCGCATATGTGGTTTTTATCCTCATCGACGCAATTACCCGTTTCGATGCCTTCCGTACAGCCGTCTGCCGTGCATTGGCGGGTGTGTGTGCCGTCGCCGTTTGATGTCCATTCGCCGAAGGTATGCCCGTCGTTGACCGTTACGGTCATTTCGGCGGTGTTGCCCGCCTTGTCGGTGACAACGATTTTCTGCTCGCCGTCTGCGGGAGCGAGGGTAAAGCTGTTGTTTTCGTCAAGCGTGACCGCCGTGCCGTTTACGGTAACGGTATCCACATATTTCTCGGTGATCGTGACCATCTGCGCCTCGCAGTAGGTCTTGCCGTCCTCAATGCCGGTGATAACCGGGCTTGTGCCGTCAAGCACAATGCCGTCCGAGCAGATGTAGTCCGTATTGCCTGCATTATCGGTCAGTCTGACATAGATAATGTATTCGTTATCGGGGTCAATGCCAAACGGTGCGGTGTACGCTGTGAAGGTCATGCCGTCAAGCTCCGCTTTTGTCAATTCCTTATCTGACAGCAGATATTCAACCGTTACCGTTTCACCGCTGTTGTCGGCTGCGGTGATCGTCACCGTTTGCGTGTCCTTAAAGAACAGACCGAAGGTGATGTTGTTGAGAAACGCTTTCCAACTGTTCTCGCTGATTTTAATTTCGCCCGTGGGCTTTTCGCTGTCTTTCCACCGTGCTTTAAGCGTTATATTCTCGGCAGGCATGGTCACGGGAATATCCCTATCCCAGCCGATAAAGGTGTAGCCCTCTCTTGTCGGATTGTCAGGGGCGGTAATTTCTGTACCGTAATCCTGTGTAATGGTTGCAATCTCACTTCCGCCGTTGGTATCAAAGGCTATTGTATACTGATTGATTTCCCATTGTGCTTTAACCGTTATATTCTCCGCCGGCATGGTTTCGGGGATTTCCTTATCCCATCCCTTAAAGGTATAACCTTTTCTTGTCGGGTTGGCGGGAGCGGTAATATTCGTGCCGTAGTCCTGCGTAATCGGAGCAATCTCGCTGCCGCCTGCGGTGTCAAAGGTGATTGTGTACCGATTGATTTCCCACTGTGCCGTGACAGTAATATTCTCCGCAGGCATGGTTTCGGGGATTTCCTTATCCCAGCCCTTAAAGGTATAACCTTTTCTTGTTGGGTTGTCAGGGGCGGTAATTTCCGTACCGTAGTCCTGAGTAATGGGTGCAATCTCACTTCCGCCGTTGGTATCAAAGGTTATTGTGTACCGATTGATTTCCCACTGTGCCGTGACAGTCATATCCTCGGCGGGCATGGTCGTGGGAATTTCCCTGTCCCAGCCGATAAAGGTATATCCTTCTCTTGTCGGGTCGGCAGGAGCGGTAATTGGTGTGCCGTAATCCTGCGTTATGGTAATATCCGCTTCGCCGTTTTCGGGCTTGACTGTGACGGTATATTGATTGATTTCCCACTTCGCCCAATATTCCTTGTTGCCCGTTTCGGTGTCGCCGATTGCCGTAACAGGAGAGCCGGTCAGATTTTCGTTGTAATACCAGCCCTTGAAGGTGTACCCGGTGCGCGTCACATCTGTCGGGAGTGTTGCACCCACGCCGTAGGTGTATTCGGTGACATTGCCGTTGTTGATCGTGCCGCCGTTTGCGTGCAGGGTTACGGTATAGGTCGGGGCTGTCCACTGCACCGTCAGTTCCGTCACATCAGCAGGAACGCTGTCGCCGGGGGCGTAGGAATTGCCATTGCTGTCAAGCCACATAAAGTAACTGCCTGTATCTCCGGCCGGGCGGGTCATGCCGTCGGACGCAGGGGCGGTAAATGCGCTGCCGTTTTTCACGATGATGTGAATAGCATCGGAGCTGCCGCCCAGCTTGCCGCCGCCAAGGTTGAGGGTAACGGCTTTCAGCCCGTCAGCGCCCAGCGTGCCGGGGTTCGGGACTTCAAGGACGGGGCGGAAGCCGAAGGTCTGGTAAGAGGTATTGTAGCTGGTCCAGAAACGGGCCGAACGCTTCCACCCGCGAACCGCACGGAACGACGCCGAAATTCTTATAGTAGTATCTTGTCCACACGAAAGCATCTTCCCCCAGTTTTTGATATATCCGTCGTCCTTATCCAGTATCTTATCCCATTCGTTGCTTTTGGGCGTGCCGCGTTCTGAATCACCTGAGCCTGTATAACTACTTCCCACGGACGGCGCACGCAGCGTATAGTCCACGCTGCCGGCGACATAGTCCTTGCCGAAAATCAGACTCGCAGTATCTAAGTCATTCCAGCTTACCGTATGCGTTACGACATAGTCCGCCACAAACAGGCTGTGGGGATATTTTTTCTGCTGTGCATATTCCTCGGTGGTTGCCATCTCCGACATGAGCTTGTAGGCGTCCACCGTCCCTGCGTAGGTAAAAGGCACATAGTGCAGGGTATTATCCGGCAGAGCATCGTTCACCGTGCCGGGAATACCCATTGCCGAGAGGTCAAAGTAATAGGTGCCGCCGGGGGTGAGGGAAAACTGTTCTGATAAAGCAAACTGCGCCGTGAGCTTGGTAACGTCCGCCGGAACAATGGCACCGGGCGCGTAGAGCTTACCGTCGCTGCCAAGCCACATAAAGTAGCTGCCTGTATTTCCGTCCGGGCGGGTCAGACCGTCGGACGCAGGCGCGGTAAACTCGCTGCCGGTTTTCACGATGATTTGAATATCCTCGGAGCTATTACCCAGCGTGCCGCCGCCAAGGTCAAGGGTAACGACCTTCAGTCCGTCAGAATCCAGTGTGTCAGGGTTCAGGACTTCAAGGACGGGGCGGAAACCGACGTACGGAAAGGAGTACGAAGCACTGCCGTTGTTCCAGCGGCGGGCCGAATCGCACCCGCGAACCGCACGGTGCGACGAGTCGTATCTTGTTGTGTCCTGCCCCCACGAATATATGTCGTTCCAGTTTTTGACATAGCCGCTGTTCTTGTCCAGCACCGCGTCCCACTCATTGCTTTGGGGCGTACCGCGCTCTGAATCGTCTGAACCGGTAAACCCACTTCCACAAGACGGTGCGCGCAGGGTATAGTCCACGCCGCCGCTGGCATAATCTTTGCCGAAAATCAGACTTTTCGTATTTAAGTCATCCCAGCTTACCGTATGCGTTACGACATAGTCCGCAATGAATAGGCTGTGGGGATATTTATTCTTCTGAGCATACTCCTCGGTGGTTGCCATTTCCGATGTGAGCTTATAAGCGTTGACCGTGCCTGCATAGGTAAAAGGCACATAATGAAGTGTGCTGTCCGGCAGATTGCTGTTTACCGTTCCGGGGATGTTCATCGCCGAAAGGTCAAAATAGTATCTGCCACCGGGGGTGAGGGTAAACTGCTCGTCAGGCTGACTTTCCACCGTCAGCGTGACATCCGCAAAAGCACTTGCAAGGTCGGTCTTGCAGTCACCGTTATACTGCTCGCTGAAGACCTTCATGGTATAGTCGCCCGGTGCAATGTCAGACGGGATTTTGATTTCAACCGTTCCGCTTTCGGCAGTAGGCTGTGCTACTCTGCCGTAATACTGTGCGCCATTGTTATCCGCCAGGATGACAGAGATATATTCATTTTTCCCTGTGGTCGCCCCTTTGTAATTCAGCGTAACGGTATCGTCGGGGGCGGCGCTGACAGTTTTTTCCGTTACGGCAAAATTGCGTCTACTATCTAAAAGCGTCAGTTTCCATTCGTTTCCGCTGTATTTGGAAACTTCGGTCAGCCCTCCGTCAGGCTTTCCGCCCACAGCGGCAGATGCAAAAAGGACAGAGTTCAGATTTAAGTTAAAAGCGGGACGAACAGTCCGATGATTATTGAAAATGAGCATAGTGTACCCAGAGTATTCGACAGAACCATCACTACGCACGACGGCGACATTATATTTATTGGAGCCGGGGGAGCGCAGCCACCAAGCGGTTGTCACCCAATTCGGATGTGCAGGATTCAAGGCACGCAGATCGTTGTTTACAACAATAGCCTCTTTTGCGGAAAGTGGCCAGAATACAGCGTTATCCACCTGCCCTCCCGCTACACAGTCGGTATTCTCTCCGTCGTAACTTCCGCTTGTAAGCGCCCGTTTCTTTACGGCAGCATTTTCTTCTGTCGTCAGCTTTTCCGCAAGCGCATCTATTGTGGCTTTCAAATTACTCGGTGCGTATTCGTTGTTTAATATGGTATCGGCAAATGGTATAACTCCCATAGCGCCTGCCGCGAGCAGGGTAATATCCCCTTGTGCGCTTGTAACACCGCTTCCGTCATAGCCGATAACTCGCCATGCAGCGGGATTATTTTCATGGTTTTGCCCGAAATACACAGTCGGTGCGGTCGCTGTGTTTACATTTTTACTTAACACACTTAGTGCATCTGTACCAAGCTGTATCGCAGCAGAGTCCTCTGCCCCAACCTCCTCGGCGAATACGCTTATCGGCGTAAGGCAGAGCGTCATGCATAAAGTCAGCAAGATACTAAGTATTCGTTTTTTCATATTCTGTTACCTCCGTTTTGCAATCTCAAACTATACTTTTTTCTTTTTCAGTACAATGTATAAGATTAAGCCGAGGTTGCCAAGCAGCGCAACTCCTGCAACAGAGCCTATTGCAACCAAAGCAGGTGAAGCTGCGGGTTCGGATATGTTTCCTTCGGATATGTTTCCGAAGCCTGCGGGAACGGCTACATCTGCCACCGCTTTCACACCGGTGTCTTTCTCACCAATCCACCAGTTGCCGTTTTCACCGATAAATGGGGTAAGACCGTCCTTGCCGTCCGCACCGACAACTTTACCAAGATTGACTACCTCGCCGTCGGTATAGGTGATAACAAGCTCGCCGTCTGCGTTGATCTCCGCTTTGGCTATTCCTATGCCGTCCTTACCGTCTTTGCCGTCAGAGCCGTTTGCACCATTTGTTCCGTTTGTTCCATTTGTTCCGTCCTTGCCGGTGTCGCCCTTAACGCCTTTGCCGCCCTTATCTCCGTCCTTACCGTCAACACCGTCTTTTCCGTCGGCACCATCCTGTCCGTCAGTGCCGGTGTCGCCTTTGTCGCCCTTTTGTCCGGCCTCACCTGTATCACCCTTCTCTCCGGTGGCTTTCACACCGAGGGATACCCATGTCTGTCCGTCGTCATAGGAGATATACCAGAAGTTATCATCACCTATTTTTAGCTTAGGCGTTACACCGTCTTTTCCGTCCTGACCGGGTGTACCTGTTTCGCCCTTGTCACCTTTGTCGCCTTTATCGCCCTTGTCGCCTTGTTGTCCGGTTTCACCGGTATCACCCTTTTCTCCGGTGGCTTTCACACCGAGGGATACCCATGTCTGTCCGTCATCATAGGAGATATACCAGAAGTTATCATCACCTATTTTAAGCTTTGGCGTTACACCGTCTTTTCCGTCCTGACCGGGCGCACCTGTCTCTCCCGTGTCACCCTTGTCGCCTTTGTCACCCTTGTCACCTTTATCGCCTTTATCGCCCGTCAGCTCCGACAAGGCAATCAAATTATTCCAGGCAGAATCATCACTGTACTTCCACTGTATAAATCCATTATATACATTCAGTTCAATTTGTTTTCCATCTGCGCCGTCATTTCCCTTCAACTCGGAAAGTGATACAAGAACACGGTAAGCGTCATCACTTTCACCCTCATATCTCCACTGGATACTGTTGCCGTCACTGCGTAATTCTATTTCTCTGCCGTCCGATCCCGTAAAGGTTGAGAAGGTTTTGGTATTGGATAATGCCGATACCGTTCCGTTATTGCCGACAGAGGAAACCGCAAAGGTGTAGGTGGTATCCTCTTCCAGAGTATCGTATGTATATTCAAAGGTCGTGTCTGACAGCGGAGCATCAGTCACACGCACAAAATCGCCGTCATCCATACGCATCCAGATATGATACCCTGTATAGGGGCGTCTGCTGTCTGCAGTCGGTGCCTTCCAGGTGATTTTTGCACTTTGATTGTCTGTTACGGATACGCCTGTAAGTGTAGGTACGGGCGGTGCGGCACGAAGATTGGTCAGCACATATCCGAACACAGGAATCTTCTGATCTCCTGCCGTCCATGTGCGCATACCGAAATCCCAGGTAAAGCCGTATTGGCTCGAAACATCGTAGCCGATTCCGTAGGAGGCAAGGAGCGAACGGCGGTCGATGTTGTTTACCGTACCGCTGGCGCCGCTGCTTTCCGTCGTGGTGTAGACCGTACCTGTTGCTTTGCTGTAGCTCAAATCGATTACAAAACCCATATTGAATGCGTCTACGCCCCATGTGCTTTTCATCGAAGCGGAGAAGCCGTGAGCCATCTCAACTCCCTCGGCATGCTCAGATGTGGTAGTCCAGTCGTTCGTGATACTGCTTGCACCGAAGCCAAGCTCATATTTTTGCTTACTCAGCGACTCAAATTTCGAAACATAGTCGGCGGTAGTAGCGGTATTCGACCAATAGGCGAACGGGTCGCCCTCGGCGTTTTCCGGCAGTACATGGCTGTTCAGTATCGGCAAAGCCTTTGCCTTTCCCGCTGCAATGTCTTTCTTGTAGGTTTCGTTGTACAGTACCGCAAACTCATCGTAATACTCCCGGTCGAGCATGGTGTAAACCGGTTGCCCGGGGATCATCAGGGCAATGGTATTTCGCTCGCTGAGGTCAAAATCGCCCTTTTGCGGGTCATAAAGCGAGTAATAATAGGTTGTTGCCGGCACGCGGTACAGCACCACAGAATCGTTGCCTCCGGCATTGAATGAGGCACTGTATTCCTTAGAAAGGGTATCCTCGGTGCTCTTTGTAAAATCCATGGTGTATCCGAGGGTCGCCTCGTATCTCCACACCTTCAGATCTCCCTGCGCGACGATGGACGCACCGAAGGAGGTGTTGTGCGATGAGGATTTCGTGTCCGAATAGCCTGAGGAGAAGGTGTAGGTGGTTGAGCCGTCGGAGAAATCAAGATCATAGTCACCGAGCTCCGAGAAATACGGAGCCGCCTGGAGCACCGCCTGCACCTGTGCATCGGAATATCCGTAGCCCTTGCCCTCATAGCGAGCAAACAGACCGTCTTTATTCACATCCGCCGCAAGCAGTATGCAGTTATACGGCATATCCCATGCTAGGTCGGCATCGTGGCAGAGCTTGGAAAACTCGTCCTTTTCGGCTGTCACTGTATACTTGCCGGCGACCGACAGCGTGCCGCTGCCGAAATCCTCGCCGTAGAAAACATCGGTGAACAGGTCGAATTTACGCGCCGAACCGCTTCCCTTTTGCCTTTCGGCGGCAAGCGCGATCACCTGCTCGCGGCCTTCCGTGTTGTGGTCAAAATTGCCTGCGATGACATCCTGATACCACCACCATCTCGCGCTTGAATTCTTTTCGCGCGCGGTGTCGCGCAGAAGATTAAGCGCGCCGTTCTGCTGAACCTCATACAGTCCGCCTGCGATCCATACCTGCTCCGGCGTACCTCTGCCGTTGATCGCAACGCTTGTCATAGCGGGCTTCGGCTTCACGCCCAGATCATTTGTTCCGTTTGCGGTATAACCGCTCATGGTGGTTTTCTGCACATTCGTTATTGACTTGTTCTGACCGTAATAAACGGCAAAGCCCATGTTTTCGTTGTCGGTTTTCTTGTCCCAGATAAAGCCCTTCTTCTTTTCTTCCCTGACTTCACGGAAATATCCGGCAATTATGATTTCCTGCCAGCCGTCGCCGTCGATGTCTCCCGCGGCAAGGTTTCCGTAGCGGATATGATCGTAGTAACGGCTGCCGTCCGCTTTTTCATCCTCGCGGTTCAGGGTCATCAGGGACTTTTGATCCACTCTTTTGAGGTTTCCGTTTTCGGCTTTGTATACCGAGAGCTTTGAAACAGCCTTACGGAAGGAATCGCCGGAAATCTCCTTGTCCCTGCCTTCGATCTTATCCGGCTCGGCAATGCCTGCGTACACGATAAGCTCATCGCAGCCGTCACGGTCAATATCCGCCGAGACAAGCGACTTCGTGATCTGATCGCGCTCATACAGAGTCGTGTTCCAGCCGTCGAAATAGGCATTGCCGCTGCCCTTGGATTTGACAAACGATTTTCTTGAAAGTCCCTGCTCTCCGGCAATTCCCGTGCCGGCGATTCCCCATAAATCATCATTGCCGACGTAGGTGATAACGGCGGTCATCTTTCCGTCACCATCATAGTCGCCCGCCGTGACATTGAAATAGTGGCGGAATTCCTGGTATTCCAGCTCGCCGTAACCGGGTTTCTTGCACGCCCACATCGGAGCGTCGGCAATTTTCTGAAGCTCGGAGCGCTTGTTGTTTACAAGGTTTTGTACCCAGTAGCAGATCTTCGCAGTGTTCTTGGAATTATCCATATCGCAAAGACCGACAAAGATGGCATGATCGTTTCTGCCCGTGCCGAGTGGGTCGTAAGCTGTTCCAACAGCAAATGCAACATTATCGACAGCAGAAACCCGATGGGCACTCGGTGTACATTCGGCAATGTTGATACCGAAATTCCACTTACTGTATACCTTGGTATGATCCTGCGCCGCCTGCCCCTCTGCGTTGCGATAGCTGTAAATGATCGGCTCATACCATGGGGTGATGGCAAAGGGCTGACCCTTTTTTGTGCCGTACGGGTTGCTTTCATCCTCTGCCCATCCGACCGGTGGGGTTGTGTCGGGTGTGAGCAGTGTGCCGTATGCACTCGAGTCGGATGCCGATACTCCCAGAGTGGCATAGCTCATAAAAGGTAAAGCAACACACATCACCATACATAGGGTGAGCAGGGTACAGAGTATTCGTTTTTTCATTTTCCGTTTCCTCCCTTCAAATATTGTGAACGGTATTTATCCGCAAACAGAGCGACACCCTGTTTTAAGACCTCCATTTGGGTTTTTAAATAATATTCATCCTCAAACATAGCATAGTGTACACAGGCACGAACAAATATAAAAATCAACGGTGTAATCACCGTGTATGGAATACCGATTTTCGGCTCCAACCGCTTGGCATATTCGGTATAGCGCTCATTCACTCCCTCAAAGAATTTCTTGCCGTGCTCAATATATTTCGGATGAGTATAGACCTGATACATCAGCCGATATTTTTTGCCGTGCTTCTTTGCGGTCCAATACGGAACCTCTCTCACAAATCGGACAACATCATTCGGGTCGGTGGGCGCCATTTCCATGAAATCGTCCTCGACCTTTTCCATACAGTAGGCCGTTGACTCAATAATCAGTTCATCCACATTATTGAAATAGGAATACAGATTTCCCGTTGTACACCCACACGCTGCCGCCAAAGCCTTGATACCCGTACCGGTCAGCCCGTTTTCAGCATAACATTCAAAGCATTTTTCCATCATTTCCCGCTTACGCTCGTTGTGTTGTTCCTCTGTTGTTCTCATAATGTTCGCTTCCTTTTGATAACTAATCAATTAATTAACTATAGTATAACACAGGACTACGGTAATTTCAACAATTTATTAAAAAATTTTTGCAAAATATTAAAATTTTATCGTATCGGTCGGAAACTTTACGGCTATAGCCGTACCCTTTTCCGAACTTTCTTCCACACGGACTTTACCATTGTGCAATGTGACGATTTCCCACACCAAAGAAAGTCCCAAGCCTACGCCACCGTATTCCCTGCTTCGAGATTTATCCACACGAAAGAAGGGCTGAAAAATACTTTCTCTGTATTGTTCGGGGATGCCGTAGCCGGTATCCGCAACCGTAATAACAAGCTGATTGTCTTTGTGCGTTACAGTAATATTCACTGTACCGTCAAAACGGTTGTAGCGTATAGCGTTTTCGGTCAGATTATATAACAAACGGTAAATCAACGTGTCACTGCCTGTCATAACAGCGTCGCCCGTGCTTTCAAGTGCAATATTGTTCTTCTCTGCAAGGGGCGCAAGGTCAGTGAAAATTTCTTCTACCATAGGTCCTATCTCTATGCGGTCGGCACACGATACTGTACGAAGCTTACTCATTTCCAACAAGGTTTTTGTCATTTGCGTCATTCGTTCGGTCTGCTCACATAACAATCGGAGAAACTCAGCCGTTTCCGGCAATACCTCGGGATGCTCTGCCGAAAAAAGTTCAAGCTGTGCCTGCATAAGCGAAAGCGGCGTACGCAGCTCGTGTGCAGCGTTTCCGGCGAACTGTCGTTGAGCTGTGAATCCCTCATCAAGACGGTCAAGCATCAGATTGAATGACTTGACAAATTGTCTCATTTCAGGCAAAACCTCTTCGGTTATCTTCATATCCGTCAAATTGTTAGGCTGAACCTTCTCAACCCGAGCTGTAAAAGTACGCAGAGGCTTCAGCGCATGTCCGCTTAAAAAATACGCAAGCACACCGCCTAACAATGTTGCCGCCGCCGTAATATACCAATTGGTAGCGATAAAGGATTCCTGTACTCCGTTAATTACAATAGTCAATTCACGATCAAGCTTTTCGTGTTCGGGATCGAAAAATTCGGGTTCTCCTTTGTCCGTATCTCCGTAACCTGTAACATAAGAACCTATGGAATCCATGTAACGGCTGCCGGAATAGCCGATAAGAACATTCATAAAAATGCAGGTAGCTCCGATAAGAAGTGCAGTCATCAAAGTTATGCGCCATTGCAAGGATAGCTTTTTCATTCTTTTTCTTCCTCCATAACATATCCTTCACCAATGCGATTGCGAATCGGGTCATAGCCGAGCGCCGCACGCAGTTTCTTTCATAATGCAGAAATATGTACTCTTATTGAATTGCTGAAATTGTCAAAATTGATGTGATTGCTTTTTAGTTCATAATAGCAAAAGTCACGCTGCAAATTTGCAACGTGACTTTTGTTTTAAGGAAAGCTATATATTAACTTATAAACTATTTAACGCAGATCATCAAATCTTATATTTTTCCAATGCTTTTTCATATTCTTCGCTGTCATCACCGTATATAACAACTTGCAATGGATTACTTAAATCAAGACTGTAAATGCCCAGTAAAGATTTTGCATCAACTGTATAACGGTCTGAAACTAAATCAACATCATAATTACAGTTGGAAGTTAATTCAACAAATTCTCTGACCTGATCCACTTGTGTGAGTCTGATTTTTACTATTTTCATATACTTGTCAACCTTTCTGACATATTTTAATTTCATCTAATGTGGGCAACGCAGGAATTGCACCTATTCTTGTTGCAGTCAGTCCACCCGCAGCATTTGCAAAAAGTATCTTATCATCAAGCACCATATCAGCAATCTCATCGGGTTTATAGTTTTTTAACTGCCACAACATTGCACCTACAAAAGCATCCCTGGCACCTGTGGTATCAACCGCATCGACCTTGTATGCAGGAAATACACAAAAATGATTTTTGTTGCGATAGCAAGCACCTTTTTCTCCGAGCGATACCAAAACTAATGACGCACCCATATTTAAAAGCTTTTTTGAGCCGATTTCAAGATTTGTTTCTCCTGTAACAAGATACATTTCTTCCTCAGACACTTTCAAAATATCCGCCATTGTAATCGCTCTTGAAATTTCATTTACCGCTTTTTCCCTATCACTCCACAAAAGAGATCTATAATTAGGATCAAAACTAATTATTTTTCCGAGTTTCTTTGCATAATTTACAGCATCATATGTCGCCTTCCTGCAAGGTTCATCTGTCAAAGATAATGAACCGAAGTGGAAAATTTTGCATTCATCAATAAGTTCTTTTTTCACTTCATCGGCATTAAGCATCATATCTGCTCCTGGATTTCGATAAAAAGAAAACGAACGGTCGCCTTTGCTGTCAAGCTGAACAAAAGCAAGTGTTGTCGGCACATTGCTGTCAGTTGCCATACCTGTAATATCAATATTATGGTTGCTTAATGTGTCCTTTAAATAAGAACCGAATGCATCGTTGCCGACCTTACCGATAAAAGCCGATGAACCGCCAAGCTTACTGTTCATTGCAAGAACATTTGCCGGTGCTCCCCCCGGATTTCGTGCAAACAATGCTATTCCCTGTTCGTTAGTTCCGTTCGGAGTAAAATCTATCAAAATTTCGCCTAAGCTTACAATATCAATCATTATTCTGCTCCTTTTTTGAATTTAATTCTGTTATGATTTTGTTGTATGATTTTTTATTTATTTGATAAAAAAACAGTACAACAGCTGTTATTATCCACAACACACCCGGAATTGTTGAAAAAGAGTGATGCATTGTAGCCTGAACGGCACTGTTCTGAACACCGTTTGCAACAAAGCCCAATCCGCTGAGTGTAGCAGACAGCAATGCTGTTCCGATTGCCATACCTACTTTATTTCCCAAGGAAACAAATGCATATTGGAATCCGTCATTTCTTATGCCCGTTTTCCACTCTCCGTATTCCACACAATCGGGAACAATTGCATAAATTGCTGTATTGAAACCACAGAAGAAAAATTGGGAGAGAGCTGAAATTGTATAGAAACCGATAGGTGAGTTTGAGGCACTAAAGAAATACAGAGCAATCATACATATGCCTGTACCTGCAGCAAAAGTTGCAGCTGTGCGGCCTTTGTTGCCGACTTTTTTAAATACAAATGGGAATGCTCCTGCACCTAAAATTGACGGCACAATAAGTATCAGTGAATAAATAGTAAAGAACCCCTCATTTCCTTCAACATATTTAAAGTAATACAAGAGATCTGCATTTCTACCGTATAATGTAATGCCGAATAAAACCTGTCCTGCCAATGCTATAAGATACGGCTTGTTCTGCATTGCGGCTTTAAGCTGAATTTTAATAGGTATTTTTTCCTTTACAGGAGGCTTTACCACTTCTTTTGTCTTTGCAAAGCAGAACCAATGGCAGGCAACAAATATTGAACCGTAAAGGATGGTAACCAAAAGGTATCCCTTTGACTGATTCTGGCCGCCGAAAAATGTAATAAGAGGTAATGTAACCATATTGATTATGTTTATTGCAATCATTGCACAAACCGAGCGAAACGCATTTATCTTTGCTCGTTCTTCAATATTCTGAGTTAATGTACCGCAAAGTGTGCCGTAAGGAATATTTACGCAGGTATAGCCGACTACAAGAATACAGTATGTAACATACATATATATTGTTTTTGCATTGTCATCCCATGTAGGATGTGCCCAAAATGTAAATACTAAAACTATCGCCGTTAAAGGAGCACCTATCAGTAGCCACGGGCGGTATCTGCCCCATCTTGTTTTGGTTCTGTCGCTTAAAGAGCCGATTATAGGATCGTTAATTGCATCCCAAAATCTTGATATAAGCATCAATAAAGAAACTGCAGCCATTGGTATTCCACACACATCCGTGTAAAATATCATAAGGAAATTGCCCTCGAACATCCAACTGAAATTACAGCCTATGTCACCAAATCCATACGCAAGTTTGCTTATAAAAGGAATTTTTACATTTGTTTCCTGATGATTTTTCATAATATCACCTATCTCACATTTTTATAACAGCCTTTACAATGTTTGCCTTATCCTCTACACTTTTATCCATAGCTTTCTGAATATCATCAAAATCAAATATGTCTGTTACAATGCCCTTTAAGTTTACTTTGCCTGATGCAACAGCTTCAATAGCCATAGGATAAATATTGCGATAGCGAAAAACAGTCTTAAAGGTTAATTCCTTATCAAGAACAAGACTCATCGGCAAATTCATTTCGCCGGTCTTTGAATAACCTACAAGCACAATGTTGCTGCCCTTCTTGGTCATATGAATACACTGACGAGTAGTGAATTCTGTACCGGCAGTTTCTATTGCAAGGTCACATCCAGCACCGTTTGTAAGTTTCATAACAGCCTCAACAGCATCCTCGTCTTTACCGTTTATAACACCATCAGCACCGAGTTCCATAGCCTTATCAAGTCTTTTCTGCATAATATCAACCACATATACCTTACTGACACCCTCTGCTTTCAGTGCCATCATACTTACAAGACCGATGCATCCTGCACCCATAACAACCGCTGTCTGTCCTGCGTGGGCATTGCCCTGATTTGCAGCATGGAAACCAACAGCAAGAGGCTCAATTAAAGCACCTTCAAGTGTCGATACATTATCGGGAAGTTTAAAGCAAAGATCTGCTTCGTGAGCTACATATTCCTGAAATACTCCGTCAACCGGGGGGGTAGCAAAAAAGATTACATCGGGGCAAAGATTATATCTGCCTGTTTTACAAAACTCGCAGTGTCCGCAAGTTTTCCCCGGCTCTAAAGCGACACGGTCACCTACTTTCAAATGACTTACATCTGAACCTACCTCAACGACAACACCGCCCGGTTCATGTCCGAGAACAAAAGGGGGCTTTACAACATAGTCACCGATTGCACCTGTCTCATAATAGTGCATATCACTGCCGCATATGCCGATATACTCAAGCTTTACCAATACCTCATTAGGCTTTGGTGTCGGCACCGGACGATCAACATATCCCATTTTTTTAATGCCTGTCATTACAGCAACTTTCATAGTGTTTTTCATAATTAGTCCTCCTGTTTAAAAATACTTTTATAAAGTGTTTTATTAAGTGACTATATTAAATCACAAACACACATTGATGTCAATAGATTTTTTTAAAATCATCACATTTGCTAAATATTAACACTATGATTTGTGCAAAAAAACAGTGACTCCGACATTTATCAGAATCACTGCTTTTAATAATTTATATTTCCTGTAAAAACGAATCTATTTTCATAAGTGCTGCACCTACTGCAGATGCCTCTAATTTAAAGGTACAGTATTTCAAAAAATCGGCATTACTTTCAAATGTATTTCGTTCAGCAACATAATTTTTTAATTCCCGTGCAAATTCCTCGAGAAAAGCTCCTACATATCCACCGGCAATTATATCACAGTCAAAAGTCATTCTCAGATTATTAATAGCTATTGCAAGATACTTAAGATAATCGTCCCATACCTTTTCGGCTTCAGCATTACCGCATCGGAGTTTTTCAAAAAACATTGCAAGATTTCCGTCAGCCTGCTCAGATAATACCTTTGCCGAAATATATGCGTCAAGACAGCCTTTTTTACCGCAATAGCATTGTTTTCCGTTAGGAACTAATGTATTATGACCAAATTCACCTGCTCGAAGATTATTGCCCCAAAACAGCTTTCCCGAAAAAATAATTGCACCGCCGACAGTATTGCTTAATGACAGATAAATAAGATTATCAATATCTGACTTATCCCACATTTCCGCAAAACCGGCAGCATTTGCATCATTGATAAATAAGCAAGGGTATGAGATAAATTCAACAAATCTTTCTGTGCTGAAATCATAAATGTCAAGTGCATGAGAAAAAATTATTCTCTTTCCGTCATCGCTTATAATACCGGGGATAGAAATACCTACTCCTATAATTCTGTCAAACTCATCATCTTTTAGAAAACTATTCATCAAGTCGCCTAAGTTTTTAAAATAATTTTCTTCAGAAGAAAAAGCTCTTGTCTTTCTTGTATATCTTATAACCATTCCGGACAAATCAACAAGCGTAAAACCTATGTGATTTTTTGTAATATCAACTCCTATGGCTAATTTTGCATCAGGAATTGAAGCATAAGCTTTTGCTTTCCTTCCGCCTGTAGACTTGTAAGCACCAACCTCATGAACCAATCCAAGATTGATTAACTCTTTCACATTTTGCAAAACAGTCGGCCAACTGAGTTTAAGCTTTTGTGCAAGCTCAGGCTGTGAAATTCTATCATATTTCAGCAGACATCTAAGAGTATTTATTCTATTTTGCTTTTTTACATCCATATTGTTTGTTGGAACAGAATTCATAATCAAAATCCTTTTATAAAGTATTTTATGTTTATTATATTACCATTTTTCTCAAAATATTTCAAGAGTTCACACTAAAAAATCTATTAACTACTATGCAATAAAAATATGTAACATCTTTCTAGGAATGAATGCTAACTAAAGTATAGGAAAACAACTTCTTATATGCTATAATATAATTACTGTTTAATGCCGTTGATGATAGATTGAATCGGAATTATAGTTCTGATAAAGAATTATTTTGATGTAAAATCCATTTTGCACCCCCTTGCTTAAAAGCTATCGTTATACGGTTGATTTTGGAAGTAGTCTGCACCCCCCTAACTGACTACTGTTTGACTACTTTTGAAAAATTCAATATGCCGTATTTTGCCTTGATTTGCGTGTTTTGAGAAAATTTTAAAAATGATACTCATTCCTGTTATACTCAATTCACCCTTGCAAATCACGGCATATTACGGCAAAGCGGGAGGAATTTTGTTATGATAAGGATAATGTTTGTGTGCCATGGGAATATTTGCCGATCACCTATGGCGGAATTTGTAATGAAAAAAATTGTTGCTGATAACAAGCTTGCCGATAAATTTTTAATTAATTCATCTGCGACAAGTACAGAGGAAATCGGCAACGGTATTCATCGTGGAACAAAGGCAAAATTAACAGAAATGAACATTCCGTTCACCTCACACCATGCTGTGCAGATTACCAAAGACGATTACAAAAATTATGATTACATAATTGCTATGGATTCTATGAATTTGCGCAATTTACAGCGGATAGTCGGTTTTGACAATGAAAAGAAAATTCACCGCCTGCTTGAGTTTACCAATTATTCACGAGATGTGGCAGATCCATGGTACACAGGCAATTTTGATGTTACTTACACCGACATTGACAATGGTTGCAGAGCACTTTTGGAGTACATAAAAGAGCATAATTTGAAAATCAACTGATATTTTAAGAATAATATTGCATAATAAACATCGGAGCATACAGCTGTTGCCATATGCCCCGATATATTTTTATGATTTATTTATTAAATCAAATTATTTCATACTGTTTTCGTATGATTCAATCATCTTTTTAACCATCTGTCCGCCTACCGAACCGGCTTCTCTTGATGTTAAGTCGCCGTTATAACCCTGTTTAAGGTTTACGCCCACTTCGTTTGCACATTCCATCTTAAAGCGTTCCATTGCTTCCTTTGCCTGTGGTACATTAAGCTGATTGTTATTGCTTGACATATTGGTTTTCTCCTTTGTTAATTATTTTTTAGTTAATTTTATATTTTAAGCGTCAGGTTCAACCTCTTGATTTCCTTCCGCAATAGTATTGTTTGCGGTAGTTTTCTTTTTATAATATGTAAATTTTTCATATATTTTATTTTAAAATTATTTCTTTTACTGTCAATATAACAATACAGCAAAACCGACCGTAAAATTTAATTACGGTCGGTTGTTTTAATTTATTATCTTAAATTTACACCGATTTTTGCAAGTCCTGCAATGATTTCGTCCATTACAGTCTGAACCTCTGCTGATGAGAGCGTTCTCTCGGCTGATGAAAATTCAAATCTGATTGTGATACTGTGTACTGTGTCTGTATCGTAGGTATCAACAATTTTTGTACCCTTTAAGATACCCTCGCCCTTTCCGATCCAGCACTTGCTTAGATCCTCAAAGAAAAGTTTTTCAGGAACAACTACACTGATATCATAATCAATCGGCGGGAATTTTGACGGCTCATCGTAAACGATCGGAGCGGTCTGCGCATCGGTAAATGCATTCATATCAACCTCAGCAAATACCACGCTTGCTTTCTTGTCAAGCTTTTTGCCCACAGTCGGGTGAACAATACCGATTGTACCGATCTCCTCGTTGTCAATCATAATTGTGTAGAGATTCACAGGGTGCTCATAGCTATGTGTCGGCTCTGCTTTCTTAAAGCCGAGTGATTTGTGCTTAATGTCCTCTGAAAGTACAACAAGCATATCTCTAAGCTCAAAGTAAAGTGTTTTAATATCCTTAACTTTGCTGAAAAGTGTGATTGCAAGTTTTTTCTGCTCAATGCAAAGGTTGTTTTCGTCAAGGCCTTTTACAACTCTGCCGATCTCAAAAATACCGAAATCATTTGAATACGAAGTATTTGACTTAACCTGACAAAGCTGTGTAGGAATAATTGAATTTCTGATTGTTTCAATGTTAGGGTTAGTAGCGTTTGCAAGCTTAACATTGTTTTCAACTTCAATGCCAAGTGCTTTAAGCTCGTCATTATATGCCCATACATATGAATGGACTTCATGAAGATTATATCTCTGAACAAGAATATCCTTGATTTTATCTTCATTACTCTTTAACTCGCCTGTTCTTACAGGATAAAGAGGTGAACGGGTTGTATGGACGGCAAAGTTATCATAACCGTAAATTCTTGTGATTTCCTCAATGATGTCAGCCTTGATTGTAACATCCTTTGTAGCTCTCCATGACGGAACGGTTACTGTGAAATCATCACCTGCAAGCTGAACGCCAAAACCGAGGCTCTCAAGAGTTTTTACGATTCTGTCATTGCTGATTTCAATACCTGTATAGCGGTCAACAAATGCCTTGTCAAATTCAAGAGTAATCTTTTCATAGTGGAAAGCATACTCGTCTGTAAGGCTTGAAACCACCTTAATATCGCTGTCATATGTCTTTAAAAGTTTAACAAATCTTGCGATTGCAACAGTTGTCATTTCAGGGTCAAGACACTTTTCGTAGCGAATAGATGCGTCTGTTCTGTGAGCAAGTCTTACTGTTGACTTACGAACCGATACCGCATTAAATGTAGCAGACTCAAGTGTAAGAGTTGTTGTATCGTCAACAATTTCCGAATCAAGGCCTCCCATAATACCTGCGATTGCAACAGGAGTATTATCATTACAAATCATAAGTGTATTTTCGTCAATATTTCTGTCCACACCGTCAAGTGTACGGAATACAAAAGGCTTGTCAAAACGCTTAATACGAATTTTCTCTACTTTTCTTGAGTCAAAAGCGTGCATTGGCTGACCCATTTCAAGCATAAGATAGTTTGTAAGGTCAGCAAGGAAATTAATACCGCGAAGACCGCAGTAGTAAAGTCTGATTCTCATATTTACGGGGCTTACATTTCTCTTGATGTTCTCAACCTGCAAACAGCTGTAACGCTGACAAAGCGGATCTTCAATCTTCATATCAACCTTTGCAAGCTCATTGTACGGAGTAAGATCTTCAACCTCAAGCGGCTTTAATGCTCTGCCCGAAAGTGCGGCAAACTCTCTTGCAATACCGTAATGTCCCCAAAGGTCAGGACGATTTGTAAGTGACTTATTGTCAACTTCAAAAACTATATCGTCAATTTGGTAAACTTCTTTAATATCTGTACCGTTTGCAACATCATCTGTGATGTCCATAATACCCGAATTATCGTCACTGATTCCGATTTCCGCTTCACTGCAGCACATACCATATGAAGTATAACCTGCGAGCGGACGAGGTGCAATGGTAATTTCACCGAGTTTAGCGCCAACCTTTGCAAAAGCGGTTTTCATACCTACTCTTACATTCGGTGCACCGCAAACTACATCAACAAGTTCGCTTTCACCTGCGTCAACCTTGAGTAAGTGCAGTTTCTTAGAATCAGGGTGATTTTCAATTGATTTAATTTCAGCTACAACAACACCGCTTAATTCTGAACCCTTGAAGAAAATTTCGTTTTCCACCTCGGCTGTAGAGAGAGAAAACTGATGTATAAGCTCAACCTTGTCAAGTCCCGATAAATCAACAAAGTCTGAAATCCAGTTCATTGATAAAAACATTACTACTCTCCCCCTTACTTATCGTCTGTAAACTGTGACAATGCCTTTAAGCTGCCACTGTTCAAATCTCTGATGTCTTTAATGCCGTACTTCATCATTGCAAGTCTTGTAAGACCAAGACCAAATGCAAAGCCTGTGTATTCGTCCGGGTCAATACCGCCCTCACGAAGTACATTCGGATGAATCATACCGCATGGGCAAAGCTCAAGCCAACCGCTGTGCTTACATGAAGGACAACCCTCGCCACCGCAGATAAGACAACTGATATCAAGCTCAAATCCCGGTTCAACGAATGGGAAAAATCCGGGTCTTAATCGTACATTAATATCTTTTTGGAAAACTTCCGAAAGCATAGTTTTCATAAAGAAGATAAGGTTTGAAATTGAAATATTTTTGTCAACCATTACACCCTCCATCTGGAAGAATGTGTTTTCGTGACAAGCGTCGGTTGCCTCATTTCTGAAACATCTGCCCGGGAAAATTGCCTTAATCGGCACACCGTTTTCAATAAGGTTTTTACCGTATTTTTTAAGAATAGCGTTCTGTGCGGCAGAAGTCTGTGACTTCAAAAGCTGACCGTTATCAAGATAATAAGTATCCTGCATATCTCTTGCAGGGTGATGCTTAGGAATGTTAAGTGACTCAAAACATTCGTAATCGGTTACAATTTCAGAATAATCTTCTACAGTAAAGCCCATTGATTTAAAAATAGCCTCACACTGTCTTTGTACAAGTGTGATTGGATGATATGAGCCTTTTACAATATTTGACGGAGCAGTAATATCAAAAGGACGCATAGAGGCGATTTCTCTTTCTACCTCTTTCTTCTTAAGTTCTTCGATTTTCTGCTCAATCTTTTCGCTCGCCATAGCCTTAAGCTGGTTTACTTCAGAGCCAAAAGCCTTTTTCTCATCTGGAGAAAGATCTTTCATACCCTTTAAAAGTGCAGTAATACTGCCCTTTTTACCAAGATAAGCAACTCTGAGCTTGTCAAGCTCGACAAGATCGGAAATTTCTGAAACCTTGGCGTTGATTTCGCCCATAAGGCTTATGATTTTCTCGTTCATACATACCTCCGTAAAAATAAAAATCCCTGCGTAATCACTTACGCAGGGACGAATAATATCCGTGGTACCACCCTGATTTTTGCTTAAAGAAGCAAACACTTCCCGACCTGTAACGGAGTCAGCCGTTGAAACCTACTGTTATTTCAGTCTCACCACTCGGAAGTGAACTTCACGCAATTTCCGCCGCACAATGCTTTCAGCCTTGACATCGCTCTCTTTTCGGCATAAAAAACGCTACTCTCTTCGTCAGCGTGTTATCATTAGTATAATATCATTTTCTTTTTGATTTTGCAATAGTTTTATTGAAAAAAAACGCTTATTATGTTATTATACTATTAATCTACTTAATAAAGGAGTAAAAAAATTGGAAATATTTAACGAACAGCTTGTAAAAAGAGTTAAAAAGCCAAAACAGCTTATCATTAAAATTTTATCGGTAGCATTGCTTATAACAATTCCCGCCCTTTGCATTGCGCTTGCATATCCGCTCAACCTTGCTTACCTTATCTATGTGGCGTTTTTTATTTTCCTTATAGGAATATACATAGTTTGGTATGTTTTCAGTATTCAGCGTGTAGAATATGAATATTCGGTTTCAGGCGGAATTATTGAGGTTTCAAAGATTATTGCTCTAAGAAAAAGAAAAACAATGTGCAAACTGCAGATAAGCGACATTGAAATTCTTGACAAAGATGAAAAAGTAATTGATACAATGCGATTTGCTAAGCGCATTGAGGCTTGTGCCGATATTAATGACGAAAACAACTATTATGCTGTTTTTAATTCTGCGGCATACGGCAAAACTTTGCTTGTATTTGCGCCTAACGAGAAAATTCTCAATGCAATGAAAGGTCATCTTAAGAAAGACATTGTACTCAAGATTTTTTACAAAAGAGGCTAAATTATGAAAGAAACAGATAGATTGCTTTTTAATAAGGCTGTTTTTAACCGTCCCGATGACTCCAATAAAGGTACTCTCGGCAGTTTACTGTGCATTTGCGGCAGTTACGGAATGGCAGGCGCTGCAATTATGGCAGGTAAGGCAGCCTTAAGATGCGGAATCGGTTTATTAAAAATTGCCGTACCGAAAAGCATTTATCCTGTCTGTGCAACAAATATTCTTGAAAGCGTATATTATCCGCTTGAAGAAACTTCAAACGGTGTAATTTCAAGTAAAAACACCGATTTTTTGCTTGAAATGTGCGAAAAATCTTCTGCCGTAGTAATAGGCTGCGGACTTTCGGTTTGTGATGACACAAAAAATTTAGTACAATCTGTAATTACAAATTGCGAAAAGCCGCTTGTGATTGATGCCGACGCATTGAACTGCATTTGCAATAAACCGGAAATTCTTAAAAATTTAAAAGCGCCTGCCATTATTACACCTCATCCCGGCGAAATGGCAAGACTTTTACATTCAACTCCAAAGACGGTTAATTCAAACAGAGAAAATACTGCGATTGATTTTGCAAAAAAATTCGGTGTAGTAACTGTTTTAAAAGGTGCGGGAACAATAATAGCATCACCTGACGGTGAAGTTTATATTAATCACACAGGCAATTCGGGAATGGCAACCGGAGGAAGCGGTGATGTTTTGTCAGGAATAATCGGCTCACTGCTTGCTCAAGGTGCATCCCCTATCAATGCAGCAGCGGCAGGAGTATTTCTTCATGGCACAATCGGCGACCTTGCCGCAGAAAAACTTGGTAAAATATCAATGCTGCCAACCGATATGATTGATATGATTCCAACAGCTTATTTGAAACTAATGTAATATTTATAAAATTAAAAACAATACTATATTTTCAAAAAGTTGGGAGAAATAAAATGATAAAATTTATAGGAAAGGCAGTTGTTTTAACTTTAACATTAGGATTTTCTTTATCAATGGGTGCTTGCTCAATGCTCGGCACTTTCAACAAGACTACGGCAAATACAGTATGCGAAAGGCTGAATGAAAAATACAACGAGGAGTTTGAGGCTGAATACATAGGAAACAGAATAGATACTAATTCCGCAACACTTTATGTGCATCCGAAAGATACCCCTAAACTGATGTTTACAGCTGTAATAGATAATGACGGCAATGTAACAGATGATTATGTGAGCAATATTATGACATATAAAGTTCAAAATGATATTGTAGAGAGTTTTAATAAATATAACATAGACTGTGCGGTTGATGTTGAAATAGTTACGGATATTAAGCCTGAAATCAATACAAATTTATCAATTGAAGAGTTTGTTAAAAAGCACAATGTTAGCGGTATGTATGTAAAGGCAATCTACTGTGATGATAATATAAGTAAAGAACAATTGGTTACGATATTTGAAAATATTAGTAAGAGTTATAGTTTTAAACTTGTAATAAACGGTTATTTCTTTGATATTGAAAATTATAGACAATGCTCACAAAAATTTGATACTTATCCTTCTTACGGAGATACATTAATAAAGCGTTATAATCCTTATAAAACTTTTACTTTGTGTGTAAGCAAAGGAGAAAGTACACCGAGTTTACATGAATTTGAGTATATAACAGAGGTGAAATGAAATGTATAATGACTTGCAACTGCGTGCCTTTACACAAATCGCATATATTGATTTAGAATCAAAATATAATCTCTTATTAAACGCAAACCATGATTTAAAAAACAGGTATTTACACATCGACTATAATAAAAATTTTCAAAGTGCCACATATGAAATTTCAAAGTGCCAAAATGACACTTTTGAAAAAGAAAATGGCACTTTGAAATTATCTCTTGAAGATTTAGTAATCATAAAAGCGTTAAAAGAAAATCCGCAAATCACTCAAAAGGATTTAGCCGTTAAGGTAGGAAAATCAGAACGCTCTATAAAAAGGAAAACCGTACTTTTACAGGAAAAAGGCTTTATAAAGCGTGAAAGCGGAAAAAGAAACGGTAAATGGATTGTTTTAATTGACAATTCAAAAACAAATTGAAGATTGGCAGCATAGATAATTAAAGTTATTTATGTTGCCATTTATTTTTTGTATAAATAATTTTTGCCTTGCTTTTTACATATAATTAAGCAAAGACAGGAGTGTGGCGTAATATGAAAAAACTAAGGCTTTTTGTATTATTCTTCTTAATGGCAATAATTTTTTCTGCTTGCCAAAGTAATGCAGTTAAAAAAAGTATAATTACAAATTTTAATGCCGATTTTACGGCAAGCAAAGGAGATTTTTCGGCAGGAGGAAGTATAACGGCAAATGACGGTCAAACCGAACTTGTTTTTAACAAACCGCAAACTGTTGACGGGTTAAAAATCGGCAATGACGGAGGTGAAATATCCATTGAAATAGACGACTTAACAAGTACTGCAGACGAGGCATATTTGCCAAATGACAATCTTCCGCAACTTATACATTGTGTTGCAACAGAGATTTGTGACGGGAGAGAAATTCTTTATCAAAAAAATAATGAATCCGATACATATATACTGGAAACTTCAAAGGGCAAATGCACATATTCCGTAGATAAAAACGGATATATATTATCTGCGCAAATAAATTCTAAAAATTTTCGTATTGATTTCAGCAATCAATACGAGCTTGGTTAATAAAATGAAAACTAAAAGCCTTCACAATTTTTACGCCCAAAATTAGATATGAATTTTGATTATCTTTTTAGAAGTTCTTATATGCCGGTATAG